>ENA-ORXC01002509-ORXC01002509.1-marine-metagenome-genome-assembly--contig:-NODE-2509-length-9970-cov-28.313858_pt1 | contig 9970 bp, 7 predicted proteins | sample MGYA00237865_ERZ511478 | MGnify/ENA metagenome assembly ERZ511478 | reverse complement strand
CCACGTTCCTTTTGTCTCTCGATGTGTTCCACGTCCTTCCCCGTCCCCCCCCCCAGCCCCAGCCGGGGTGTTCACTCATCTCTTTTTCATTTCTTGAGGCATCTACCGGCCTCCGCTGTCGACCTCCCCCTGCGTGTGGCGGCGCACCGGGTGCTGTTCGTGTTTGCCTTGCTGACCATTGCTTTGTACTGAGAACCATACGACAAAGATGAAGATATCAAATGGGGACCGACAATGGGGACGCTACAACTGGAGAAAAGAAAAGGACACAACGACAACTGGCGAAGAGAAAAGGGACAAAACGCCGTGGTGGTCAGAAGAGCTAAGGGACAGGACGACTGGCCGCCATTACAGTGATGAAGCTCGGAACTCTATGACAGCATCGAAAAGAGGCGCTCCCTCAATGTACAACACTTATGCTGAATATTACATCACGTGATATGTAAATTACTCCGTCCGTCACCCCAGCAACATGACATTTCACACGAACCAGGTGCTTCACCCATTCTACACGTTGTGTGGAAAGGGCGAAGCAGCTGGATAGTGTGACGGGAAACAAATGGACAAAATGCACACTGAGAACCACTGCGCTGAGAAGGTTTACAGCTTGTGGGGCGTGGCTCTCCCGCCGGGGTGCAGACACTGTCCAGCACACTCCCACCTCGGCCGGGACCAGTGCTATGCCTCACCGGAAGAGATTGTTTTCCGTATGTCCGACACGAAACAGGAGAGCACGACAAGCCCAGAACCCGTGACAATCCATTGCGTCCGTGGAGGAAGGCTACGGCGCGGCAACATATGGACAATGCACATTTACCTCAGGGACGGAGGCGCCGGTATCATCCTGAATGGTGCAGAATCTGACAAATCGCTGGAGGCTACGGAAGTACGGGGCACACGGCATCATTTTCTGCTTCATTTCCTTCGACGTTGAATGGGGCAGAGCACCGTCTACAATAGGTGGAAACAAAATGCGAACCGGTGATGGCTGAAGTTATCCAAAATTGCGTGTATGTGTTTCTCACAAAAGTGGCAGCTTCGCTACCTGGTCCCTGCCCTGGGGGACCTACTTGTATTGCTGTCTTCCCACTTTTGACGGACCTGGTCGATGTCAAGAGGGGTGATCAACAGTGTCAAAATGTGTCTCAGCGATCCGTTCAGCCGGATAAAGTGGACTGACCAAAGGGCAATTGACCCAGACACCGTCTTGACTTCGACCACATTGGCCAAAATTGGGAAGACAGCAATACTCTCTCAATTTCAGCTGACCGACTGCCGCAGAAGCCCCAATTGGGGGAAATTGCACGCCCGTGATGCGATCGAGCATGCGCCCCTGTCATTGGGCGTATGAGGGTCTCCACGGTCGTGAAGTTGGCAAGACGAGTTACACACTCCCTTGTCCAGCGGACGCGGCCGAGCACGGCGTGGGGCTACAAATAGCATGGGCCGGCCACAGCAGTGATGCTGGCCCAATCATATGACGTTTTGGTTCCGCGGACCTGAGGTGACCGGAAAGAAACGGCTGTGCTGCACAAAATTGGGATGGCTGGCCCTCGGTTGAGGAAGCGCATCCATCGTCACGGCTCCCAGACAAGCCCATCCATTCCCATCCAAGCCCGTCCCTCATTTGAACGCGTTTTGGATGGGCGGTTTTGACCCATCTGGGAACCCGCCGATTCCCCATCCAAACTCACTTCGGATGGTCTTCCTCGACCGAGGGTCAGTCAAGAGTCAGGCCAGTTTCGTGCAGCACATGCGTTTCTTTCCGGCTCTCCTCAGGGCCGTGGAGCCAAATCGTCATCTGATCGGGCCAGCATCATTCTGACTCCAATGGCGCGCCCCATCCACAAGGCGTTTGGATGGGCATTCTGGGGGTCGTGACGATAGTGAGTTTGGATGGGGAATCGGAGGGCTGCTAGATTGGTCAATGGCACCCATCCAAAACGCGTTTGGATGGAGGATGGGCTTGGGGATGGATGGGCTTGTCTGGGAGCCGTGAGGGCAAACCCTGCAACGTCGGTCCCATCTTCCAATTGGGCATTCTAGGAGCGCAACGTGTGGCCCCCTGAGTGGAAAGCCCATTCTCGTCGCCCTCTTTGGGGTCAGGCACCATGGACTTGCCGAGGACCCGGTCTGAAACGGATCACAGGGGGGTCGAAATGGGGCCGGCATTGGTGGGTTGTGCGCAGCCCCATTCCGGTGAATCGAATTTGGATGCCAGCCAAGGATCGGTCTCGAGTCTGCATCAGAGCCTAATGACAGCACGTCCTCTAACAGATGCGCGCAAAGAGTCTGAAAACGTTTCGGCGGGATCGCCACGTCTTGGACATAATCTGGATCCGACGCTGTTAACCGTCGAAGCTGACGACAACGCTGACCAAAGGGGAAATGAAAGGGACGAACCGGGGGACACCTGGCACGTCCACGACAGATGCTCGGCAAGTCAGCCACGAAAAGGTGCTGGCAGGCGTCCGACCTGGTCTTTCCCGCGTCTGTCGTCCGCGATCGTGCTGAACCGGGGCACTCAGGAAGCGGTCGGCAGCTTGGCTGGCCCAGCGCATGGCGGATGGAGACCCTCCCGCGATCGACATCCAGGGGAGTGCTGGTCGCGAGATGTGAACAGGTCAGATACGGTCACGTCCGGATATGTTGGCTCGCGTTTTCCAGCCGACTAGTTTGGATGGAAGTGATCTGATTGGCCATAAAGAAGAATCCACGAAATAAACCCTCCTGCACTGCATTACTTCCATCCAAGTTTGAATTTTTGTGACGCTGCGGACGTCAGCCGTGCCTGATTTCGGTCCGTCTGACGCTTTGCTGGGCGACAGTTGTTCCGGGTGATTGCGTTTCACCGCCGCTGAGTGGTCCGGTATGGATCTGCCCCAAGCCAGGCCCAGTTTGTGGACACGGCGACGCCAGAGGACGCATGGCCAGGCGGTCCCGCGATCACGGCACCTCCTCTTTTGTCGTTGGAACGGCCCCCGCACTAGTGCCTTGTATACGCGACGCTTTTCACCTTCGGCACTCGGCTGGGGCCGCTGCGTGACCTCTCAGCCGTCCATTCAGTGAGGCGCGGACAGTCTCAGTGTACGCAACAAACAGGTCGCGGGGTGGTGCATTCAGTGGTAGGGGAGTGTGCCACGCTCAGCTGTAAACTTGTGGGCCCCGCAGGAGTCGCTTCGGAGGCGGAATCGCCTGTCTGGGAGCTGTGCGAGCCCCGAACCTGCGCGTTTGGGCCCCCCTCTCGGGGGTTGTTCTGGCCAGTCCCCGCACACGGGCCCGCCCGCTGGCCGGTGGCTTGTGCGAACGGGTCGGCGGCGGGGACGTGTCTGTGCGCTCTCGCCGGACCGTCCTGACGCGACTCTTCTCAGCGCCGTCGCTCTCCCTCCGATCCCCCTATTTCCACGCGCCCGCGTCTCCCTCCCGCCACTCCCGCCCGCCGCCGCCGCCCGCCGCTCCCGCGCACCCGATCGGCACGGATGACGCGCGTTAAGGGCGCCAACGACACGAGGAGACGCCGAGCGCAACGGCTCCGCAACGGTCCCCCTGCCGCCCCGCCCTCGCCACCCTGTACCTGTACGGGGGCTTGCAATCACGGGACCACGACGGCCCCCCCCCACCCCCCCCCACCGCTTCACGAACGGTCCCCTCCACCCCGCCTTCCTCCTGACGCCCCGCCTTCTAGGGCCGGGCGTTGCCATCCCGGCGGCATGGACGGGCGCCCGCCCCCCCCTTTTCGCGGACCGGAGTTCCCTGCAGGCGGTTTCAACCCTCGTCTCCCCTTTGCGGGCCGGCCTGACGGCCGGCCGCCTGCTGGCCGACCGCTGGCGGCCGGTGGCCGGCCTCCTGAGCAGCATAGGCCTCCGGGCGCTCCCTATTTCGGCCGCCGCGGACCAGACGACGACTGCACGCATCTGCACGATCGACGTGTTCGTCGTCGCTTCGACGACGGCGGCCCGCCCCACGGTCACCCCCCTCCTGGAGCTCGGCGGCTTGCTCCCTTCCCTAACGACAACGACCACTCTTCTCGGTGGAGTACTCGCGGACGACCGGCGGGCCCACCTCACGGTCCCCCATTTTTCAGCCCCACGCGACGCCCGCCGGGCCGCCCGGACGGTCCCCCGTGGTGGAGCCCTCCGCAACGCCCGCCGGACGGCCCGGACGGTCCTCCGCAGTTGTGTCCTTCTCGTCGCCCGTTGGGCCGTCCGGACGGCCCCCGTCGTTGGAGCCCCCCTCGTCGACCGGGGGGACGTCCATTTGTCCGCCCTCGGTGGAGCCCTCCGCGTCGTGCGACGGGCCCCACGTTTGACTCGCCACGGTACCAGCCGGGCTCTCGCCCAGACCCTGTCGGAGGTGGACACTGGCCAGCGAGAACCGACGACCAACCGAGCAACTGGGCGCTATCCGCGCGCCCGCCTTCCTACGCTGTCATCAACCCCTCGGCGTCCTGGAGAGGCGAGCTACCCGCCAATCTACACGGCGGGGGCGCCGTCGAGTGGAAGCTGACAGCGGCCGTACCGTCGAGCACGACCGCGCCGTTGATCTTGTTGCCCGCGTCGTCGCAGCCGTTGCCGCCGCAGACGCAGCTGGAGGCGGTGCCTCAACCAGTTTACCTCGTGGGGGGGAACCAAGCCCCGCCTCCGCCGCAACAGTTGCCGCAGCCGGCGCCGCTGGAGGCGGCACCCCACCCAGTGTACGTCGTGGGCGGGAACCAAGCCCCGCCCCCGTCGACATTTGTGCTGGTGCCGGCTCTGCCGCAGCGTCCCCCCTCGGGCCCTCTCTACCTGTCACAGCCGTTCCGGCAGTGATCTACAACCTACCTAAGTCAATGGGTACTGGTTTGGGCTGGACTGATGAGGACCGCGTGCCGCTGTGCACGGCGTACCTGGCGGTGAGCGGAGATCCTGTCACGGCGACCGGGCGTTCCAAGGAGCAGCTGTGGGGGGCTGTACACGACAAGTGGACCGACCTGATGAAGAAGGGGCCTTTCCGCGTTAAGCGTAACGTGAGCGCGCTCGAGAAGCAGTTCAAGAAGATCCGCAAGGGCGTCAGCACGTTTACGTCGCACTACCTGGCTGTAAAGAACATGCAAACCACCGGCAACCTCTCCGAGGAGGACATCATCAGTGGTGCTGTCGCTCGATACTGCTCGCTCGACATCTATGAGGCCATCCGCAACGACCGGGAGAAGGACAAGCGCCAAGGCAAGACGGCGAAGCGGAAGGCCAAACTGGCGCACTGCAAGTGGGTGGCGTGCTGGCGTGTGCTCCGGACCTCTGACAAGTTTAGTGGCGCGGCCAGCATGGCGGATGGCAACATGGAGGTGGAAGACTCGTCGGACGAAGACGGCGAGAGCGGCAGCACGAGCAGCCCGAGTACGGCCAACACGGCCTATCAGCGCCGGACGGGCGGCATCAAGGCTGCCAAGCAGATGCGGATTGAGGACGCCACCATGGAGAAGCAGGTGAAGGCCAGCACGGCGGCGGTGGACAAGCTCGCGGTTGCTCAGCAGGAGCGCACCGCGCTTTGCTTTTTTGACTCTCCTGCGATGCGCAACACGCCAGAGGCGGCCAAGTACCGTCAAGCGGTGTTAAGAAAGATGATGAAGTGTGCCGGCATGGAGGCGGCGCCTGCACCCCCTGCCTCATCGGAGCTGGGTACTGGCAATGTGGCTGATGAGATTCATGTTGTGGAAGTGGACGACGGCGTGGCTGCTTTAGACGTTACCTCTACCCCCGCGGATGCAACGTCTTCGGCGCTGCCGGATGCCGGCACTGCCGCCGGAGCCAATGCGCCGCCGGGGCGGGAGCCACCGGCGGCGCCTGTGGCAGGACGACCTGCTGCGGACAGGGCTCTGGCGGCGGTGGCGGCAAAGCGGACGGCGTCGAAGACGCCGGGCAACGGGGAGGGTGGCTACCGGCGGGGCCGCAATTCTCAAGCCGCCAAGCAGCACGCCGCGTCGGCGGCACTTAAGCAGCAGTTGAAGACCACACGGGGCCTTGAACAGACCAGCGAGTCGGAGACGACAACGACCACCACGATGGACACTGAGTAGAGTAGCGATTGTCTTCTGCCTTATGCTTTGTACTGTAGCTCTATGTAGCAGCAGCTCAATGACAATGGAAGGTTTTTTTTTCACCCCTCTGCGGGTTTTTTTTTTTCCTACATATGTGCCCTGTCGAGGTCGAGTTCGTCGCTCCCCGCCTTCTTGGACGCGGCAGCGCACCCTCACACGCAGTCCAGGGGCCTCCGAACAGTGTGTTGTGCCACCGCCACAGGCAGAAAGCCATATAGCGCCACCCTGCCCCCCCACGGACTTGCTCCACCACCACCGCCTCATGCCGGGCGTTGGCGGCGGCGGCGACAGAGTCCCCCCCGTGCCCTTCTTTCCCCGCGCCAGACCCAGCGGCGGGAGGCGCCCACCTCTCCTCTGGCGGGCGCCGCCCCCACCGGTGGCGCCGCGTACGTGCCCGCCGACGCCTCGGTCCCTCGGGGGCGAGGAATCAATCCCCCCTTTGTCGGCGGCACACAGATAGGGGGGCCGGCGATGGGCAAGTGCCCAACGCCTGCAGGCAACCTCGAATTGGCTTCGTGCCCGATCGAACATCCGGATAGGCTACGCTTCCATGAATCATATACAATGGCACGTGTTTTGTAACCATGTTTGCGGTCGAGCGAGTGGTCACACGTGCCCTCAGAAAGTGCCCGAGACGCCTGTCTCGTGCCGAAAAAAATCTTGAGATATTCTTTACTTAAACTTCTCTCCAGTGTTCGGTATGATTTCACCCCCCGTGGGGGATCCGAACGGTGGCCACGAGTACTCAGTCTTTTGAGACGGACGAAGTTTCCGATGCGATTGCTTTCCAACCGTCGGGCGGCTGATCTGGGCCGCCTGGCAGCGGTGCCCAGGTGCTCCTCCTCCGCAGGGCGGCGGCGGGGCCGGCGCCTCCAGCCGACGCCGCCGCCACGGCCTCCAATGACGGTGCCGGCGGGCAACGTCGCCGCCGCCCCCCCCCCCACGAACGGTTCCGGCCGCCGACGACGGCGCAGCCGCCGCCAACCACGGAGCCGCCGGCCGCCACCACCACTGGCTGACGCCGCCGCTGCCGCCGTCTCCTTCGGCGCCGGCAGGCCATGTCGAGGCAGCCGCCGCCAACCACGGAGCCGCCGGTCGCCACCACCACCGGCTGACGCCGCTGCCGCCGCCGCCCCCAGCAGTTCCGGCGGCGGACGTCTCCGCCACCGCCGTGAAGCACGGAGCCGCCGGCCCCCGCCACAACCGGCTGACGGAGCCGCGGCCGCCGCTCCCAACGGCGCCGGCGGGCAACGTCGCCGCCGCCGCCCTCCCCGACGGCGCTGGTGGGAGACATCCCCGCCGTCTCCGCCACCGACGTCACCACGGGCCGACGCCGCCGCCGCCATTCCCCCCAACGGTGCCGGCGGGCAACGTCGCCGCCGCCGCCACCACCGACGTCGCAGCCGGCCGCGGCCATCGACGTCGCCGACGGTCTACCCCACTTCCGGCCGACACGGCTGTCACCGCCACCCCCAACGCTTCCGGCTACCGACGTCGTCGCCGACGCCACCCCGGCCAACGACGTCGCCGCCGCCGCCCTACCCAACGGGGCCGCCCCCGCCGCCCCCCCCAGCGGGGCCACCCCCCCCCCCTCACAGTTTCGGCCACCGACGCCGCCGCAGCCGCCGCCAACCACGGAGCCGACGGCCGCCGCCACCCACGTCCGGTGCCACCACCGGTAGACACCGCTGCCGCCGCCGCCCCAAACTCTGACAGCGGGCGACGTAGCCGCCGCCGCCGCCACCGACGTCGCCGCCGGCCGTCATCACTGCCAGCCGACGGTGCCGCCGCCACCCTCCCCAACGGTGACGGCGGGTGACGTCGCCGCCGTCGCCACCGACGTCGCCGCCGGCCGCCGCGACCGACGTCGCCGCCGGCCGCCGCCACTGCCAGCCAACGGTGCCGCCGCCACCCCCCCCAACGGTGCCGGCGAGCGACGTCGTCGCCGTCGCCGCCACCGACGTCGCCGCCGGCCGCCACCACTGCCAGCCGTCGGTGCCGCTGCCACCCCCCCCAACGGGGCCGGCGGGTGACGTCGCCGCCGTCGCCACCGACGTCGCCGCCGGCCGCCGCGACCGACGTCGCCGCCGGCCACCGCCACTGCCAGCCGTCGGTGCCACTGCCACCCCCCTCAACGGTGCCGGCGGGTGACGTCGCCGCCGCCGGCCGCGGCCACCGATGTCGCCGCCGGGCGCCGCCACTGCCAGCCGACTGTGCCGCCGATGCTGCGCCCAACGGTGCCGGCGGGCGACGTCGCCGCCGCCGCCACCACCGACGTCGCCGCTGTCGGCGTCGCCGTCGCCGCCACCGACGTCGCTGCCGCCGCCGTTTCCAACGTCGCCGCCGGCCGACTCCACTGCCGGCCGACACCGCCGTCGCTGCCGCCACCAACGGCGCCGGCTGGTAACGTCGCCGCCGCCGCATTCTCCGACGGCACCGGTTGAGACGTCGCCGCCGTCTCCGCCACCTGCGTCGCCGCAGGAAGACGCCACCATCGGCCGACGCCGCCGCCGCGGCCGCCAACAATGGATGCGCCGGGCGACGACACCGCCGCCACCGCCACCGACGTCGCCGCCAGCCGTCGCCACCGACGTCGCCGCCGGCCGCTGCCACTGCCAGCCAACGGTGCCGCCGCCACCCTCCCCAAAGGTGCCGGCGGGCAACGTCGTCGCCGTCGCCGCCACCGACGTCGCCGCCGACCGCCGCCACTGCCAGCCGACGGTGCCGCCGCCTCCCCCCCCAACGGTGCCGGCGGGTGACGTCGCCGCCGTCGCCACCGACGTCGCTGCCGGCCGCCGCCACAGACGTCGCCGCCGGCCGCCACCACTTCCAGCCGACCGTGCCGCCGCCACCCCCCCCAACGGTGCCGGCGGGTGACGTCGCCGCCGCCGCCACCGACGTCGCCGCCGGCCGCCGCCACTGCCAGCCGCCGGTGCCGCCGCTGCCGCGCCCAACGGTACCTGCTGGCCACGTTGCCGCCGCCGCCACCCCCGCCAACGACGGGGCCGCCGCCGCCCTCCCCAACGGGGCCGCCGCACCCAAAGATGGTAGGGGCCGACGTCGTCGCAACCGCCGGCACCCAGGAAGCTGAGGGCCGCCGGCCGCTCCGGCCAACGCCGCCGCCGGAGCCCCCCCCAACGGTTCGGGCGGCAGACGTCTCCGCCGCCGCCGGCAACCACAGAGCCGCCGGCCACCGCCACCACCGGCTGATGCTGCCGCCGCCGCCGCCTCAAACGGCGGCGGCGGGCGACGTCTCCGCCACCGTGCTCGGCGACGGTGCCGGCCCCCCCAGCGGTGGTGGCGGCCGACGTCCCGGTAGCCGCCTCCAACCACGAAGACGACGGCCGCTGCCACCACCGGCGGACACCGCCTCCGCGCCCGGCCCCAACACTGCCGGCGGGCGACTTTCCCGCCGCCGCCGCCACCGACGTCGCCGCAGGCCGCCTCCATTGCCAGCCGACGCCGCCGCGGCCACCCCCCTGAACTGTGCCGCTGGACGACGTCGACGCCGCCGCCGCCATCCACGGAGCCGCCGGCCGCCGCCATTTACAGCCGACGCGGTGGCCGCCTCCCGCGGCAACGGTGGTGGCGGGCTATGTCTCCGCCGCCGCCGTCAGCCACGGAGCCGCTGGCAGCCGCCACCACCGACCGGCACCGCTGTCGCCGCCACCCCCAACGGCGCCGGCGGGCGACGTGGCCGCCGCTGTCCTCCTCCTGGCACACCCGCGGGCGTGTCGGTGGTCCGAAACCGTGTGGAGGGGCCGAGGAGGGAAGGGAGCGGGGGAGTCGGCCTCGGCCGTGTGGCCGCCGCTGGGGCGGGGTGGTCGCGCGACGCTTGGGAAGGGGGAGCGAGTCGGCGGGGACGGGGGGGGGGGGGGGGGGCGGGGGCCCGCC
>ENA-ORXC01002507-ORXC01002507.1-marine-metagenome-genome-assembly--contig:-NODE-2507-length-9973-cov-3.538500_pt1 | contig 9973 bp, 8 predicted proteins | sample MGYA00237865_ERZ511478 | MGnify/ENA metagenome assembly ERZ511478 | reverse complement strand
TAAAGTGAAACAAGGACTGGAAGAGCTAAACTTCAAGCGCCCGACCGACATCCAGTATAAGTCCATTCCGAATATCTTAGATGGAGAAGACCTACTGGCCATAGCGCATACGGGAACAGGTAAAACTGCTGCATTTGGCATCCCTATGATTCACTTAATTTATCGAAAGAAAGAATCACAGCGCAGATACTCAGGAGTGCAGGCCCTCATTATGGTTCCAACCCACGAGCTAGCGCTGCAGATAAAATCAGTATTTGATAGTATAGCTAAATACACTTCCGTAAGGACATTAGCGCTGATCGGCGGAGTAGACCAAGATCCACAGATAGAAGCGCTATCTAAAGGAGTTGACATTGTCGTAGCCACGCCCGGACGCATGTTTGATCTGATCAGCCAAGGTCACCTCCAGACACATCGAATAGAAATTCTTGTCTTGGATGAAGCTGACCATATGTTAGACTTAGGATTTAAAAATGATATAATAGATATTCTGTATAAGCTGCCCAAGAGAAGACAGACACTCTTCTTCTCGGCCACCATCAATAAGCAGATCAAGAAGACAGCCTATAATATCGTAAAGCAAGGAGCCATCAGAATACAATTATCTACTAGCGATCCAGTAGCGAAAAATATTGAACATTTTGTCCTTTATGTGGACATGGATCATAAGCGCTTCTTTTTAGAGCGAGTCATGATGGAAAATCCAGAGCAGAAAGTGCTGGCCTTTGTCAGGACTAAGGTAAGAGCAGAGCGTGTGTCTAAGGCTATGGGTAGAGTAGAGATACCCTCGCTGACCATACACGGCGATAAGACACAGCAAGAAAGAGCAGCGGTGTTAGAGCAGTTTAGATCTGGTGATACAATGTTGTTAATTGCGACGGATGTGGCAGCCAGAGGGATCGATATCCCAGATATTGGGATCGTTATAAATTATGACCTTCCCGATGAGTCAGAAAACTATGTGCACAGAGTCGGTCGTACGGGAAGAGGTAAAAATAGGGGCTTCGCTTACTCTTTTTGTGCGCCAGAAGAAGAGGTCATCTTGGATGATATCCAGTCATTTTTAGAAAAAGAGATCAAAGTCTTAAAGGTGAATGATGAAGAATATCATGATACGCTGCAGATCGAACGTGATCGGACGAATGACTACAATTCTCTCATGGAGGAAATACAAGACTTAGAGGCGAGCAAGAAAAAAAACTATAAATGGAAAAAAAAGTAGGCCTTCGATTTTACAGCATAGTGACTTTAAGATGTTAGGAACATATCAACATCATACTTAGCACCCATATTTTAATAGAGGCAGAGCGCGTTACTCAGATATTACCATCTGTGTCTATATTATAATCCACTCGTCTTGATCAACAGTCACATCTTATGCAGTGACGCCTACAGCTCCACAAAATGAAACATGGGTATTGGTCTCAGTCGAAGACTCGTGACTGAGGTCAACGTCACTTACCTATGAAATCACCAATTTTAAGGATGGTTTTAGCTCGTCGGGATGACTATTTTTGTAGCCAACTAAACAACTATTATGATGACTTCCACTATCAGTAATTTAATTATTTTGGCCTTATTGATTCTATTGACATCTTCTACTTTTACTTCCTGCGGTCCAGCTGGACTAGGGATCGACGATACCAATGATTGCAGTGTCAACTTAAAGGATTTTCAAGAATCCTCGACACTATATCTTGCCGCTATCCAAACCCTATCAGCTGATGGCGGTGATGTGAGCCAGGCCGATTGCGATCAGTTCAAATCAAGTTCAAGAGCTTACCTCGGAGCCTTGGAAAGTTACATAGACTGTATCGACATACAACGTCTAGTATCAAGCAAGGAGCTCGAGAAATTTAGAGATGACCTGCGCACAGCAGAAACTGAAATAGATAACAATGACTGTAAGTAGCACCCTACGAAATTAGACTTAGGCTATCATTGGTACTCAGCTGAGAGTGTCCGCTTTTCCTCTCTCATCTCCATATCATATTTCGCTATGATGAATAGCGAGATGAAGAAGAAAGAGCCTACTTTTAGTGACTCGACCATATCATTAATAAGGTTCATCAGAAGAATCATGATTAATAAGACAGTGGCAGCCAGGACCAGCCTCCTTTTGAATCCATAATAGTAGTGGTAGAGTGCTTCTCCTCGCGTCAAAGCATACAAGCATAAGCATACGAATATGATTAGCCCAAAGACACCCTGCTCTACTAAAATCAAAAAGAAGTAATTGTGAATGGTTGATTGATCAGGATTATGACTGACGTAGGTGCTAAATATGGATAAGGTATAGGCCTCATAAGCAGTATAGAATGTGCCTGGGCCAAAACCCGTCAGAGGCCTATCCTGTACCATATAGCCACCAGCTACCCAGCGATAGGCGCGCTCCATAGTAGAAATATCCTCACCCTTGGCCGTCGCCTCTATCAGATTATCAAATCGCTGATGAGATATAGTCCGCTCATAGTCAGGTGCATAGTTAATAAATTGATTATCCTGTATGAGTGAACACACTACTACTACAGTACCTATCATTCCCACTATTAGCAGTGGTCGCAACAATTTATAGTGAATCACTATACTTGATGCTACGCCCAATAACAGTGAAATCATAGCAGCTCTGGTATAAGAGAAAACTATGGATATGACCAAACATAATCCTAAAGCATAAAGGCATAACTTAGCTAATTTGGATAGTGATTTTGTGCTCAGGTATACCCAGAAAAAAGGTATAGTCACTAAAAGCATCCCCGCATAATTCACATGATTCCTGAAGATAGGGTGTGCAGCATGATTAATCTCCTGAAAAGAGAAGCCAGATGGTGCGTGATTGATCCAGACATATATGCATGCCGTAGTAACTGATATGAGAAGAACTTTAATCCAACTCAGTATTTGCTTTTCACTCTTTAAAAACCAAAATGGCAGTGCATAGAATGGTATAATAAACCAGAGTTTTGCTAAGATAAATTTAGCTGAACGAATTACATCATGAGAATAGATTGATGCGAATACGATCCAGATTAAATGAAGTAGCAGCAAAAGGCTAATCGGATTGAGCACATAACGACTCGGAATACTGTGCGCACGTACGACTATCATCCCCACACTCAGAGCTGCGATCAGCATCATCAGCGGCTCCGCAGGTATATCAATGCCCAGACCATTGGGAAAATTATACTCTACCGTAAATGGCAGCACTGCAAAAAGCAAGTAAAAGAGCTTAGACAAATCTTGGCAAGCAACTATGGTAAAGAGTACAGCTAATGGCAGCAGCCCAATGAAAAGTAGCTCTAAGTAAATAGCTAAAAAAATGCAGAGCAGGACCAATGCAGAAAATGCATGAAACCATATACCTTCTCCATGATGTACATAGTCTACCCTCATTTTTTCAGAAAGCTCCAATCATATGACTTCATCATTTCTCTCATCAGCGCATAAAGTGCACTTAAGGCAAACGCTAGACCAGAAGCTCCTATAACATAAAGTGATCTTTTCGGCCTTGATTTAACTAATGGAAGCTCCGCAGCCTCTACGATATGGATAGATGGCACGACTGCTAAATAGCTAGAAGATAGCTGTCGCAGCCGCTCATTATCTATTCCGAGCTGCTTGGTGATCGCGAGTTGTTGTCGATCCAAACTGTATACTTGGTTATATCCAGTGTTGAATTGATCTATTTTTGCTTTGATGGAGTTAAGCTGATTTTTGTAAAGATCTCGCAGGCTTTTGTAGTAGCTTGTAGAATCTGATGCCATACTGAGATAGCTTACATATTTAGAATCAGCAAGACTGTATTTAGCTAATAGTTCTGCTTCTTGGCTGAGAAGTATTTCAGCCTGATTGAGCAAATCAAAAATGCCGTACTTATTCTTGATCAGTTTTAATGAGTCTGCTATTTCTAATAATTTGATTTCGCTCTGCTCTATTTTTTGGCTGTATGTCTGGAGTAAATCTTTCTGACTATCCTTAACACTGCGCGCTGCAAGCTCATTGATGAATATTGTAGCATCAGTAACCATGCGCTGAGCTAATTCTGGATCTTGATCTTCGATAGAAAGCTGAATCGCGTCATATTTTGTCTTTTGGATCGTCATTAGTTTAGTGATCTTCTTTCGAATTTTATAAGCCGCTTTTTGGTCAGTAGAGTCTATGTCATAATGATTATATAGATCATATTTATTAATAAGGTAATCCTTGAGTTGGCCAGAGTTGAGCAGCGTGAGCAGACGATCCATATCCCGATCTGTCCCATAGTATTCTACCTCTCTTTCATTATCACCGATGGGTTGTGGTTTAGCCAAATCCTGGCTCGCTGCATAGAATACGGAAGTTGACTCATAGTAATTGGGCAATAAAAAACATGCCACCATACTGACCACAGCCGCCAGGACGGTAACTATCATAATAGGCTTGCGCCAGCTCCATAGAATCTCTATCAAATACAGGAGGCTCGTATCACTTGATTGTGACTCTTCCATTAGGCTACAATAATGCAATTACAATACCAAACAATAAAAAAAGCAATGAGGGAAATCTCTACTGATCACTGCTCATAGAAGTCTCGTTCTACTAATGATCTGAGTAAGTCAGTCACTTGCGTGTATCCTCCAATTACCTGTAGCAGAACAGCATGATTTCCGAGACACCGATTCATGAAGTCTAATCAAATCTATTTGATCCTGGCAACTAATCACAGGCGAATTAAAAGCAACTTTTGCTGGCCTGTCACGAGTCCTTATACTTAGTAAGGTTCCATCTTCACTTTTTTACCATTTGTCAATATATCTTTACCCAGATGCCGATCATCCACATTCATATACCAGCCGAGCTCTTCCACTAATTTCAGCGAGCCAAACTGCCTTATCCCTTTATGATATATATACTCTCCATCAAGCTTTGATTCGTCATGATAAAACTGAGACATCTCCAGTGCATAGGTCTCAGGATTAAAATAGAAATACCATCGATCATCGCCTACTTCTGAAGCATAGTCGACCCTCATGCGGTAATAAGACTTACCTTTGAATGTGGTCTGCACCACTCGAGGATGCAGATGAGTACCTGGATCTTTCAGCTTCATGGGTAGTCCATAGAGATATAGATAATAGCTCTGATACATTTTAGGCCGATCGGCATTGATGCGGTACTTCTTTTTGATTTCATCTGATATATCTCGGCTCCCAGCAAAGGAGTAGTCGGATGCGTCACCATCTACATGATAACGTAGGGTACCTTCTGAATAATCCGATCGAAAGCTAAATCGTTCATTAGGACGGTCAATGTATATGTCTCGATAAGCCACATCACCATTGGGTCTGAGCTGCTTAATCTTAAGCGAGTCAGCAAAGTGCGCCCATTCTCTCTGAGGATCGTGGTACTGTATGCTACGCTGCAGCAATTCTTCTGGACTTGGGGCCTGAGTGTAGGCAGTCTGCCATAAATAGCAACATATAGCGACACTTATTGATATTCTATAAGCGAACATTCACTACAATTATTAGTTGATATCAAAGATAAGACATCATATTTCTGAATCCACTTCTAATTTTGAATTAGCTCAGCTAGTTTATATTAGTGCTGACCAATGAAACTCGAATCCATGATACATGACCTTCATATATTACGTTCACACGACAGATTCATGACATGGCTGTAATAGACTTCACAGAGAAAGGATTGTACTGCTCCAAAGCTGATGTCTACATTGATCCATGGAAGCCTGTGGATCATGCCATCATCACCCACGGTCACTCAGACCACTCCCGATGGGGTCATGGGTCCTACGCCTGCGTGAAAAGCTCTGCTGCAATTTTGAAGCACCGACTGGGGACGATCAATCTCACAGCTTATGAGTATGGAGAGCGCTTTCAAGTCAATGGAGTCAATTTCAGCTTTCATCCTGCAGGTCACATCATCGGCTCTGCACAAATCAGGATAGAACAAGATGGAGAGATATGGGTCGTCACTGGCGATTATAAGCTGGAAGATGACGGTATATCAGAACCCTATGAGCAGCTGCAGTGCCATCACGTCATCACCGAGAGCACTTTCGGACTGCCCATCTATGCTTGGGAGGATCAGCAGAAGACCTATGATGACATTAACAACTGGTGGTCGCAAAATCAAACAGAAAAAAAGGCGACTATCCTCACCGCCTATTCACTGGGAAAAGCACAACGTATCTTGCACAATATAAACGCGGACATTGGACCGATATACTCTCACGGAGCCATCTGGAATATGAATGATGCACTGGTCCAGCAAGGCATCAAGCTTCCGCATACAGATAAGGTCAATACGACTCATAAGCTTAAAGACTTTGAAAATGCCTTAATTATTTGTCCACCAGCAGCCACAGGCTCAGCTTGGATGAAGCGATTCAAATCAGCTTCCATAGGTGTAGCATCAGGGTGGATGGCACTCCGTGGCGCTCGAAGACGTAGAGGTGCTGACAGGGGCTTCATTCTCTCAGATCACTGTGACTGGCCCTCCCTTAATCAAGCTGTCAAAGATACTGGCGCAGAATATATATACCCTACTCATGGCTATACAGACATCTACTCCAAATGGCTGAATGAAGAGGGCTACACGGCTCGGCCAGTAGAGACGGCATTCATCGGAGAATCATTAGAAACACCAGAGCCCTCAGTATCGTGAAAGACTTTTCGACTTTATTCACATCGTTAGATCAAACCACTAAGACGACCAGTAAAATTAAAGCCTTAGTGAATTTCTTCACCGTAGCATCTGATCAAGACAAGCTGTGGGCCATAGCGCTCTTTACTCATAAACGCCCACGACGTACTGTCAGTACAGCCTTACTCAGGACATGGGCAGCCGATCTTGCTAACATCCCCCTATGGCTGTTTGAAGAGACATACCACATCGTCGGTGATCTGGCAGAGACCATTGCTAAGGTTATCCCAGAATCCGACTCCACTGACGAGAGAGATTTATCAGACTGGATCAGCTACATCATGGACCTTAAGGACAAGGATGAAGCAGATAAGAAGGAAAAGATTCTCTATGCCTGGAATGTACTGAATGCAGAAGAAAGATTTCTATTTAATAAATTGATCACGGGAGGATTTAGGGTCGGTGTCTCACAAAAGTCTATCACGAAGGCCTTAGCAAAATATAATGGTCAAGATGAAAATACCATGGCCCATCGTCTCATGGGCAATTGGGATCCGCTCAGCGTCAGTTTTCAGGAGCTCATCATGGAGGAAAATCCACTGGACGACCTCTCTAAGCCATACCCCTTTTATCTTGCCTACGCGCTGGAACAAGACAGCAGCGAGCTAGGACCGATAACTGATTGGGCAGCTGAATGGAAATGGGACGGCATCCGAGGACAGCTGATTAAGCGGCAGAGCAATCTATTCTTATGGTCGAGAGGGGAAGAACTCGTCACGGAGAAATACCCTGAACTGGCGGAGCTGGCCTCAGCGCCCACAAAAGACTTCGTGATCGATGGAGAAATATTGGCCTATAAGGATGGCAAACCTATGAACTTCCAGTCACTACAGAAGAGAATCGGTAGAAAAACCGTCAGTAAAAAACTCATGGCTGAAGTCCCAGTGATCATCATGGCCTATGATTTATTAGAGTATGACGGTGAGGATATCCGAGCTAAATCTTATCAGGAGAGGCGCACGCTGCTCTACAGGCTCATCGATGACATGCCCCTCTATGACCATATCCTAAAGGTATCAGACGAAGTCAAGTGTGCTGAGTGGAGCGATTTAGCTGCACTTAGAGAAACCTCGAGGTCCAGACACGCCGAAGGTTTCATGCTTAAATTAAAAGACTCGGTGTATAAGACAGGCCGTAAAAAGGGCGAATGGTGGAAATGGAAAGTTGACCCTCTGACTATTGATGCAGTGATGATCTACGCTATGAGAGGCCATGGCCGTAGGGCCAATCTATATACTGACTTTACCTTTGCCGTGTGGGATGAGGATAAGTTGGTCCCCTTCACTAAAGCCTACTCAGGACTGACAGACGTAGAATTCAGAGAAGTGACCCAATTCGTCAAGAAAAATACGACTGATAAATTCGGGCCAGTAAGATCAGTCAAGCCAAAACTGGTATTTGAGATAGCCTTCGAGGGCATCAACGAATCGAAACGCCACAAGTCTGGAATTGCTCTACGATTCCCAAGAATCAAGCACTGGCGGAGGGATAAGCCAGCCTCAGAAGCCAATACAATAGAGGATTTAAAAAGTTTATTAAAAACATATTAGTTTATTTTGCAATATGTAAATCTTTGTTTTACATTTGAGCATCCTAATAAACAAAACGGTATTAATACAATACCATCGTTTCCCCAGCTTCAGTAAATTATCAGCATAATAGATTTTTTTAAGTAAGAGTGAATGTATCATTTAGCATGGTGCGGTGTGCCGTCTTGATGATAGTGTCATATATATGAGGCTATCTCAAAAACCGATTTACTAACAAGTCATCACTGTATTGAAGTTGATAAATACTCGTCCCAACGGGTGTCAACTTCATACAAGGTGCATGCTGCATTTTACTTTTTATCATATAAATTCTCATGTTGATGATTTGTGGCTTAATCCCCACAACTCATCGCATGTGGATGTTTTTTTCTAACCGCTTCTCGCAAGAGAGCATGATAATAGAGTTGCAGGCAGGTCCCACAACCGTATTAAGATTTTGCCTTTAGGTCGACTGACTTGTGCAGTGTAAGATGGCTATATGATAAGTAGCCATCTTATCACTGCCATTCTTCTTCTTTAAGGCTAATAAGTTTTCTTCCTAACACGCCTCTCTACATTTAATATGATGAGTTCATCCTTACACTGTTAAAAGTATATCCATCACCCATCGACAATTAAAATCATGTGAAAGTCCAATTCTATTCCAAGGGCTACAGTAAATTTCAGGATGTCTCGATCTTACAACTGGATCCGCTATGTCCCTTTTTATTATTTTTATGCTAATCAATGCTCGCTTATGCAAAACATTCAGATTAGATACATCTGCTCTCTTAGTAGACAGTCTCGGTATACTATAATACCCTATTCAAAAATTGCCTGCTGACAGCACTTTGTAACTGATCAACATATAAATGTCATACCAATGCATCAATTAAAAATATTGAAAAATCAATATGAAGTCATCAAAGAAAATAGACCACTGACCCATCATGTTGTCGCAAATTATGTCGCTGATCATAGAGGCAGTTACACTGTCTGTTACGATGCTGGTCTCGTCCTGCTTCGTGTTAGTCCGCTCGTAGATAATAAAAGAGCGCAACAAAATGCCGGTGTACTCATTAATGGTAAGATGCTTCTGCTGATGAAAATGCCAGCAAATTAAAAACCATCGAAGAAAAAAACATATCTGAAGAAGAATAAGGTAAAACGACCCACTAATACTCAGCTCATTGCCAAAGCACAATCTTGGTTTACTGAAAACGATTGGACTGCATTTCCTTTTCAGATACAGGCCTGGAAGGCTTATCTAAAAGGCTCCTACGGGCTGGTGAACGCACCCACAGGGAGTGGAAAAACCCTCTCACTCATTGTCGGTATTCTATTAGAAAATCTCAAGACCGGTGAGGATACGGATGGCAAGCTGCAGGCCATATGGATCGCCCCCATCCGGGCGCTCACTAAAGAAATTAAATTGGCTACCGATAGAGCCATCAAAGGTTTAGGTATGGACTGGAGGGTAGAAATTCGCTCTGGAGATACCAAGCACGCTCAGCGTAAAAAACAATTGGAGCACCCTCCAGAGATTCTGATCATCACACCAGAAAGCATACACGTGATTATGGCTACAAGGGGCTATCTTGAGTTCTTCTCCCATCTAAAAGCAGTGGTGGTAGATGAGTGGCACGAGCTGGTGGGCAGTAAGCGCGGTGTGCAGGTAGAGCTGGCACTGTGCCGATTTAAGAGCCTAGCACCTAAACTGAGAGTTTGGGGTATTTCTG
>ENA-ORXC01002506-ORXC01002506.1-marine-metagenome-genome-assembly--contig:-NODE-2506-length-9974-cov-3.473881_pt1 | contig 9974 bp, 10 predicted proteins | sample MGYA00237865_ERZ511478 | MGnify/ENA metagenome assembly ERZ511478 | reverse complement strand
GGTGCCGGTCTTGGTGGCGGTCACGATGAGCGTGAACAGACGCTTAACCAACTTCTCGTGGAAATGGATGGCTTTAGTGCAAATGAAGGAATTATCATCGTTGCAGCTACAAACCGTCCTGATATTCTTGATCCAGCACTTCTTCGTCCAGGACGTTTTGACCGTCAAATTCCGGTTAACCGTCCCGATGTAAATGGTCGTGAAGCTGTCCTTAAAGTACATGCACGTAACAAACCGTTAAGCGATGAAGTTGATTTAAAAACAATCGCAATGCGTACACCAGGATTCTCTGGTGCAGACCTTGAGAACTTATTGAACGAAGCTGCTCTTGTAGCTGCTCGTCATAACAAGAAAAAGGTTGATATGAATGATATTGACGAAGCGACAGACCGCGTTATTGCTGGTCCTGCTAAGAAAAGCCGCGTGATTTCTGAAAAAGAGAAAAACATCGTTGCTTATCACGAAGCAGGTCACACGATTATTGGTACACAGCTTGATAATGCCGATATTGTTCATAAGGTTACTATTGTTCCCCGTGGACAAGCTGGTGGTTACGCGGTAACACTTCCTAAGGAAGATCGTTACTTAATGACGAAACCAGAATTGATTGATAAAATCATTGGTTTACTTGGTGGTCGCGTAGCAGAAGAAATTACCTTCGGTGAAGCAAGTACTGGAGCAAGCAATGACTTCCAACGTGCCACAGCTATTGCCCGTAGCATGGTTACGGAATATGGTATGAGTGAAAAGCTAGGTCCGATGCAGTTTGGATCAGGTTCAGGAGGAAACGTCTTCCTTGGACGTGATATCCAAAATGAACAGAACTATAGTGATTCATTCGCCAATGAAATTGATCTTGAAGTTCAAAGCATTATTAAATCAGCGTACACTCGCTGTCGTGAGGTTCTTCTTGAAAATCAGGATAAGTTAAATCTTGTTGCTGAAACGCTAAAAGATATCGAAACACTTGATGCCGAACAGATCCGCTCTCTTGTTGAAGATGGAAAACTTCCTGAAGGTCACCATGCTACTGGTAGCTCTGAAGATGTGAAAGTAAACATATCTAAGAAGGAAGAAAATCCTGAAACAAATGAAGAGCAAGAATAAGGTTATGCTAAAGCAGGATGTCGACGATGACATCCTGCTTTTTCTATCCCTTTATAGAGTTGGTAACCGTTTTCAAAAAAGACCTTCGTTTTTGAATCCAATGTGTGGTATAACTATAGAGAGTGTTACCGAAGTTAAATTTTTAAATAAGGTGATAATATGATACTTGTGCTTGATGTAGGAAATACGAATATTGTTCTGGGTGTGTATGAAGGTGAAGAGTTAACCCACCACTGGCGAATGGGGACAAGCAGAAAGCAGACAGAAGATGAATACGCTATGGTCATCAAAGGCCTTTTTTCTCATGAAGAACTTTCGTTTGATGATGTAGAAGGCATTATCATTTCATCTGTTGTGCCTCCAATCATGTTCGCTCTTGAGCGTATGTGCCAGAAGTATTTTCACCACAAACCGTTAGTCATCGGTCCTGGAATTAAGACAGGACTCAATATAAAGTATGATAACCCAAAAGAAGTCGGAGCCGATCGGATCGTCAATGCTGTAGCAGGCATTCATCTATATGGAGCGCCTCTTATTATTGTTGACTTTGGAACCGCCACAACGTACTGCTATATCGATGAACAAAAACAGTATGTTGGTGGAGCGATTGCGCCAGGCATTAACATATCAACCGAAGCACTTTATATGCATGCAGCGAAGCTTCCGCGTATAGAAATCGCGAAGCCAAACCATATCGTTGGGAAAAACACGGTGAGCGCAATGCAGAGCGGTACGCTTTATGGTTATGTTGGTCAAGTAGAAGGAATCGTTTCTCGTATGAAAAAGCATTCTCCTAAAGAACCAACTGTTATTGCTACCGGGGGACTCGCATCTCTAATTGCGGAGGAATGCGACCTTATAGATGTGGTCGACCCATTCTTAACGCTGAAAGGTTTGCATTTTATCTATAATAAGAACAAAGAAGAGTTAAACGCATACCGATAAAAAGGGATGCGTTTTTCATTTGACGTTTTTGGGGAAATTATGAATAATAGGCATTTCAATAAACAGTTGTCTTGATCCTTCACAACTTTCTCGAGAATTGTAATAGCATCAGAAAGTTTAAAGTGATTAAGGGAAAAGTAATGAAATCACGACATTTAATGCAATGATCTTCTTACATTCTAGACCCAGTTGTTCATAATGGAAGTTCTTGAAAAAATAATGTATCGTGTAAGTGGGCAATGGCCCATTAGTGAAAGGAGCTACAAAGTAATGAATGATTATTTAATTAAAGCACTTGCATTCGATGGTAATGTAAGGGCTTATGCGATATCTAGTACAGAAATGGTTGCGGAGGCACAGCGACGTCATACGACTTGGCCAACTGCATCTGCTGCGCTTGGACGCGCCATGACAGCATCGACAATGATGGCTACTGGACTAAAAGGAGAAGAAAAAATCACGGTAAAAATTGAAGGTGGCGGCCCGATCGGCGCTATTATTGTGGACGCGAATGCCAAAGGTGAAACACGCGGGTATGTCAGCAACCCACACGTTCACTTTGATTTAAATGATCAAGGTAAGCTCGATGTGGCTCAAGCGGTAGGACGCGACGGCTTTCTATCAGTGGTGAAAGATATTGGCATGCGCGAGAAATTCACAGGGCAAGTTCCGATTGTATCTGGTGAATTAGGAGAAGATTTTACGTATTATCTCGTTACTTCAGAGCAAGTGCCTTCAGCAGTTGGCGTTGGTGTCCTTGTAAATCCGGACAACACGATCCTTGCAGCTGGAGGTTTTATGATTCAATTGCTTCCTGGCGCTGGTGAGGAAACCATCCGTTTTATTGAGAAGCGAATTGAAGCGATTCCGCCAATTTCAAAATTAATCGAATCTGGAAAAACGCCAGAAGAGATTTTGTACGCTCTTCTTGGAGAAAAAAATATTAAAATCATCGACAACATGCCTGTGCAATTTGAGTGTAGCTGTTCGAAAGAGCGTTTCTCAAATGGGATTATGGGACTTGGAAAAGAAGAAATTAATAATATGATTGAGGAAGATGGAGAAGCAGAAACCGCTTGTCACTTCTGTAATGCCCACTACCACTTTTCAAAAGAAGAACTTCAAGAGTTATACGCTGAAAGCAAAGTATAAAAGGTTCAAATTGACAGATAAGTTTAGTGGTGATATTCTTTAGGTTAGATAATCCCTATAAAAACACTCGGGTTTGAGGAGGCGCGACGATGAGAATAGCAAATTCAATTACAGATCTAATCGGTCAAACACCTATTGTGAAACTTAACCGCATCGCTGATGAGGGCCACGCAGAGGTATACTTAAAGCTTGAATTTATGAATCCTGGAAGCAGCGTGAAAGATCGTATTGCCCTTGCAATGATTGAAGCAGCTGAAGAAAAGGGCGAATTAAAGCCCGGAGATACTTTTGTGGAGCCTACAAGTGGTAATACGGGAATTGGTCTTGCAATGGTTGCAGCAGCAAAAGGCTACCAGGCTGTTCTCGTTATGCCTGATACGATGAGTATGGAGCGACGTAACCTATTGAAAGCATACGGAGCAAAGCTTGTTCTTACTCCTGGTTCTGAAGGTATGGGCGGAGCTATTCGCAAATCCGAGGAGTTAGCAAAAGAGCATGGGTATTTCATGCCCCAACAATTTAAAAATGAAGCAAATCCTGAGGTGCATCGCCGTACAACGGGTCAAGAGATTGTTGAACAGATGGACCAGCTTGATGGATTTGTTGCGGGTATTGGTACTGGTGGAACAATTACAGGTGCAGGTGAAGTATTGAAAAAGCACTTTCCGTCAGTTAAGCTTTACGCTGTAGAGCCAACCGACTCGCCTATTTTATCTGGTGGTAAACCTGGTCCTCATAAGATTCAAGGGATTGGTGCTGGATTTGTACCCGCAGTTCTGAATACGGATGTCTATGATGAAGTCATTCAAGTTCAAAACGATCAAGCTTTTGAGTGGGCTAGAAAGGCAGCAAGAGAAGAAGGTATTCTAGGCGGTATTTCTTCAGGTGCTGCAATTTATGCAGCGCTTGAAGTAGCTAAGAAGCTTGGTAAAGGTAAAAAAGTTCTTGCTGTCATTCCAAGTAATGGGGAACGTTACCTAAGTACACCACTGTTTCAATTCGATGATGAATAAGAAAGCGCGGAAAGCAGTCCTTACAAGGGCTGCTTTTCTATTTTAAGTAATAGAATAGGTAAGTATTTCTAATTGAGTATTGGTAAGGGTTTGGGGAGGATAAAAAGGATGAAGCGTAAGGGAACTTCATGTAGAATAGAGGCATAAACTGAGCGGCAGCGTATGCTTAAGCTTTTGATAGGGTGTGAACAGTTTGCCAGAACAGCTAGAGAAAACCACGCGTCATTCGATTTATGAAACAATCGAGTTAAGCGCGGATGAGTGGTTTTCACGATATAAATCATTCGCCGAAGAATGTGAAGAGCATATTTTATTGGATAGTACACGTGGTGGTCGATATAGTATGTTTGGAATCAAGCCAATTGCTTCGCTTATTGGGTATGGTACTTCTCTAACAATCGTAGAGGAAGGAAAAGATCCTAAATACTTAGACGGCAATTTATTAGAGTTAATGCAAGAATGGATGCAGCGTCAGGTGGCGATCAATGACGAGTCTTTACCGGACTTTCAAGGCGGTGCCATGGGGTATCTTAGTTATGATATTGTTCGCCAAATTGAAAAACTACCACAGCTAGCTGCCGATGATCTCAAACTACCGGAACTTTTCTTCATCGTTTATGAAGATGTTGGCGTGTATGATCATTTATCAGAAAAGCTGTGGTTCATTTCACAGGCTCCAAATGGTGAGGAATATGAAGCTGAACAGCGTCTGAAAATGTATAAACGAAAGTGGACGAAAAAGGGCGTAACTAAACCCTTAAACTCTTCTTCTTTTTCAAAAGAAGCAAAACAGTTATTTTCAATGGATCAGCACGCCTTTTCGTCAGCTGTTCAAAAGATACAAGCATATATATCGGCTGGAGATGTTTTTCAAGTAAATCTTTCACTTAGAGAATCCAGGACACTCCATTCTGACCCCGTTTCGATATATGAAACGCTTAGAACGATTAATCCTTCACCGTACATGTCGTTTATCCATACCGATACATTCGATCTTGTCAGTGCATCCCCGGAGCTTCTGATCAAGAAAAAGGGCGTAGAATTGAGTACCAGGCCAATCGCTGGTACGCGTTCACGGGGGAAGAATGATGAAGAGGATCAACAGCTTGCTCGTACGCTCATCGAAAATGAAAAAGAACGTGCTGAGCATGTGATGCTTGTTGACCTTGAACGTAATGATCTTGGACGTGTATGTGAATACGGCACGGTTGAAGTAGATGAGTTTATGGTGATTGAGAAATATTCACACGTGCAGCATATCGTTTCCAACGTGCGTGGTATTTCTTCAAAAGAAGCAACCGCTTTTGATGCTATTAAAGCCACATTTCCAGGTGGTACGATTACGGGTGCTCCAAAGATTAGAACCATGGAAATTATTGAAGAACTTGAGCCTGTGCGCCGTGGGGTTTACACTGGTTCTATTGGATGGATAGGGTTTAATGATGATATGGAGTTGAATATTGCCATCCGCACAATGGTTATTAAAGATAACGTTGCACATGTCCAGGCTGGCGCAGGTATTGTGATTGACTCCAATCCAGAAGCTGAGTATAAAGAATCATTAAAGAAAGCAAGAGCTTTATGGAAGGCAAAAGAGTTAAGTGAAGGAAAAGAGACTAGCAGAGATTAGCTTAGAGGAGGAATTAGAATGATTTTAATGATTGATAATTACGATTCATTTACGTATAACTTGGTTCAGTACCTTGGTGAAATGGGTGAAGAGCTTGTCGTGAAACGAAATGATGAAATCACTATCTCGGAAATCGAGGAGCTTAATCCATCCTTCATAATGGTATCGCCCGGACCATGCAGTCCAAATGAAGCGGGTATTAGCATGGCAGTTATTAAGCATTTTGCAGGAAACATACCTATATTCGGTGTATGTCTTGGTCATCAATCCATTGCCCAAGTATTTGGTGGTGATGTTATAAAAGCAGATCGACTGATGCATGGAAAAACGTCTCAAATGCATCATGATGGAAGATCAATCTTCAAAGATCTTGAGAATCCGTTTACTGCAACGAGGTATCATTCGCTAATAGTAAAAAAAGAAACTCTTCCAGAATGTTTTGAGATTAGCTCGTGGACAGCAGAGGGTGAAATTATGGCGATCCGTCATAAAGAACTTTCTATCGAAGGCGTTCAATTCCATCCTGAATCCATTATGACCGGTACTGGTAAAAAACTATTGAAAAACTTTATTGAAACGCATCGAAAAGAACCATGTTTCTAACGATTAATGGGAAGCTAATTGACGAAAAAGAAGCGTCTATCTCGGTTTTTGATCATGGTTATTTATATGGTGTGGGCGTTTTTGAGACATTCCGAACTTATGAAGGTCACCCTTTTTTATTCGGTGATCACTATAAGCGCCTACGTGATTCACTTGAAAATCTTCAGATCTCACTCCCTTATACGTATGACGAACTCCTATTACAGATAAAGCAAACGATAGAAGCTAATGAAATGAAGGACGCGTATGTTCGACTAAACGTTTCAGCGGGAGCCGGAGAAATCGGACTTAAAACAGATGAATACCTAACTCCGACGGTTATTGTTTATGTGAAAGCAATTGGTAATCCTGTTCGGAATGCAAAGCGAGGTGTCATTCTTTCTCTTAGGCGGAATTCCCCCGAGGGGGAATATAGGTTAAAGTCACATCATTATTTAAATAATATCCTCGCGAAAAGAGAAGTTGGAAGTGATCCTTCAATCGAAGGCATTTTTCTATCACAAGATGGAAGGCTAGCGGAAGGCATAGTTTCGAATTTATTTTGGTTTAAAAACGGCATTCTTTTTACCCCGGACCTTTCGACAGGAATATTAAATGGAATCACAAGACAGTTTGTTGTGCATGTTGCGAAAAAAATGGGGATTAGGGTTAGAGAAGGTGGCTTCCAGAGAGAATCCCTTGTTGAAGCAGATGAAGTGTTTGTAACAAACTCTATTCAAGAAATCGTTCCGTTGTTTCAAATCGAACAAAAGCCATTGCCCGGACTTGATGGTCCTGCGACGAACGAGCTCATCCTTCAATATGAACACTATCGCACGTCATTAATGAGTCGAGAGGAATACTAACTAAGAACATACGTACGAAGAGGAGTGAGCTGCGTGACAACGGTAATTGATAAGCATAAAGCACATCCAATGATGATGAAGTGGCGGGACAAGCTAATTAACTGGAATGAAAAAACCTGGGTTATGGGTATCCTGAATACAACTCCGGATTCATTTTCAGACGGTGGAGAATATAATACGACGGCACAGGCAGTTGCCCATGCGGTCCAACTAGTTGAAGACGGCGCAGATCTAATTGACATTGGGGGAGAATCAACTCGACCTGGGGCAACTCCTGTCTCATTGGAAGAAGAGCTTCGCCGTGTTGTTCCTATTATAAAAGCAGTTCGTCACGCGGTTAACGTACCTATTTCAATTGATACGTATAAAGCAGAAGTTGCAAATCAAGCGGTCCTGGCGGGTGCAGATATCATTAATGATGTATGGGGAGCCAAGGCAGATCCAGAAATGGCTACTGTGGCTGCAGAACTCGAAGTTCCTATTATTTTAATGCATAATCGTAATGACATGAACTATAGTGATATCATGATTGATATAAAGGCAGATATAGAAGAAAGCGTAGAGATTGCTCGTTTAGCAGGCGTGAAAGATGAGAATATCATTCTTGATCCCGGCATTGGTTTTGCCAAAACACATGAGCAGAATCTCGAAGTAATGAGAAGGCTGGATGAATTCGTTGCATTGGGATATCCTGTGTTGCTTGGTACATCAAGAAAATCCATCGTAGCAAAGACTTTAAATACACCACCAGATGATCGGGTGGAGGGAACTGGGGCAACTGTTTGTCTTGGCATTGAGCGGGGCTCACAAATTATCAGAGTTCATGACGTGAAGCAGATGGCACGAATGGCTCGTATGATGGATGCGATGCTTAAACCTCATCTCAATGGATAAGGAGAGTGAATGGGATGGATAAAATCTATCTAAACGGAATGAAATTCTACGGTTACCACGGAGTATTCCCTGAAGAAAATAAGCTCGGCCAACGTTTTTATGTCGATCTAACCCTCGAAGCAGATCTTTCGAATGCCAGTCAATCGGATGATCTAAACTATACAGTGAATTATGCAGATGCGTATAATGTTATAAAAGGTATCGTAGAAGGAACGCCTAGGAAATTAGTTGAAACAGTAGCTGAGGAAATAGCGGATAAGATGTTTCTGCAGTTTGAAATTGTTCGTGCGTGTACGGTTAAAGTGATTAAACCTGATCCACCAATAGATGGCCATTATGACTCTGTTGCGATCGAGATGAAGAGGGAACGAAATGAATAGTGTATATATTGGAATTGGTTCCAACATCGGGGATAGAGAGAGCTATATCCAAACCTCCTTATTAAGGTTGCAAGAATACCCAGGATTACAGATTACTTCGACATCTTCTTTATATGAAACTGTCCCTATAGGAGTGACAGAGCAAGGTCCGTTTCTTAATATGGTAGCTATGCTAGAAACGGAGATGAATGCTTTCCAACTACTTGAGATTCTCCAAGGTATTGAGCAGTCTCTTGGGAGAGAGCGTGATATCAGATGGGGGCCTCGAACAATAGACCTTGACATTCTGCTTTATAATCAAGAAAATATTGTAGCAGAGGGTCTGGTGGTTCCACACCCTAGACTTCTTCAAAGAGGGTTTGTTATCATTCCTCTTCATGAACTGAATCCTGAAATCATTATTCCAACTACTAATAAGAGGATTGATTCTTATTTTAATCATATAGAAGATAAAGAAGGTGTACGTCTATGGAAGCGGAAATCTACGGAAGACGTATTCGCGCTTTTCGAAAGTTAAAAGGTTATACTCAGGAACAGCTAGCAAAAGAACTTAGTGTATCGGTATCTGTACTAGGGGAGATCGAGCGGGGAAATCGAAAGCCTACAAACGACTTTATGCAATTAGTAGCACAAAAGCTTAGAGTTTCAATAGATGAACTTTTTCCATTAAAACACAATTGAGAATTGAGGTGATATTATGTTGAAAATAGGAGATGTTTCGTTAAAGAATCCCGTTGTACTTGCTCCCATGGCCGGCGTGTGTAATCCAGCTTTTCGTTTAATCGCTCGAGAGTTTGGTGCGGGGTTAGTCTGTGCCGAAATGGTTAGCGATAAAGCTGTTTTGCGCAAGAATGAGAAGACGATGGATATGCTTTTTGTAGATGATCGAGAGAAGCCAATGAGTCTTCAAATCTTTGGTGGTGAAAAAGATACGCTTGTTGGTGCTGCTCGTTATGTTGACCAAGCGACAAACGCAGATATTATTGATATTAATATGGGATGCCCTGTTCCGAAAATAACAAAATGTGATGCGGGTGCCAAATGGCTTCTAGATCCTAATAAAATCTATGAAATGGTTTCAGCTGTTACAAAGGAAGTAGAGAAACCTGTTACGGTTAAAATGCGTAGTGGATGGGACGAAGATCACATTTATGCGATTGAGAATGCAAAAGCAATTGAAGCTGCAGGTGGCAAAGCTGTTTCACTTCATGGACGTACACGTGTCCAGATGTATGAAGGGGAAGCGGACTGGGATATTATTCGACAAGTGAAAGAGTCAGTTTCTATTCCTGTAATCGGGAATGGAGATGTGAAGACCCCTCAGGATGCAAAAAGAATGATTGAGACAACGGGAGTAGACGGAGTAATGATTGGAAGAGGCGCACTCGGAAATCCGTGGATGCTT
>ENA-ORXC01002505-ORXC01002505.1-marine-metagenome-genome-assembly--contig:-NODE-2505-length-9974-cov-5.162069_pt1 | contig 9974 bp, 12 predicted proteins | sample MGYA00237865_ERZ511478 | MGnify/ENA metagenome assembly ERZ511478 | reverse complement strand
GCCGCCCGCGGCGCCGCGCGCCGACCGCTGCCGCGGCGGGCGGGCGGCGGCCGCGGCGGCCGCGGCGGGCGGTCGGCGCGGCGCCGCACCCGCCGCCGCGCGGGGGGCGGGCCGCACGGGCGGCGCGCCCCGGGCGGGGGTGCGCGCGTCCCTTTCAGCCGCCGTGCGGGCGGCAGGTTGGCGGGTGGCTGACGGTGGGTGCTTGTGGGTCTCGTCCGCCTTTGCACCTTGTTTCGGTGTGGTGTTTCTGTCGCTTGGGTGGTGGCGCGTTTGTTGTTCCATCCTTCCTCCCCCCTGCCCCCGACCGTGGGCCCACCTGGCCACGTTGTTGTTTGGCGCAGGCCTCTACCGTGAGATGGTGCGTTGTGCCGTCCTTGTCTCGCTCGCGAAAGGGCGGGTCGCGCGGTGCCCGTTTGTAGTGCATCAGCGGGGCGTTGCCGACACGCCGTCGGTCTGGTGCTCGTGTTGCTTCTCTTGTTGGTTTTGCATTTTGGCCGTGTGTGGTTGCATGTGTATTGACTCTGGCGGTTTTTCCTCTTTGTCGAGCTGTACCCTCGCGCTTGTTGTGGCTTGGCCGCGGTCTTTGGCCTCCAACGTAGGAGGTGTACCGCCCCCGCTCGGCCACGCCCACCGAGCTGACCGCCTTCCACTCGGACGACTACATCTCCTTCCTGCGCACCGTCACGCCCGACAACGCATCTGACCACGCCCGTGCGCTGGCGCGCTTCAACGTCGGCCGCACCGCCGACGATTGCCCACTCTTTGACGGGCTCTATGACTTTTGCGCGCTGACCACCGGCGGCAGCATTGACGGCGCGAAGAAGCTGGCCGGCGGCACCGCGGACATTGCCGTCAACTGGGCGGGGGGGCTGCACCACGCCAAAAAGTCCGAAGCATCCGGTTTTTGTTACGTCAATGACATTGTGTTGGCCATCCTCGAACTGCTGACCCGCTTCCCGCGCGTGCTGTACATTGACATTGACGTGCACCACGGGGACGGGGTGGAGGAGGCGTTTTACACGACCGACCGCGTCATGACCGTGTCATTGCACAAGTACGGGGACTCTTTCTTTCCCGGCACGGGCGACGTTTACGACACGGGCGCTGGGGCGGGTGCGCATTATGCCGTCAACTTTCCCCTCCGCGACGGCATTGATGACGCGTCGTACGAGCGCGTCTTCCGCCCGGTGCTGACCAAGGTGTTTGAGGTGTTTCGCCCGTCGGCGGTGGTGCTCCAGTGCGGCGCTGACTCGCTCGCCAACGACCGGCTGGGGTGCTTCAACTTGACGCTCAAGGGCCACGCGGCGTGCGTGGAGTTTGTCAAATCTTTCAACGTGCCGACGCTGGTGCTCGGCGGGGGCGGCTACAACATCCGCTCCGTGGCGCGCTGTTGGACGTACGAAACGGCCGTGTGTCTGGGCACGGACATTGACCCGCGCATCCCCTACAATGACTATTGGGAGTACTACGCCCCGGATTTTGAGCTACACATCGCGCCGGGCACCATTGAGAATAAGAACGACCGGGAGTTTCTGGACAAGGTCAAGGTCAAAGTCCTGGAAGGGCTGCGGAGCATCGCCGCCGCGCCGAGCGTACAAATGGCGGAGCTGCCGCCCGGGGCGGACCTCCCCGGCCCCTCCGAGGTGACGGGGGAAGACAAGGAGCCGGCCGACCGGAGAGCAGAGGCGCGTAACGAATTCTTTGCGGGCGACAATGACGTGTTGATGGGCGGCACCAACCGGGGCACCCCAAAGTCGGCCTCGTCCAAGACTACGACCAAGATTGTGGCGGCCAAGCCGGGCGCCGGCAAGGCAGCGGCGCCCAAAGTGTCGACGGCCAAGACGGGGGCGCCCAAGCCCGCCGCCCCGCGGACGGTGCCGCTCAAAGTGGGGCCGCCCAAGGCGCCCGCGGGCGCGCCACGGGCGCCCCCCAAGGTGCCCGCCGCCCCGCGGGCCGCCACGCCAACGCCGACCGCGCTGCTACAGAATGGCGGCAGCGCTGCTGCAAGTGCGGGGCTGCCCCCGCTGACGCCGCCGCGTCGGCCCAGTCCACCAACTCCGCCGGCCCCGTGACCGCCACTCCGTGTCTGTTTCTTCTTTCTTGGTGCTGTTTGTGTGTGTTTTTGTGGTGCCCCCGCTGCTGTCATTCGGCGTTTGCGAGCCGGCGTGTTCATATTGGTACGGCCGCTTTGGCGAAATAGCAGTCCTTCTCGTGCCCGGTAACGAGCAGGGTCCGTTGCCGCTGAGGGGCGAACGACGAACGCAGGGGACGGGCGACCACGCGCAGAGGACGAGTGTCCAGGCATAGAGTCCGAGTGACAGCGGACGGAGCACAAATGAGGGCCAGGCCAATCGAGTGGGAAAATGGTACTCTGGTGGTCTTGGTGATCAGACAGCGATGGCCACTGTCGACAGGGTGTCGGGTGCTAGGCGAGGCCATACCGCCGCCAGAGCGAAGACAACGCTTCTGTCGCAATGCGCCGCCAGTGCAGGTTCACTGCCAATGCGGCTACGAGGCGCACCAACGGCAGCCACCACGAGGCTCACCACAGATCATCCTGCCTCGCCCTTGACACCCCATCCAAGACGCCCCCCAAGCCGTCTATCCCATCACCGCCTCCCAGCTGGCACGTAGCCCTCGCTGTGCATCGGCAGAAGAATTTTTCGTTCCCGGAGTCCCCGTACGACGGGCGCCACGATCCCGACGCCCATGGCCACAAACAGCAACACAAGGCCGACCGCCGCCCAATCCGCCGCGCGGTCCCGCTTGGGCGCCGCCTCTGCCTCCAAGACCGCGGGGTTGGCGGTCGGCGCAGGCGCGCCGGGCGGCGGATACGGCCCCGGCGGGGCGGCGGCGGCGGCAGCCGCACCCGCTTTGGGTGTATTCCCATTGACGCCGTCGGCCGCCCCGGCCCGGGACACGGAAGGCGCGGTCAGCCGGTCCTCCTTGGGCACAAACAGCTGGTCCAGCCGCGTGTTGCTAATGGCCAAGAGCTTGCGGCCGACGGTGCCGGCCAGTGTGGCCACCACCGTTCGCGCGCTGGCCAGCCGCCCCAATGCGAACGCCGCGGGTGACTTGGAGGGGGGGGTCACTATCACCGTGGACGGCACCTCGGGTGAGAGGTCCGCCGGCGACGGAGGTGACACCGCGACTGCTGGCGCCGCCGGCGCCCACGAGCACGCGAGGAGCAGGATGCAGGCCGACATCGAGGCGGTTACAGGCACGCGGCGGCTTCGTCGGTGAAACACCATTGCCGCCGCTGCGAGTGGGTCAGCTGTTGAGGGTGAAGCCAGGGGTTGGGGCCAGAGCGCGCGGGCACGCAGACGTGACGGGCAACAACCGCGACTGCTACGTCGTCGGGCGCTGAGCGAGAGAGCGGTAGCGGTCCGCGACCGTCGAGAAAACAAAGATGCAGAGGGACGCGCGGCCCCACATCATGATGAGCGATGGGCGCGGCCGGATGTACGGGCACACAACGAGAGGTGAACGAGGCGGCAGACAGGGGGACGGGCTCGACGTCAGACGCCGGCCTTGCAATTCCATTGCGTCCGCGACACGACCATAAGCGATGGACCTGGCAGACCCCTGGCACACCATTGGCGTTCATGAAAGCACGTCATCGTGTCGGCACTTGGAGCGATTGGACTCGTGGGTCGACTGGGCACACACGGGCCGCAGCGGCACGCTATCTCCAGGGAGACGACGGACGCGGCTACTGCTCGTGAGTGGCATCCAACTGTGGCGGGAGGACGACAGAGTGCTCAGCGGGCAGGAGCAGCTCACCGAATTCAATCCGACCAACCGATGACTGCCACACGTGTACAATTCGAATTCGTGAACTGGCAAAGAACCCTGTACACACAAGGCACGATTCATGTTCCACTAGCAATTTTCTGCCGCGGCTCGTCGTGATCCGGCTCATCCAACGGGCCACTTGTCCGAACAATCAGGTGATCTGATTGGCGGCCACAGACTGAGCGTGTTTTTCGCCTCCAGGGGAGAGGTCCATGAGAGGACCGATCGAGCGTGGTCTTGCCAGCTGTATGCATTCCATTGTCAGGACGCGCAGTTCCATCCACAGGTCCAGCTCTTTTGCAGCTCTACGTACAGGGACGAGAGAGAATACCACAGCTTGTGTAGAGGATCCCGCCATAGCTGTGCCCCCCCGTTCGCCCCATTCTATCCAACGGCGAATAAACAATGGCCCTCGCCCGAGTGTGGGGCATCGGTGAGCCCCACAGACTCTTCTCCCTTCGTTTGGGAAGCCAATAGTTCTTGCGGAAACCTCGCTGGTCACAACACTTCACCAAGAGGGACAGAGGCATTCAGAAATTACACATGAGACCAAGCCAAGCGGGGGCACCACTGCTTTTTACAACAGAGAGAAAAAAACAGAGACGGAAGTGCTTCTTGTTCAGCCACCTGGGACTGTGCCCCCTGGTACGTACGGCAATCTTGACTGTCTGTCTTCGGCCTTGCAGCAGAGCACGTGGTGCGGTGTATTCTCGTACACAGATGCGTGGCCATGTCAGCGCCGAGCAGAAAACCTCATCCTCGGCCTGGTTGACCCGTTGACAGTAGACAGGGCTGACGCACACAACAGACAGGCCCCTCGACTTTGCCACCTTTTTGTGACGCTCTGTACGAGGGCCGTGTGGCAGTCGGTTTCGATGCTTGGCTTCCCACGTCGAGCACAAAACCAGTGTGCTCGGGCAAAAACTGGATGCCACAGCGCTCGGAGGCGATCCGTATCAACCATGGTCCGGAAGGCTGGGTCGTCGACACGCACACAACTTCCAAGAGGAGGACAATACCACTTGCAGCACTCTCAGGAGCAATTGACCTGCCTCGTGCACTGAAAATCTCGCCCCGGCTGCCCACGCGTGACCACGTCAGGGGGGCGTAGGGTGGTTCCTGCAATCTCTTGCTTGGCCTTCTGTGCGCTGTTGTCGCAGTGGAGTATGGCGGGATCTCCGTGGACGCAAGCAGTTGATCAGCTCCTCTCGCTCGCGGCCTCGGGAGCATGGCGGACCAGGTCGCCGTATGGGGATGTGGCAGAGGAACTGAGCCTGGCCCGAAAAGCTACGTTTGAAGACGTTACTCTGGCGTCCAGCGGCGTGGCCCCGCCGCTACTCATTTCCTACAGCAGAGAACTCCAGAAAGAACTTGATCTGAACCAGCTGGACATACCGAGAAGGCGGACGGGGAGGCGGTGACGATATCGAGTCCAGCATTCGTGTAAGATCGCCATCCAGGCTGCCTCTCATGCCGACCCATCGTGTAAAGTCGGCCCGCTTGGGACATATGCATGCTCTGCGACCACGAAACCAGAGGGAGATCCATCAAATACTCCTGACGAGGTTCCTCATCAACCACGGTTGACAGTGGGAGGCTGATGCACTGGGGGCTAGTTTCACTTGCCAGCGGGGTTCGCACGTGCGCATGCAGAGCTGGAGATTGGAACACGAGAGCAGAAATGCCCTCGACCAGTGAGGAAACCACCAAAAGCGCTTGGCAGCATGCCATTCTTGGAGCTACCGTCTTTCCCGAACGCTTGGCACACTTTTTCTTTGCAGTATATTAATAGTAGCCCTATATTTTCGTGTCGAAGACAACTGGATCGGAGCACACGACACCGCCCGCCATGCAGTCTTGACACCAGACAACCTCGCCCAAGACTCCATGACACAGCAATGGAGAAATAATGTACTTGGCAGCTCCGTGCCGTCTCGTGGTCCACTCTCATGATAGATGGCCTACTATGGTCTCGTGTTGGTGCTTGTCCGAGTCTGTGCCCCTGGTTGCACACTGTATTTTGTGTGGCGCTTTACTATAGAAATCTCATTTGTTGAGGCAGGACGAGTTCGCAGGATGAGATAATCGCCGTATGCTCCTTGACCTCCTCTTTCTGGTGGTGCTCTCTTCAATCTTCATGCTTCTCTCCTTGTCACGTAGCGCTTGTATCTGTCCAAGAGCATTTGTAAGGTACGTTCGACCAGCACGGAGAGCCTTTCACGAAATCCCTCTCTCAGGGGCAGTCCGCATGGATTGGTAGGCTACTTCTGAACCAAGCGGCCCTGGCGGCCTCGACCGTGAAGGGCCTCTACCCCCTTTCGACACTGCAAAAAGAGTGGGACTTCCAAAAGTAAAGCGCGACAGGTGCCCAAGGGCGGGGGGAGGGCTGCACTGTCGGTCGTACGTCGGTACAGTGTCGGTTCTGAGCTCCGACTCAAGCTGCAAATGTGAGCCCATGTGAGCGGTGGGGGGTGGCACGGTCTTGACGTTTCATGCAAGTCAGGTCTCCTCCACTGTCTCGACGCAGCCCCAACAAATGTGCGTTTCCAGCGTTCGGGCGCAGATATCCAAGTGTCGCAGGACGGGAAAGCTGTGAATAGCTCTCTGTAGAGTCGCGGACAAGGGGCCGACGGTCAGGACGTGCAATGCCAGGCCTCTTCGTTCCACCACTGCAGGGTTGTTAACAACGCCCCCATTTAGGAGGCGTCAGGGGCGTACAGCACTATGTTCCTTAGATTGAAGCATCGCGAACCAGCTCATGTGGAGGGGGGGGTTCTGTGGTGATCGGCGCGTACGTCGGTTTACATGGGATGCCGCCTCGATGTAGACCCCCAATCTATAGTGGAACTGATCTGTTTTCGAATTCGCTCGAAAGATGACGAAAAGACGCCTTTTTGAGTCAGGGCGTACGGGGCGCGGACACCCCTATCGGCGCCCTTAACAACGCGCCCTTAACAACGCCAGGGGCGCTGTTCACAACGACTGACCACTGTGCCACCTCGCCGGCACACTCGCAGTCCCGTGCCGGTTCGACGGTCACGAACGGCCCAAGATTTCTCACCAGCACCATCAAGATTTCTCTGCAAGCCTCGTTCCGTACCCAGTAGAGATATGCAAGCATGAGACTGACCTCGGAGCTCGTCACACTTGCACGAAACTCGAGCGCCAGTCCGGTAGCTCCATCGGGGTGGGACCTCGCGAGTATGACGACCTGGGTCCGGCCATGCAGTCAACTGGTTCGGGTACAGCCACGCTGAAGCATACGCGCCCAAGTCTGTGGGAGGCGTACGACGCTTGTCACTCACCGTGCAGACCAGACGCCATGGTGGCCAGTCTGCTGATCCTTTGCTTGCACTGTCGATCGGACGCGCCGCATGTGGATTCGTGTCTCTCGAGCGTGAACAAGTGCTAGTCACGAGTACTCGAGCGGACGCAGATTGAGCACGACTAGCAACCTTTCACTTGCAAGCGGCCACTGGTCATCGCAGGATCGAGATGCTGACATATACCGCCAGTCTGACAGAATTCAACCGTTTTTAGATTGACGTAAAGGAAGCCGGCAATCTTGACGAATACTCGGAGTTTTCAAGGTTAATATTTGTTCTTGCCGCTTGTGGTGCGCCGCTGGTTGTCCAATCGGCCCCAGTCGTCGAGAGCCAGAGCCTAGAGTGACGGCTGGTGCCTGCTGCTTGCCGCTTGTACTGTACATTCAATGAGCATCATTCTGCGTCGAAATAGCGGGTCAGCCGGGTCTGACAAGAGACCGACACACCTTTTGGGAAGGTTGTGCTGATGCCGCTCGTGCAACTGACTCCCGACGAGACGTGTACGGGATCCGACGTACTGGCGCCGCCCACTGATAGACCCCCCTCATGTGCGGTCACTCTCTCGCTCGATGCCGCCCGCTGGGGCTTCCACCGCGGCCACGCACTCTGCTGAGCCCCTCGAGCTCTCGAGACATTGGATCGAGGAAGAGCCCGGCTCCGTGCGGATCCAGGTGGCGCTCGCGGCTAACAGTGCGACGGCCTGCTAGCCGTCAGCTGTAGCCCTGCGGCAGAGTGCAGGGCGGGTGATCGCTGCGGCAGGTGTTCCTAAAAAGACGATTTCCGCAATGGTCCCACAACCCTCTGTCAGCTTGCTGAGCTGAGGGTGGTGCTCACAGGCCCGTATGGACAGCTTCACTCAGGACAGCAGTGCATCCAGCCTCGAGAATAGCCGTCGCGTGGCTCCGATGCATCTTCGACTGACCAGAAGTTGGCTTCAGCGAACGCTGCAAGGTCGCTCCTTGGATAATTGACCACGACAGGCGTCCACGTTGGTGTGGGACCCGCCACCCAGCCTCACTGCAGAGCATTCGGCGGCCGTTCCGATGGGCAGCGAGTCCGACGTCTCTGTTGAGTGAGGACCAGATCCCCCGGACCGCTGTCAACGGGGTGCGTTCAAGGCCGTCGACCACGGTGGTGGGTCGCCGCCCTTTCCTGTCGGCTCGTTAAGTGATGTTCGCTCGAGGTCCCTCGCCCATCTGGCGGGCGTCCCCTGTCCACTGCAGCCCTCTGCCATGAGCATCCGCACAGACCTTGCTGCCGACGACCGAACAGGAACGCCGGTCCGTTCCAAAACGCCCGCCGGCACGCTGGGAGTGGAGGGGAGGCGGTCGGCGTCAGGGGACGGAGCGACCGTGAGTCAGGGCAACACCATTTTCTCGACCCTGGCAGCGCTCACAGACCCATATGTGTGCGTGAGCACTCCCACCTGTGGTGCGTGCAAGTGGGGGAGAGTCGCCCCGTCCGGGCCAGCGACGACCCGCCCGAGGCTGGCTGCCTCCCCGCATCGTCCAGGCCCGTGCGTGGCTGTGAGCAGCGCCGCTGGCCCGACCGCGCGTCGGAACAAACACAGCGCCAGTTCTGCATCACGTGTTGGTCGCCGGGGGGAGCGGTGGAGGAAACCCATCGGTTTGCCGTTTCTTTTTTTGTTTCCTCCGCCTCAGCCTGTCGCCATGGTGCCTGTCTCTGGTATCCTCTCGCTTGGCACCTGTGTTTCCAGCTTTCAGTTGTCTTTTCAGGCGGGGTTGTTCATGACTTCCCCGCTGTCTCTGGGGCTGCCGCTGGCCTTGAGCCCAGGCCGCCTGGTGGCATTGCGCCACCACGTCGTTTTCGGGCTGTGCGAGCCCCCTCCATGACGTAGACCGCCGCCCGCCGCGAGGCGCCGCGGCGGCGGGCATCCACCGTCAGTCAGACGCGGGGCTGCCGCGCCGCAGGTGCGTGCCGTCTGCGTCGCTTCGTGTACACCGCTCTCTGTGCGCGCCGCAGGTGACGCTTGGTGAGGCTGCCGTGGACCACCGCCTCTGCTTGTGCCTGTCAGCCGTGGCGCACGCGGCGACGGCCACGACGGGCATCGTGCGTGCACCTTTTTGGCGGCCTACACCAGCGTGGGGTGGTTCCTGTTTACGGGGGGGGGTAGCTAGTTGGTCAGGCTCAACAAAAAATAGCCTCGCTTGCAACCATCGAGCGCGCAACGGCGCGCCCCACCCCGCACCCCGCCAACCTTTGCCGCCCTGCGCGGCCGCGTTTCCAGAGTGTGCGGCTCCAGGCGGGGACCTCTACCCCCTCTGGCGCACCAGCGTGTGTGGGTCTGAGCCGCCGCACCAAGTGTGGGGCGCGCGGTCCGTGGGGAGGGGGGGGGAGCACGAGCGGGGGGCAGTGAGGCAGGAGGAAGGCGCTGCGGGGTGCTCCAACGCCAATTGGGAGCGGCTGCGGCGGGGTGGGTGCGCACACGGCGTCGCACGGCGGCCCCTGGGGGCCACGTCTGCCCGGCAGCGAGACGGCAGTTGTGCGTTTTGCCCCTGTCCACCTGTTGCGGTGGGGACAGAGTGAGGGGTCAGCGGTGAGGGGAGGAGGGACACAGATACCTGCCGACCGCCACGGCGCGTGGCCGTCCCACACCCACGGTTCTCAGGTGCGTGTCTCTGTGCGCGCGCCAACGGCTGTTCATCCCTTCATTCCTCCCACTGCCGCTCTTCTTCACCCTTTGTTGGCGCCCATCCATTCCCCTCCGCCTCCCCCCCGCCATCCGCTGTGCGCCACGACCGTGCACGCGCCCACTGCAGGCCATTGTCGGAGCGGACGACGGGAACCATGTGCGATACCCGACCGGTGGCAACGTGAGTGACATTGCCGACG
>ENA-ORXC01002504-ORXC01002504.1-marine-metagenome-genome-assembly--contig:-NODE-2504-length-9976-cov-3.830892_pt1 | contig 9976 bp, 8 predicted proteins | sample MGYA00237865_ERZ511478 | MGnify/ENA metagenome assembly ERZ511478 | reverse complement strand
TACATTAGTAAGAATGGTATTGTCCTGCTGACCTGTGACGGTAGCAGTAATAGTTACCTCAGCTCCTTCGGTACACGGGGCGATGTGTTTAACAGTCACCGCACCTCCCATTCCTTCTTCATGATCCTCTAAAAAGGGAACTATAATTTGCCGTGAAACCCATTCCATGTGATACACCATCGAAACCGTGGAGTATACTGGATGGACGACTTTTCCTTCAAAGCGGGCAAACATATCTGCTGTAACAATGACATCGATGGAGGCCGTATGCCCAGCGATCAAGCCATCTCGCATCATATCCCACCTTTCCAAGTTGTAAATATGTATAACGTTTATTTAACGCTATCATAACATTTCGTTAAATAAATGGTCAATAAATTGTAAGAAATTTTGGTATTTTCTTAAAAATAATTTTGATATAATATTCAACTATCAAAAAAACAACCAGCTATTTTGAGGTCGCTGAAATAGTCTATAAAGGATAGCCTTGTTAATTTGGCCGGTTGATTTCCACTCCAGGTTGCTTCGCTTTCCGTTGGGAAGAATTATAAAAAAGCCCACCTGCCGGCTTTTTTAAGGATCAAATTCTTCCTTGGGGCGTGAGGTGAGCCTCCTCAGCGCTAAAGCGCCTGCGGGGTCTCACCTGTCCCGCTGATCCCGCAGGAGTCTACGCACCTTCCGTTCCAATCAACCTAGTGCTACTAAACCTTTATTTTAGACAAACAATAAACCGTTCATATCCCTGACTTTTTAAGGGATTGGAGCGGTTTTTATTTTATAATAAAGGTAATCTATTTGAAATGGGTGGTTCCAATGATGTCAATGCAACAATCAATCAAGCTAAGTCCTTATATGGGTCTCTATGACCTTATCGTGCCAAAGGATAATATGTTGCGGCAGATTAATGATCTGGTGGACTTTACCTTTGTTTACGAAGAGCTCAAGGATAAGTATTGCTTTGATAATGGTCGGAACGCAATCGACCCCATTCGCATGTTCAAATACCTTTTATTAAAAACCATCCATGACCTTTCGGACGTGGATATTGTTGAGCGTTCCAAATACGATATGTCTTTCAAATATTTTCTGGATATGACTCCAGAAGAGGAAGTTATTGACCCGAGCTCCCTGACCAAATTCCGTAAATTGAGGTTAAAGGATATTAACCTCCTGGATTTACTTATTAATAAAACGGTGGAGATTGCTTTAGAAAAAGAGATTATCAAAAGTAAGTCCATTATTGTCGATGCCACTTATACAAAAGCCCGTTATAATCAGATGAAACCGAAGGAAGTCCTTATGGAGCGTTCCAAGAAGTTGAGGAAGGCAATCTACAAAATCGATGAATCCATGAAATCCAAATTCCCTCCCAAGACAAAGAATGATGTTTTGGAGGATGAGATTGCGTATTCGCAGAAGCTCATTGAAGTGATTGAAAAGGAAGAGACACTCATCCAATACCCGGCTGTGAAAGAACAGCTGAACCTATTGAAAGAAACGGTCGCAGATGATGTTGAACAGCTCAAGTGTTCAAAGGATCAGGATGCAAAAGTTGGCCACAAGACCGCAGATTCTTCTTTCTTTGGATACAAGACACACTTGGCGATGAGCGAGGAACGAATCATTACGGCAGCTGTCCTTACTACGGGTGAAAAAAGTGATGGCAAACAGCTTCAAAACCTGATTGAGAAAAGCGAAAAAGCAGGCATCCAAGTTGAGGCAGTAATTGGCGATGCAGCGTATTCAGAAAAAGAGAATATTATCTACAGTAATACAAACAAAATCAACTTGGTCGCAAAATTGAATCCGAATATTACCCAAGGCGCCCGCAGTAAGGAAGATGAATTCGAATTCAATAAAGACGCTGGGATGTATGTTTGTAAAGCAGGACACCTCGCAATCAGGAAGGCACGAACCGGAAAGAAAAATACTGGCAGGAATGGAAAGAACCAGAAGGATACATATTATTTTGATATTGTAAAGTGCAAGAGTTGCCCATTTAGTGATGGCTGTTATAAAGAAGGAGCGAAAAGCAAGACGTATACCGTTTCAATAAAGTCAACCGAACACTCAGAGCAGGCAAAGTTTCAAGAAAGTGATTACTTTAAGGAGAATTCCAAAGAACGATATAAAATTGAGGAAAAAAATAGCGAGTTAAAACACAGAAACGGGTATGATGTAGCTAAATCCTTGGGTATATTGGGGTTGGAGATGCAAGGTGCCATGGCCATTTTCACAGTCAATTTAAAAAGAATTTTAAAACTGACAGAGCAATAATAGAGCAAAAGAGGACAAAAATAACAAAAAAGCCGATTTTATTCCAAAGAATGGAATTAGACCGGCCCTTTTCATTTAGGTTATCAAAAAACCTAAAAAATCAGCAGATTTTCAGTGGTCTCTCATTCGAGAGGGGCTTTTTAAAACAATCAAAATATACTCAAGAAGAAAATGGGCCTATTGTAATCAAGCCTATAAAACCCAAAAGCGCTCCGAAAGAAAATGCCTCGTTATTTTTGAATATCGCAGTAAAAAATAATCCTGGTATCGTAACCCAAATAATTATTGGTATTAAGAACATTTTGAATACTGGCAATAAAGCCTGAAATATTGCATCTATTACCATTTGGCTAGAATCGAACAAGTTATCACCTCCAGTTTCAAATACGAATAAAAAGACCAAAAGTTTCAAGTTATTTTCATTTTCCTTCTTGCCCTAATAGAATGAAAATTTCATATAAAAGTGAAACTCTAATAGCTTTCACTTGTAAATAAATGGATTAAATAATAGGGGTGAAATTGCATTGTAATGAACAAAGGTTAAAATTAATTGAAGGTATAGCACTCGCTATGTCACTTTTGAAATCCTCCATTGTGTTATACCTTAACCCTGATTTTTTGGGGAATAGAACAATAACAAGTATTGTAGGTATAGTTTTTGGTGTTATTGGCTTTTATTAGCTAATTATTGAACTATCCAATTCAGCAAACCCGTTGTTAAAGGATGCGCAGAATGATATCGGAGCAGCTGCACTTATTGGAATTATACTATTCCTTTTGCATTATTTTTTCTCGCATTGGGCTGTTAATATCGTAATAATTTTTCTATTGGTTTGCGTAAGTTATGCATTTCTAAGAGGGCTACTCAAAATAATGTTGGTCGTTCAGGATTATCAGATCAATTACCTACTTAAAGTACCTATTGTTATACTAAACTTAGCGATATTCACGTTAACAATTCTACAATTATTACAAATCTTTAAAGTAATTGAAAAGTAAATCTAGTAAGGGCGATAGAGAGTTATATAGCTCCTCTTATCAGAGAGGGGCTTTTTCTTCTGTTAATCCGTAATATTCCATTATCTTTTTTATTGTCTTTCTTCGAACGCTTTTATTGTTCTCAATACGACTAAGTGTACTTAATTGCATTTGAATTGTTTCGCATACTTCCTGCTGTGTAAGGTTTCTTTTGAATCTTCCCATCCGGAGGATAGCTCCTAAACTTTCAGGTAGCATGACTTTATACACTCCTCAATATATTTTCCTATCACTTATATATAGTCATGATCCCTAATAAATTTATTCTCATAGTGGCAACAAAAAACCTCGCTATAGCGAGGTTGATCTTCCCATACATCATTCATCAAATCCTCTATTTCTTTTCTGAGCTTATCTGTCTCAGCCTTTTTAACTATTATTTTATATCCGCTAATTTCAACTACATCACCAGCAATTGCTTCCGGTGGGAACAGCCTTTTCGGAAAATCTGTTGTTTCTCCATCAATCTCGAAAGGGCTAAATCACCTTCAGAGCGATCAATTATACCTCTCATAAAATCACTTCTTTTCAGTTTTTAAGGAAACCTTTTTGCCATCACTCGTTACAGTTCCTTTTCTTTCCCTTTTGGAGGGGTGCATGTTATCTTTGCTGATGGTTTATCAGCAGACCTTGTTTTGGAGGCTGTTGCTTGTCCTTTGCTAATTGTAATCCACTCTTTATTGTACACCGACCTTACAAGGGCTTTATTTATTAATTACCAAAGAATTAGCTTTAAGCTGGCTAAAATGCATATAAGGTAGTTTAATATTAACGCTAATTAATCTTTTTAAACAATTTAAATAATAGTGATAAAGGTAGTTTAATTAAAATGTTACGTACTTTTGTAAGGAACTTATAAAAGGAGCTATGCAAGCTCCTTTTTATCTTATTTTGGTTGTCCTAAACTTTTTAAAGCTTGTTCAACCATTTCAATATACAGCTGATGAAACCTTGTCAGCTCCAGTTCCTGAGCGTCTTCTAGATATTGCCATGACAAGGAGCTGTTTGGCATTCAGCTTGGAGCCAAATCCAATCCCGCCGTTAACAGCCAGCTTGATTGTTTTCCCAGTTGCTTTCACCTTTTCGGGCATAGGTTTATACTAATCATGCCGTGAGTAGGCGGAGAATGTGTGAATTTTTTGAACTGAGTATATCTTAAGTCCATCACGGTGATTCCATTAGGTATTTCCCCGACATCAATTGTCTCTACCTGCTTGCTGTCAAGGTCAATCACACTGACCGTATTATCAAACATATTGGTCACATAGGCAAATTTTCCGTCACTGCTTACTGTCACGCCGTGCGCCCCATTCCCTGTCTTGATTTCATCGACAACCGACTTCGTCTCAAGATCGACGATTGAAATGGAATTTGATGGTGCCTCCTGAGTTCCCTGGTTGGCGACATACGCATATTTGCTGTCAGGGCCAATATACACTTGCGCTGGACCTGTACCGACCTTTACCTTGGCCACTTGTTTCGTTTCCAGATCTACTATAGCCAGTGCGTTTTCGGAGAAGAGTGTTACCGCAAGGGTCTTGCCGTCCTTCGTCACCCCTGTTGTGACAGGTGTTTTGCCTGTTTGGATTCTTTCTTCTTCAAAGGTTTCCAGGTTAATCGCACTTTCCCTTATAACGTAAACCCATAAAAAAACGCCCTGAACCCTAGTGGCTCAAGGGTTAAGGTCGTTTTATAGACTCATTGATCATTCAGGTTAACCCGCTGATCATGTCCCAGCTTGGCCATACTTCATCGGATGTTTCATTGCTTTATATCAACACAAGTAGGGAGAAAGCAAGGTTGGCTTCCGAGAGTTTGGATAGTCGCAGAACAAATCGCACATGATGGGTATAATAAAAAACGAACATAGTTCCTGCCCCTTCCCTTGTGACGGATAGTTGCTTTGGGCTCTTTGGATTCTTAAGTAATCTGGTCGGCCAAATGCCTGGGCCGGCTTTTTTCATGGATAAAAAAAACATCCACCTTTGGCGGATGTCAGATTTTTTTGGGAATACATTAGCTTAAATACCCAGAAATTATTTGTTTTACTCCCTTTATGCTCAATATTTTTTATCTTAAAAAGATAGAAGAGATCTATAGGGTTAGGATTAATAGAACAATATGAATTATGTATTGGTTAGGTTTACCCTGGCGTTGGTAAAATCCGTTTTTTGTTGATCTAATGAATTTTCGCTTTTCACGCCATGTTGAGCTATGGAAAAAAGCCCCATGCAGGTTTGCATCATTATTTTCTATTTAATAGTTCCTGAAGGCTCAGCTTATTCCCTTCACAGCCATGCTATTATTAAGCTGGCTCTGACAATGGTTCTAAAAACGAATCACGTCCATGACGCAAAGCTTCTCAAATGTTTCAAGAGAGACTTCCTTACTGGAGGGTCCATGTGAAATACCTTACGCCACTAGCCAATCGAAGATGATGGTAAAGTTCTTACTTATATGCCTTCCATTCCTGTGGTTTTTACAATCCAATCAGTTTAAATACTTGGTTAAGACCTATAAGGGCAAAGCTTGCTATGTAACTGTAAGCTAATATTCCTAGCAAAGCTGAAATATCAATAACACCTAGAGGTGGAATAAACCTTCTAAAGATAGATAAGTATGGATCAACTAATTTTCCAATCAATGTACCAATCTTTGTTGAATGAAATTGTGGAAACCAGGAACCCAATATAAAAATAAAAATTAACCAATAATATATATCAAAAACATACCGTCCGACTTCTAATATAAAAGGTCCCAAATTATTAATTCACCCTAACGTTTAATATTTTTATTGTCAGTATAATACCTAAATGCACTTATATAATTATAAACCTAACAGGTTCTTTTAATAGAATGCTAACCCCTTAATGTTTACTTCTACGTTCTATTTACAAAAAAGTTTAAAGTTTATACATGATGAACAATCTATCACTAGTTCAAAGATTGCGAAGTTGAAGCTAATGGTACACAAAAACGATAAATAGGAAGACAGCCCTCAAAGGCTGTCTTCTTATTATAATTTTTATGAACTTATTAAATACCTGTTTCCTGGGGCTGCCATAATTTCTGCAGTTGGGCTAACTCCTCACTTTTTAATAATGCGAATCTTATGTAAAAAGCGAAGCTATTGAAGAGGATATTTCTACCCTGCCGTCTTCCAATTGAAGAAACCATCCACTTGGGTTAAGAACAAATGATATAAAAAAACTGTCCTAGAAGAATGAACAGCTTGGTAGGTATTTACCTCTTATTTATATCATCCAGAATTCGTTCAAGGGCAGAAATTAGACCGGTGTTTTCTTTTTCCGTTCCTATCGTTACTCTTAGATGATTTGGCAATCCCCAGACACCACCATAGCGTACGATGAATCCTTTAGCCATCAACTGCTCATAAATAAATGATGCTTTATCCCCTACATTTACTAAAATGAAATTGCCCATGCTTTTAATATAGGTGAAATTCATTACGTTAAAAGCTTTATAGAGTTGGGTTTTCCCCGCCTCGTTCAATGCTCTTGAAGCCTCAACATGCTGAACATCCTTGATGGCAGCTTCTGCAGCAATCTGTGCCAATGTATTTACATTGAAAGGTTCTCTTACCTTATGGATACTATTGACGATTTCCTTTGATGATATACCAAAACCTACTCTCAGTCCTGCCAGACCGAAAATTTTCGAAAAGGTCTGAATCACTATAATTTGCTTTCCTTGCTTCAGGAATTCTACACCATCGGAATAATCATCAGTGGTCGCATAGTGGGAATAAGCTCCGTCAAATACGACAATGATTCGCCGAGGAAGGTTCTGCAAGAAAGTATCCAACTCGGCCTTTTTTATATAAGTTCCGGTGGGATTATTGGGAGAGCATAAATATAGGAGCTTTGTCTTTTCTGTAATGGCCCCTGAAATCAAATCTAGATCATATTCAAAATCCGAATTCAGTGGAATTTTCATTACTTTTGCTCCCATCAGATTGCCGCCAAATTCATATTCACTGAAGGATGGGGTTGGAACAATGATTTCGTCTCCCTCCTCGAGGAAGGTTTCGGAGATCATAGTAATGATTTCATCTCCACCGTTTCCTACTATGACCTGCTCGTCACTTACGTCATATTGTATGCTTATTGCTTCTCTGAGCCTCGTGGTATAAGCATCTGGATACCGATGCAGTTCACTAACATAACGTGTTATCGCCTCTTGCGCGAGCGGTGATACTCCCAATGGGTTTTCGTTGGATGAAAGCTTAATCACTTCCTTAATCCCAAGCTCCTGCTGAACCTCCCAAATGGGCTTCCCTGGTGAATATTCCTTCATTCGGCTCAAGACTGGTCGAGTTAACCTCTCTATACTTTTATCTGCCATTATGGTTCTCCTTTCAAACATTGAATCTAAAGCTGGCTGAGTATTTAAACGCCTTTATACGGTCTTTGGTTTATGTGGTTCATAAATACAGGTCCTGATCAACCCAATCACCATGCCAAGCTAATGAATCCCGATTTTTACGGTTTCCCACTCAACACGTATAAGAGTAAAACAGTACACTGACAGTAATCACTTTAACTCTATAATACTTTACCACGATAAAGTAAAAGTATATATATTTTTGCTTTAAACGTCAATATAATGAAAACGGCTGCGTCCTTTTTTTTGATAATTATTTAATGTCGATTACAATAAAAAAGATGCACCATTCACTTAAGAATAATACACCCTTGTCATTAACACCTCTAAAATACCCTGAAGTTAAAAGAAAATAGCCTGGAATCATAGTTTCTTGATTTTTATATGGATAGGAGGATATGCCTCTTGACCTAAAGGACTATTTTAAAAAACTTACCTTTTCCTCATTGCTCGTAATCTGTATATTTCATGTCATTCCACTATAGGCTTCGAACTATAAACTTCAGTTAAAAAATACTCTCCGCTGCTTATGTTATCTGCTGTTTGATCTCTTGCATCTAAATCATTAAAATGCCACCATTCAGAAGCCAGAGGAGTAAGTCCGGCTGTGGTAGCGTAATTCTGTAAATTTTTAGCGGCCTCATTCATTGTATCTCTATAAGTTGCACTCTTCCATGCAGTTTCATTTTTTGATGTAACAGGAGTACTAAATACAGCCGAGGCTCCACTCAACTCGTGGATTTGTGATGGCATTTTATATTCAGTGTACTCTGAGATTGTGTTAAGGGTGTAATCCCCTATGGATATCTCTTTTTTAGAGTTAACTTTAACAAGACTAATATCTATTCCGTATCCCATTTGATGATTGGAAACATCGTTAGTTATGAACCAAGTGATGCCCCATGGGGGGGTGTTAATTCCCTTCATAACTTCTGCGTCACTATTTGATAATGCAGTCAAACCGGCTACTACAGCTTTTTGTACAGAATAGGGTCTAAACCCCTCATATGCTCTTTAACTCTTTCACCCTTTAGTTGAAGAAGGAGTCCTATCTAATTCAGCTCATATGAATATCTGTTCCATACTGAACCAATTGTAGTTTCCTCGCCAAAGACTGAGAAGCGAAGTTATCCCAAGAAGTACTATATAAAGCAATTCGTCCTTGTTTTTGTACCTCTGCAGCCCAGGCACTTGCTACATTTACTCCATATGCTCTTCCCCGGTAATGTTCAAGTGTTGATACACTTGCTTCGGCTGCTTTTGATGTCTGCCTAGCACTACAACAAATAGAAACAGGTATATTATCTTCAACTATTACAAAACAAGGTTGCTTATACTCAAAATTCTCAAATGTATGTGGGAAATAAGGCTTTAAAATTTCTTTGTTTTTATCAGTTACTTTAATTGCTGTTGTGCAGGTCATTTTTCTGACGTCAGGAAATACATATGCCGGTCCAATCCATAACTTATTTACTGGTCGGTCCATGCTTAATATCTCTATTACTTCTCCAAGATTAGCACTAGGAATTGTCCCTATAATTTCTTCTAACTTCTCTACAATTCTCAAAGCTAAGGAATATGAAAAGCTGACTTCGCTTCCCAATTTGGTAACACCTAAGAAAAATCGTGGTGCTGCTTCGTAGGGTGGTTCATTCACCACCGACATTCGGTTTTCTGCATCGTGTTTAAATAACACATTCATATGATGTTTCATCAATTCTATATCAGATAACATATACATTCCTCCGGGATCACTTAATGAATCCAATATTCAAGATGCCTCTAACTTTTCCCTGCTTTTTACACTAAAACCGCTTCGAAAGGGGAACGACAAAAAGGGCTGCCGTAGCAGCCCTCCTTCTTTAACTAAACCAGCTAATAGGAGTCAAGAACTTCTTATTAAAATATTTATTCTTCCGTGTTATACTTTTGAAGGCACGCCAAATAACCCTCCAAATACTGTTTGGAAGGTTTTTCATTTGCTGTTTTTTCTTGCTGATTAAGCCAGATCTAGGAACTGCTCATTCCTTTTTAGAATTGCATAAATCCAGTGTAAAAGCTTGTTTACACAAGCTATCATTGCTACTTTTGAAGGCTTTCCTTCATTTCGTTTCCGATCATAATACTCTTTTAGCTTCTTGTTCCTGGAGCTTCTTATACCGCATAAAACGGCCATATACAAAGCGTGCCGTAATCGGCTTGAACCTCGTTTAGTAATATGATTTATAGTAGCTGTGAACTTACCTGATGAATGGAC
>ENA-ORXC01002503-ORXC01002503.1-marine-metagenome-genome-assembly--contig:-NODE-2503-length-9976-cov-5.029195_pt1 | contig 9976 bp, 11 predicted proteins | sample MGYA00237865_ERZ511478 | MGnify/ENA metagenome assembly ERZ511478 | reverse complement strand
GGGGGCGGCAGGCGGTGATGTGTGCTCCTTTTTGTGGCGACCCCACGCATGTCTGTCTAGATTTCACTTTGTGTCTGGTCAGGGTGAGCGTGTGTCTGGGTTCATCCCGGCCTCCTTTTTTTTCATTTCCCGAAGCACTTCTTTCCCGAGCCGACCGCCGCTCGGTGCACGGTGGCGTTGTCACATTATTCAGGTGCATGTGCGGGGGCCGCGGCCCCTTAAGTTGTGCCTGTGGGAGAGGGGTCGGGCTTGTTTTCATCGTGTCAAGGCAACAGGAGTCGGCAGACAAACGGTCGGCCAGTGGAGTCCGATGTCACTTGGCCGGCCGTGATCAGTATCCGACCAGGTTGGGGAGCGGGGGGAGGTGGCACTTTTTGCGAGGCGTCCGTACTTGCAGTTGGGTTGATTCTCAACCTGCCTGCTGTGGGAGGAAGCGTTCTGCTGCGGTGCTTGGCACCTTCGCTCGCGTTGAGACCAGTGATGGGTGGGTACAGGCTGGGGTTGGAGGAAGGTTGGTGGTGTGTCCAGCACGGGAGGTTAGGTGAAGGCCTGATTTGGGGAGCGCGGGGAACGAGCGGGGCTTCACCTCTAGCGGGGTGCGGGTGGGAAAGCTCGGCTGGAAGAAAGGACGAGGTTCACGGCTATAGTCACTTATGTGACGTCTGGCGGTAGAGAAGCTCGCCACAAGCACTTCTCTTCGTCAATATCCCCCAGACGCCATGCGTGTAAGAAAAGTCTCAACGGTCCGGTCGCCCACCTCGAAGAGATTCCGCGCCTACTTACGCCCCTCCCTCACGGACTTCTCTCCAGTCGCACGGCACTCTCCCGAACCGCCCTTGTTCTCTCGCTTACGCCCGTTCCCACTCTTTCTCGCCCTCCTCGCCCCATCCTTTGCGGGCTTTCTCATGGGCATAATCAAGTGTGAGTCACTCGCCTCGCGGGAAACAGCCACCGCTCGAGCGAGGTTGGCGCACGCTTCCACCTCCGTCCCCGCGGCATACTTGGCGGCATTCTGCGCGTAGTATCCATGCCATGCCTCGATGACCTGTTCTCCGTACAGAACTATGCTTCCAAAGCGGTCGAGAAATTCCGGGGCCTGGTACATCAAAATGTGCAGTTTGGGGGACACATTCACCCAGGGGAAGCTGCGCTTCATGTGCCGCACGAAGCTCTGTGCATTCGAGCGGATCGATTTTGACTCGTCCGCGTGCACCAAAGAGGCCCGGTTCATGGTCCTGGCCAGAGTCTTCCACAGCACCTACAGGCGTCTGTAGGCCGCATGGTCTTTCTCGGAGACCAGGCCGAGGAGGATGCGACACACCGCTTCGCTGGCCTCCGTGATGGTTTGGCAGTCCCTGCCAATGAAGACACCGCCGTTGTAGGGCGCTGGGCACACGCCACGATGAGCCGCGAGGTCTCTGCCAGCCCGTAAGCAAGAGCGAGCCCAGCACCGCACCCGCGGCAGGAGATGATGAGCTCGATGGCCAACCTCAGCAACCGCAACGTACTTCCCAACAAAAAGTGTAACGGAATTGGTACGATTTGCCGAGGATCGACGGTAAGTAGAGACCGCCGCTCAATGGACCGGCGTGCAGCCTGGGACGAGTCACCCAGTAGCCCCCCAGGCAGACAACCTGGGGCACCGAGCGTCGTCATTGTCACAAGGTGAGCCGACGTGCGAGGGTGCCTGACGGCAGGATCGTCGACGTCCTGCAGAGTCCCATAGACGGCGTCCAGGCCAGCGTGCGTCACGCTCGGGGCCTTCGTACAATAGCACATGAGACAAAGCATCGTCTCACTTGGACCCCTATGACCGTGCACGGTACAGAGCGCCTCGTAGTCCCCAGACGGCATCAAGCGCACAGCGCGCCGCACACCTCCGACGACGATACCCTCGTGCACCAACTCCGCTACCTGACCCAGGTGCTCACCAAGCATGGCAGACACCTCTTCGTACTTGTCCTTTTCTACGGGTCACACGCCCACAAGGATGGTGTTGTTCAACTTGTGCGGGCGGCTCTGGTTGGCCAGCCCAGCGACGATTTTGACGGAGCTTGGCGTGCCTCCCTTGTCGACCCCCACAGTCAGGTGGATATCTTTGACGTTGGCGGAGGGAGAAGCCGCCTCAGTCCCGCAGTCAGCCTCCGCGGGAACCTCATAGGCAAGCGTCTGTGGGATGGTTTTGAGGTCCTCGTCGCTCAACAGCGTCTCCGTAAAGAAATTGGACGCCCACAGAGCGTCCAACTTCTCCTGCACTGCGCCCTTCAGACTTGACAAATGCGCTCCAGAAGCCGTAATGGTGACTCGTTTGGCCGGCAGCCCAGAGAGGCGAATCCGAGCGGCGCGTAGGACAGGCAGGCTTGCGAGACCGGCTACAAACGGACGAATCCCCCGGCGGATGCCATTGTACGCGGTCAGGCTGACACGGCACGCAGCAATCAATCCTAGTTGCTGCTCTGGTTTCAGCGAGATAGGCTGCGGCTCCGACCGGCGGCGGCTCCCCGGACAATGGAAGGCCGCAACAGATACGGATACTTTCCCTCCCGCCACAGCCGCGTGCGCCTCCGCTCCCACGGAGTCTGTAAAGAGCTGCAATCTGGTAGCCAAGCGCTTGTAGCGCTGGCTGCGACTCACAACGGTCTTGTTGTGAGTGACATGTCGCTTGTAAACGCGCTCGACCCCGTTTTCCCACTCCAACCGAATTTCCGGAGGGCTACTGCGCAGAAAAATGGTCGCAGCGATGACCTGAAGCACAGGCTCATCCCGGTCATTCCAATATGCCCCACAGCGTAACTCCTTCAGAAGAATGGTACAGGAAGGCGGAACCGGACAAGTCTCGGGCACAGTTGGCGTGGTCGTGACAGGCGACGGCACAGCGAGCGCATTCATCAGGCGTGTATGCAACTCTACCGCCCTGCGACGTTCGAGAACAGCCAGTCGCCGGGCCTCGTCCACGTCCCTCCCGAGTTGCGCGATGCGCTCCTCCACAGAGAGACAGGCATCACAGACCCGTGGGGGACCAGCGCCAAACATGGATCCATCAAACGAGTGCTCGCTATCCCTGCGCGCGGTGGGTGGGCGCGGGGCGATATGCACGAAACGAGGGGGGCCTGTAACTGTCGTCTCGGCAGCACGACTCGTGTGAGGGACAGCCTGCACGCCCATCCCAGACGCACTGGATGCCATAAGTGACCGGTGATGGGGGGGGGGCAGAGCTTTGCCATTCATGCCAGGCTCAATCCTGCCGCCCTGGCGGCGAGCCCGCTTTGTCTTGCAGTAACAGCGGTCGCACATTCCGAGAGGCATCCCAAGGCTGTCGAAACCAGCCTTCGAATTGCGGAGCACCTCATCCAGGGTGCTGATGGCGGCGTAGAGGCCGTCGTCCACGATTGATAGGGCCTTCCCTCGCCTATCCACGAGCCCCTTTCCGGGCCTGCGGAAGGTTTGAGCACACGCAGTGCAGCGGTACGCCCAGACCTCCCCGGTAAACGCGGTCAGCAGGTCCGCGGTAGACACGCTGCGCAGAAGAGAACACAAGAGCACAGAGAAATGGTCAGGACAAGTGGAACCGTGGCAGGCAGACTGAGCCCAGGTATTAGTGGCTGCATGTCGTGAGCGAGAGACAAGTCAAACTCAGCATGCTGACCTCCCTCGGATGCACTTTCTCGTCTGAGGTTCACTTCGTACCAACACCCACGAACGCTGAACAGCCGTACGTTTCGCGAGCCCTCTTGACTTCCATAATGGTCTTCTGGCCAGCGTGGCTTGCTTCCATTTCTACTTCTGGAATTAGACATAACAGGAAGCATAGCGCAGCGAGCGGTGTGTAAACGAGAATCCAAGTGGACGCGGAGCAGGATCGTCAGACAGCGTTCTCGTTCTGCTGGTTAAGACAAAAGTTGGCGTCCAGCACAGTTGGCGTCCAGCACAGGAAACTCTCCCTACTTCAAGGTGCAGCCTACTTACTCTGGTAGTCCTGGGCGAAGGGGCAATCGGACGCAGGTCGGCAAGATGGACGACGCGCTGTGCATGACCGACAGATCAGGACCGGATCAAAGGAAGAATCACGATGACGTCGTCCCGCTGCTCCGGAAGGCGGTCATTCAATTGGTTGGATGACCCCTCTCCCATGGGTCCAAAAGTGCTGGGGTCGCACCCCTCTCACACTGCAGCAGAGGATTAGGGTCGCTTGCCGCGACCCTAGCTCCATTCAGAATTCACGGCCGCGACCCTAGCTCCATTCAGAAAGCACCACGTCGGAACAGCATTTTTGGAGGCGTCTGTAATGCTGAAAGCCAGAGCGGACGCCATAACTGGGCGTGAGGGGAAGAGGGGCGCCCCACTGACGGCGCCGACGCAGCGCTGGTCGCCGGCGGCAGTGCGGGAAGAGCAGAGGGCGCAGAAAACGACGCCTGGTCGTCGGTATCCGACTCCAGCGCCGGCGGCAGGGGGGTGGGTGTCAAAGTCGGTGCAGGCAGGGAGAGGGGGGGCGGCGCGGGCGATGGTGCCGCCGCGGCGGGCGTGGCGGCTGTCTGTTGCCCGCCCGGGCCGCCGTACTTGGCCGCGGGACGCGGGGGGCACCGACGGCCGTTCCTCGGCGGCGGAAAGATCCAGGGTCCTCGCGCCATGTAAACCAAAAGAACTTGGCCAAGGTCCAAATGCTGCTTGAGAAACAAAACAACATGGTACTGTCGTTCGCTGAAAACTGAAACCTTGAACGGCTAACAACGCTCCGGGAGAGGCCCACTGAAACTTCATCGTGCTTGTGCCGTTCTTTCGACTCCAATATCCTGGGAACAGAGGCCTGCCTCAAGCATCCATGCCCACTTCCAAGGGACTTGACGGCAATTGCCGCTCTGAGCGTGTCGCTCATGGTCGAGAGTGGCCTGCAGCCTCATAAGAAGCATACGAGACGCTCCACACACTATTGCATGGTCGTGGTGGCGTGCGGGCGGTGGCGCGTGGGCGGTGGTGCGCGGGCGCAACCGCGTGTGGGTGGCCTGCCGGCGGCGGTGGCGGCGGCACTGGCGGTGCCGCACGCAGGAGCCGCCATGCCCGTCGACACGCTACTGACGGCCGTCGACGGCTGCTTGATCGACAACGCCGCGCGCGTCGACTGCAGCGGCGGCGGTGGAACTATGCGGGCCTCGTGTCTAGCCACGTATTCGTTTCGCTGGGCTCCTGTTGCACAAGTGGAGGGGGAGGTTGGAAACTTTGGCGCCGCTACAGCCGGCGAAGACGAAGCACGGCGGGACCAGGCGTGTAGCTGGCAATGGCGGGCGCTAGCTGGAGAGGGGCGTGGAGCGCGACCGGCCGGTCTACCGCCGCCGCCTCTGCGGCAACACCAATTGAAAATCTGTGAGGCAACGAGGGCTCCTCTGCAGCGGCCGCCACTGCTCCCGCTGTGGTGGCGGTGGCGGCTGACGCGCCTGGGGTGACGCCGCGGCTCCTTTCCGCCGCCCCCGGAGCTACCGCCACGACAGCTGCCACCACCATGGAAGGCACCGCTGCCGGCGCCAACGCCTCTCGAGCATACCAGCGTCCCGTTACCGTCGCACTGCACACGACTGCCAGAGAGGTGGGCGACGGCGGCTCTAGGTGTGGGGTAGGCCGCCGGTTCCTGCGGTTGCGAGGGATGTTGCGCCGCCGCCAAGTCACCGTCGCGTGGCCATCGCCACCACTTGGTGCCGCGTCCCCATCGATGGCTTCGTTCTCATGCGCTCTCAGAGCGCGGAAAGGTATAACAATAACTGGGTCAACGACGTGCTGCTGATAGGATACAGTTGGGCCGAGTTATCCATCATGCGGCTCCCTGACCGTTTCCTACATGTGCAAATGTACAGCCTACCGAGAAATGGGCACTGCACACCAGCTTGAGCTTGGATCCACTTTCCCACTTTGGCACTGCACACGAGCTTGAGCCTGGACCCACTTTCACACACAAGGCTGGTCATAGATACACAGGGGAGACGCAGTCGTGAGAAGCAACAGAAAAATTATAACAGTGCATGTTCTATGGAGCCCCGGCCGCAATGGCGTCCAACCGGAACACGTCACGAAACATTGGGCATCCCGTCAACATCAAAAGTACCTTCTTCGTCTCCATCTCCTTCTGCACTGTCGTCTGTGCTGCCGTCGCGGTCACCTCCAGCGCTTCCAAGCCCGCTGGGACCGCCGCCAGGCCGACGACTCTTGCCCAGACGCCCAGCTTCCTGCGCAGCCACAGCCCAGGCCTCAACAGCCTCAGACCTGATCTTCACCATCCAGTTCGCGAGCATTCGAAGCAAGTTAGAGTGCGGCTTCTTGCTCCGACTCGAGCACAGTTGCTCCGCAAACCGTGCCGGCGACACCACACCACATGTTAGCATGACGCCCAGCAGCATGATGTTCTGGGATCCATCAATACAATCAGCCTTCAGTTCCGGAAGCGTGGAATCCATCGCCTACCCGAGACAGCCGTGGTGCGCGGCAGAGGCCAGTTCCTCTGCCGTCATGGCACTGAGCTCGGGCATTTCAAAGACGCCCAAGGCGCTTTCGTACTTGCGGCGCTCGCCAGGGGGCCAATCAAACGCGCTCTCCACATCTGCCACGACAGACGCCTCCGCGCCGGAGCTGAAGCCGCTGCCAGCATTCGTCGCTGGAGAAGCGGAGCGAGGACCGGCATGAATTGATGCAGGAGGCGGTAGGGAAAGGCGTCGAGCGGTGTCCAAGCCAGACTGCTGCATAGACTTGTTCTTGCTCCCGAAAAGAATGTGGGCGCTCGTCAGGGAGGTGCCGCTCGTGCCGCCTTGACCGCCAAGACAACGACCGGCCGCTAAGGTTGCCGGCTCTGGGATTCCGCCCACCGTCGCTCCCGCAGCGCCTTGAGCAGCGCGAACTGCCGCTGCCGCGGCTTGGACAGAGCCGCCGCTTCCAGCAACGCCACCACTTGCGGATGTCCCAGGACGCTCTTCCGGCATTCCAACGAGCACGCCGCATGCGCCCAATGCCGCATCCACAGCCGACACGTCCGGGTTCTGCAGCAGCCGAGATGACTCCTCAAAGTGCGCCCGGTTCGACGGGTCCAGCGTGGCGGCCTTCATCCCCATCTCGCCCATGCGAGCGAGGGTGGCAGATGGGTTCAGCCCAGACCGAGAGGTGTTGCCGACCAACTCTTTCGTCGCCCCGGCAAGACGCGTCGAGTCGTCAAGCTTCTTCTGGTAGTTGGCCAAGACGGCTTTGACAAAGCCACTGGCCTGTAGGTCCTTAATCTCAGTGCAGACGAAGTCCGCGCCGCACAGCGGCGGCGCCCCCTCCTTGCGTAGAATGCTACATCTAGCCCCTGAGCGGAAGTGTACCCTGTTGACGGCCAAGGTGCGGTTGTTTTGGCCGGTGATGTCGCATGTAGGACATGTCATCTTGCACACACATGCTAGGTCGGAACATCTGGTGGCGTGCCGCCTGAATGGATTCCCATCAGGAAACTTTCGGCGGCACAGGAGGTGACGCAGGTCGCACAAGACTTGAACATGGCCCGTTTTGTCCTTCGAGTCAAAACCACATAACAGACATCGCGTCATGTCTTGTAGGTTGTAGGGCGCCCACGGGCGCCGCCGCAACGAGGGATGTAGGACCACGAAGATACCGTCGGAGCAGACGAACACGACGGACTAACCGTCGAGGCACACCAACACGACGGCCTTGTCACTGGCGGCAACGAAAACCAACTCCTCAGCCGGCGACCTCGACCGCGAGCGCCACAGTACCGCCCACTACGGCAAGCGCTGTTTTGGGGCCGACGTCTTCGTCAAGTCACACCGGGCCGCGACATCCACGACTAGCGCTGCCTGGCGACCGACGTCCACGACCGCCAGGGCTTCTCGCAGGACGCGCACAAGCACGAGGGCCTTGCCCTCGACGCAGTAGAAAGTGACCGACTGGCCTCCCACGCTCAACACATCATCACCTTGGCGACTTCAGCCACGGCGTCAATCGTCGACGCACACGACAAGTGTCCTGGCGCCAACATCCAGGGCACGCACCGCCTGGTCGTCGTCGGCCCAAAGCACAGCCAATCACCCCCGCACACCGGCCGCGCCATCGCGTTCGTGCCCACAGAGAAGAGCACCGCCAAGTTATCAGCAAAGCTGACGAGCACGGCCAAGTGCCAGCGAGCGACATGGACTATGCGAGTTCCCAGCCGGCACCATCGTGGAAGCCACACTGGACGCCCATCCCAGTAGCAAGAGGACAATGACTTGCCCCCTCGACTGGACTGTCGGGCAGGGCCATTCCGCCCCCCCCACGGCCGCCCTCAGGGGACCACATGCGCGACCTCAGCAGCCCGAGGAGGAACACAGCACCTCGTTTCCGCCCCTCATTCCAGCTCAGAGTTCGACGCCGCGATGGCCACAAAGAATTGTGTGATTGACCGCTGGATGCGCCTTCCGAGTGTCCACATGTGGCTGGTTGGATGGACGATCCCGGAGGATGCAAAAGGTGCTTCTGAGCTTTTTTCGACTCCAGGTCCAATCGGGCCCGTGTTCCAGTGAGCCGAATTGACGGCACACGTCCCAGAAGGACAGAGGCGGCTCCGGTAAGAACTCTTAGCCACGCACTTGGGAAGAACGAAGTTTTTTTCATATCTGCGCCGACAGCTGCCGCCTGCGTTTCGGAAATTCGACATGTGGCCCACCAGGGACGTTGCATTCCGTGGTTTCACACGCGATTAGCACGATAGCGACGTTCGTGCCACCTGGGCTGCAGACCGATGAGGTCGGAGGTCCGGGAGAAAGTTCCTTGCATCGCCCTTGGCGGGCCTCCTGCGGGAAAAAAAAAAAAGCAATGTATCCGTTCCTCGGCATCCCATCAGAACTGGGGGATGTCCCATAACACTCTAACGGCGCCGCGAGGGGGCACCGACCTCTGCCGCGGCCCACAGCATCGAGCGTCCCCCCTCCAAGTCAGCAGCCTGCGCTATGTGCGTGGTACCGGCAGATGCTGGTCACAGCCGTGGCCACCTGCTGGTGAGGTCTGCGTTGGGGTCTGACGAGGAGACGCAAGCGGCGCTCAGGCCTGCCGCGCATGACGCCGACGTGCGAGTCCTCGACGGCGTCGCGGCACACTTTCGCCCTTCCTTGGATTTCAGATTATCCAGGCGGTGGGTGGGAGGCGCGCCGTTCCGTGGCACACAGGAGCATGCGACCGTCTCGTGGGCGGCGGATAGCGAGACCGGCCACCAACATGCGCAAGCCACAATAACATCAAGCCGCTCGCGCGCCCGCCTCGCAATAGGGGTCTGAGAACCGCCAAGCGCAGCGTCGAGGCGCAGGTCTGTGGCGTCCGTCGTTGATTTCCGCGGCTGGGCACCGCGCGGGCGAGACGCAGACCCGGGGCACCGCGTGACATGCTGCCACAGGAGGAGCCTGCCAGAACGGGCGATCTGGAGAGCGGTGTGCTTTTTGGCAAGAGGGATCAATCAGTACTGAGTTTGATTGGGTTTCCAATGACTTGTGGAAACTCCTGTGATCAAACTTGTGCCATCACAGCAAGTACTTGTCTCGGCGATGCCACCCTACGTCGTCGCTCTCCTCCCCGGACAAGCGTATGCCCTATTGACCTTCGTCTGGTTGATCTGCTCGACGCCGCCGCTCTGGCCCTGCGCCATCGCGTTCTACTCTCTCCCCGGCATTTGCACGACCATGGCGTCCTCGGCGCCACTTGCCACTCTCGCCACCCACCTACGAGCAGGCCTCCTTGGCCGACCACCCCACCACCTGCTCGCGCGCATCCCCCGCACCGCCGCAGCCGCCGCCGCCGCCGCCGCCCCTGCCTTTGCCACTGCGTACCCCTTGCATGGAACCCCAGCGGCAGCGTCGGCGACCCGCCCCCCTCCCCTCCCCCCCACGGGCATTGCTTACGCGCACACGGTGGCGCAGTCGGCGGCGACCCCCCCCCCCCCCCCCCCCCCCCCCCCCCCCCCCCCCCCCCCCCCCCC
>ENA-ORXC01002502-ORXC01002502.1-marine-metagenome-genome-assembly--contig:-NODE-2502-length-9977-cov-4.789798_pt1 | contig 9977 bp, 13 predicted proteins | sample MGYA00237865_ERZ511478 | MGnify/ENA metagenome assembly ERZ511478 | reverse complement strand
TGGGGGGGCGAACAGGACAGAGGAGAGCAGGTCACAGCTTTGCAGGCGCTTCACCGGAGCTTCCCTGTTGGTCGTGCAGTCTTAAATCTACGGCGATGTGGGTCATAATCTCCGTTTCTCGGTAAGTTTTTCCACTGTAGTGGACGGTTCCAGGTCATTCTCACACAATCAGTCATTGTGTCACGAACTGGTACAGGGCTTTTTTCGACGCCATTTTCTAGCAAATGAATGGGAGCGGCCCATCAAAAACTGAGAAGACCGCCGACCTTGCGAGAGACTGCTGACGCCAGGCATATGTTAATTTTTCGCAAGGCATGAGTTTAAGCCAGTCTGCTCGAGCAGTTATCACGAACTGGTACAGGACGGATACCAGGTGCCGTGGGTGGCAACACGCTGCTGAGGATGTAATTGTGGTGGGTGGTGGGCGGTATTGACATCCGCTACGGCCTCGGTGGCTCCAGTCGGCGTCGGGCAAAGAAGAGACCCGAATAAAACGATCGATTTTATGAATGTACAAAAGATTTCATTATTCGATAGACTATGTATTTTCCTCTGCCAAGGAGTTATCTTTTTGCCATCCATGCTTTAAGGAGCACTTCACAGGGCTTGTTCGCAACTGAGACGTCGTCGGAACATTGCGGATCTGGTCATAAATTCGCAATTGTAAAACGAGATACTGACCAAGAACACAAGACAAAAAGGAACAAGTAAGGCACCACATGCTACGACTATTCGGACGACCGGACAAAACCAGCAGAGCAGCTCTCCATGTTCGTCGCTACCAATCCGGAAGTGGAAAACTGGTCCTTGCACTTCGCACACACACGCCACTTGCCGCAGAGACACACCGTCCACCCCCCCCGCGCCCTGGAGACGGCTGATGGCGCAAGTACGACAGGTCCTCAGCATCCGAGCCGTTGCGGCCTCCTCGATGCTCTTGACCTTGGCAATATTGTTCTCCATCCATGCAATTTATCGTGCGCGGCGCTGAGCAGCCTCCTCCTTCGGCTCGGCGGTGCGCTTGCGGGCGGCAGCACGCAGAGAGTACGACGAGTAAACAGCGGCCCGCTGCACCGAGATGGTGCCGTTGCTGATCCCCGCGCTGACCTTAAACGACCGCTCCAGAGCAGCAGCAATGGTTTTGGTCGCCATCACGCGCGCATGGTTGCGTGCGGTCTCCCCACCGGTCGCCCCCCCGAGGTTAATGTGAGCGCGGGCTAGTACCACCTTGATGTCGAGAGACAAAAGCCCCGTCCTGTTAAAAGCCTTGGTGACAACTCTGAGGATAAAAATGCGTCTCTTGGAGTGGTAGGTAGCCGCCAGCAGGGCGTCGCGGGTGCTCTTGCCCGCCACGATAGCGTCAAACACGTCCGCTCCGTTTGTCGTGCGCAAAAAGTGATGAAATGCCGCAAAGGGCGCGGCGTCGAGCGGCTGCAGGAAGTGGGAGGCATTTGCTTCGAGGAAGAAGAGGTAGAAGGCCCGCTTCAGAGCCATCTCAAGCGTGTCGGTGCTCCCATGAGCCGATCACTGGTCGCCAAACAGGAGCAGGCGAAGCCCAGGATTGCGCGCCTCCCACTCGTCGGCTACCAGGTCCATGACACGACCAAACAGCTCGGCGTTTAAGAAGCCGGTGTCCAACTAACGAGAAATAGCGCTGTCACGACCGGCGGGTGACCCTGGTAGCCGGTTGGAGCGTTAATTTGATGTCTGGCCGCCCGTCGTCGTCAAAGTTGGCTTTGAGCACATATGTGCTCATGAAGATGGACCCGTTGCCCCCCGAAAACTGAAGTACCAAAGAAAGGGGGGTTACCTCTGGTGAACGGAAGTATCGGCCGTCCTATCCGCTCGCACGTCACTCGCTATGAGACTCGAGGTCCGGGAAGTCAGGCCGATCGAAACGCCAAGACAAACAGGCACGGATTATTACTGATCCCCGAACTCTGTCCTCATCGACCAAGACTGACTGAGCAAGAGTGCTGCTGAGAGACCGCTGATTGGTCAAAAGACACAACAGAAGTGCAAGTCGGATCAGATCTTTACAGAATGTGTCGTCACAAGCTGGAATCGCACATTCGCCACAGCGGTTTATCTGCAGAAAACTCAGCATCTCCCGGAAAATGTCGATGTTGACGGATCAGCTGCAGTATTGGTCTTTCCAAGCCAAGAAGAAGAAAGACAATCTCAAGAAAAATGAAAATCTCGAAGCTGCAAGGTCCTGGCACTCCTGTGTCAATAAAACGTCCCAGAAACGTGCTGATACACTTGCGGACCTCGTTTTTGACCAACGGATGGCCTGTTCTACAAGTCAGTCCCTGTCCATGGCGATCAGGACAGAATTGAGGGATCAGCAATACTTGCCGGCGACGACGGTGCCTCCCACCGTCGTCGCCTTTTGTCTTTAAAGGGCGGAAACCGTCGCTCGGGCTCAGTTCCCCGAATGGGAATTAACCCGGCCTGCCACCAACCAATGCAGATAATTCTTCCATGCATATCAAGTCCTCTGAAGCGATCGGTACAAGACGAAGGGGGATAATTGCTTTATGCGTTGCATGCTGCAACCACCGCGTGGCGCCCGGTCGCCTGTCGGTTGCCCAGCTCGCACCCGCACAGCCCCGGTGCCAGCAAGGCGCGGCCACGCACGCCGCCTGCCGGCGGGGCGCGCGCCCGGGAGCCCCCCGTTGTTGCGACGGCCAAGCATCGGGTGACGGGCCTGTCGTCCCGGGGCCCCTGCCGACCCGCGCGTCGTGGCACCCGTCGTCTCGACGGTCCCCGGGTCGCGGCGCGAGCTCCCCCCTTTCTACATCTCTCCAACGGGGCCCTGGTGCGGGGCTCGCCCGTAGAACTACCAAAACGTCGGGAGGGAGGCAACAGTGCTGGTGCGTGTCGATGAAGCGTTGGAACGCTTTTTGAAAGCGTGGATGACGCGCTTGGTGGTGAGGCTCCCGCTCTTCACCACAATCCTCGTCTCGTCGAAGCTCATCACCGTCGCAGACGTGAAGTGGTGCGTGCTGACGAACCCCGTCAGCTCCGTGAGAAAGCCCTTGACGTTCTCAATCATTTGCGCCCCCACACGCTTGCCAACAAGCGCTTTGCAAGAGCGAGCGCGCAGGTGAGGATAGTGACGGCGGAGGAAGCGACGCATCCTCGACTCGGACTCGTCCAGGGCCCTGCGGCGGCTTACCATCTCTCGACTTTGTAGTTTAGACAGGGGCAGGTTGTTAATAGAGAATGTCTGGACAACCCCCACCACAACATCCTCTTGTTCGACGGTCAGACGGCGGTTTCCGTGGTCGGACGTAGGCTCCATAGCTCGCCAGTGGTGGGTGCTCGGGAGTACATCAATGACGCACCGGTAGGGGGGGGCGGCTCGAAAAATCTGGCAAACAGTCCGAGCAGACTCACCAAGAGTGCGTCCAAGTCGAAAATACGAGTCCGTTGAGACCACTGTGGGAGGGGGGTGCGGGAGAAGCGCAGGTTACGAGGAGATGCGGGAGGCAGAACCGCCACCCGAGAATGAGATTTGATGACCATATCTGCAATTTTTCGACGTCGTCTCACTGCCCGCTATTCAGTACTGCGCTGTGAGCGGTTCTGCACCCCCGGACCCCTGAAGTAGAGGGGCTTTTACAAATTCCACCAGAGACTTCGAGAAAGTTGAGATTCCACCAGCTCGTGCACTGGGCCACAACTCTTACTTAGGCCATGTCTTCACGGCGAGGGACGTGAACGTGATTCGACACCAATAACGTCGGAAGTCCGCGGCAAAACACGTGATTCGGCACCGTCTGTCTTGACGCACAAATAAAACGCCGAGCCCGCAGTTTGGGCTCAGATCAGGCATTTCTTGGGGGACACGTCTGCACCGCGCAGGCCCCACGCCAGAGTGCAAATGCACGCTTCTGGCATCCCGAGATCGAAGTGGCGAACCGTGACGGGCCCTCTCGTCCAATCATTCTTGCGGAAGCTATCAAACGCAAGTGCGATATTCCTTTCTAAACACGTTCACGTGCGCGAGATAAAAAAAAATCTCGCGCACGTGAACATGTTCGGCTCGAATGCGCTAAACGAGCCCGTTTTTACTCTCAATTTCTTCGTGCGCGGGATCCCACTGTCGGTCAGTTCGGGTCTAAATATTTTCGCGTGATTGGGGTGTGATCAGAACGACGCGCTCCCATTGGCTAGCACGTGTCTATGCACGCCGTGCACGCGCCGTGAAGACATAGCCTTATCCACGAGACCCAGTTTGCACTACTGTACTTTTCCAAGGGGGCTACGTTGTTCTTGAAAAGAGACCGAGTCTAATATCGCCGATATAGAGTCTCGAGTGCGATTGATCACTGGCGGCGTGCTCTTTCTCGGAGTGAGTCTGCGGCCCTGCCATGGCCACTGCGGAGGTGGAGAACGCCGGTTGGACAACCAGGGGTGGGAGCCTGGACGTGAACCGACCCCAAACGCCACACGGTGCGCTTTGCCCGTGCTATGGGGCGGGCGGAAGCAAACCCTGTATCATTGTACAGTCAAGCTTTGACCGCCGATCTGGCCGGTGCCGCCGCGTGCCAGGCTGACTGCGGCGAGGGTTGGTTCCTTGCCTTTCCCGCCCGTGGGTCGCGGTACCTCGCGGTGTCCCACGCGTGGACTGGCCGTCGGCTTCTTTGCCGACACTACGCAATTCGTAGTGCCGTCGCCCCACTCAGTCCGCTCGTAGGTCCGCCGTGCACAGGATGCCGAGCACGGATGCGGTCGAGTCGGCCACGTGCCGTGGCTCGCAGCCACCGCCATTGAGCGGGCAGGGCAGGAGGCTGTCCACAGCCTTTGGCGGACCGGTTGAGGTGGTTCCAAAATGCATGCGTTGCTCCACCGTCTGCGACGTTGCGGTGGTCGCCTCACCCCCAGCGCGCCCATCGCCATGCCGTCACGTTCGTCGAGTGGCGGGAGCGGCACAAGCGAACCTGCGGGGCAGCAGCAGCGGCAGCAGGACAGGGGCACGGTGCTCCCTGAGCACAGCCGACATCAGCAGCAGCAGACTCTACGGGAGCTCCCTGGGATGCCGTCCGAGCCATCGGCCGTACGGGTGCTGCCGTCCTTGTCATCCACCCTGCCGCGCCCGCTTCCAAGGTGGGCGGCTGCGCCTACACCTGCCTCCAGGTGGTCTGGCCCAGAAAATGCATTTCCTGCTGCCTCGGTGCCTAGAGGGGCGCCAGTTCTACCCCGCACCACCCGTTTGGTGGGCTTCAGCGCGCTCCTGGCGGCGGCGGAGGAGCAGGGCATGCAATTGCCGGCTGACCATCCGGCCGGGCCGACGGCGCCGCAGCTGCAGCAACCGATGCAGCAGCTGTCGCAGCCGCATTCGCAACCCCCAACCCTGCTGACGCCGACTCAACTGCTGCAGCTGCCTCTGTCACGACCAAAGGTCCTACCCGCGCTCGGCGCTACTTCTCAGCCCCAATCTTCCAATGCATTCATGATGACAACTGCGCCCGGCGGCTTGTCTGGTTTGCGCTACCGCTTTGGCCACGGAGCTATGCTGGGACCGTCTTCGGGGGCTCGAGGCCCACTGCAGCCCGCCGGCGATGCAACACTGTGGCGTTTGGGTGTGCGGCCGAGCGTTCACAATCCGTCGACCGCGGCGCCAAGCAATCGCAGCGGGCTGGTGTCGCTGGTGCCAAGCAGCGCCACCCGTACAACTGGTGCAAGAGCAGCATTCTCGACGGCTACGCCAAGGATGCAGCCTGATGGGCTACCTCAAGGGCTAACCCTTCCTCGTCTTGCGGGGCTCCCCGTCTCGCCGCCTGGGTCGGGTGACTCGCTTGGGCGCCCTCCCAGCAATCAAGGCGACTCGGCTGCCTTAGTGAACCCTATTGCCGGCGCGGTTCTTCCTCCTGCTCGAGTGCTTGGGACCGACGGGGGCACATCCACGAAGTCAAAGGCCGCCGACCAGGTACAGGGAGCAAGGTCGGCTGCAACAGTTGGACCCCTTCCTCCTCCTCCTCGGCGCCTCGGCCCACCTCCTGCACAACTCCTTCCTAGCCTACCTCCTCGACGAACGCCGCCTCGTTCTCAGCGTCCGTCTCCTCCTCGATTACGATACTCCCCGCCATCAGAACACTCCCCAGCAGCAGCGCTCTCCATGCTGGCCGATGCATCCAACGAGTTTCCCATGCTTCTGTTGCAGCCCGGTCACAAGCGACCGAGTCAAGAAGTAGTCGCACCGGTCGAGCGTCAGGAAGAGGAACTGTCACGTGACGAGCGGACGAAGCGGTTGCGCTCTTCAAGGACGCTACGAGAAATCTCTGCCACCTCGGCGCGGCTCAACCCGCAGCCGGTAGGCCAGGCGCTCTCAACAGGTGCCAAGCAGCCGAGCAAGTCGTCCGTTGCTCCAGGCGGGAGCATGGCAGCAGCTAGCCAGCCGTTTGTGTTCGGACCGCCGACGTTGCCGGCTCTGGCGCTACCAGGATCGGTGGGAGGTGCCGATAGGAAGGAGCAACCTCACTTACACAAGGTAACAAGTCATCCACCGGTCGATGCGGGAGCTCTACTCCCACCACTGGCACCATCGCCGACGCCGTGGAGCGTGCCTACAAGCAGTGCGCCAAAGATTGCCCAAGAACAGACTGCGCGGCGGCTTCCAAGCCACGACAGGGCACTACCAGCCTCTTCACTTCCCCTGTTGGGCACCCCGCGGCCACTCAGCGCGGGAAGTGTCGCCCACGGAATGCCACGCCCACAAGGACCGCTACCAGGAGATTCACTCCCTCCTGCAGCCGACGTGGGAGTGACCTCGCGTGCGCGACCAGCTTCTCAAGGGCCCCGGCAACCCGATAGGCCCGAGCTCCGCAAGGTGCCGCCGGACCCGACCGCCGGATGCTCAGTGACTCGGGGCAGTCTCGAGCCAAGTGCATCGGCAGGGGATGTGCAGGCCACGTGGTACTGCGACCGTTGCGGGCGGCCGTACAAGTGGAAGCAGACCCTGCAGGCACACCGACGACTGTGCGGCGCCCGCAGCTTTGCCTGCGACGAGTGCACGGAGCGGTTTGACACCAAGCCGCAGCTCGACATGCACAAGCGCACCGCGCACGAGAAGCGGGCCAGGCGCTACTACTGCTGGTGCGGACTGTCGTACGAGAACAAGAGCAACCTGCGCCGCCACGAGCGGGAGACGCACGAGAACCACGCGCCGGCGGTATGTGAGCAGTGCGGCAAGTCGTACCCGCGCAAGACGAGCCTGCACCGGCACATCATGGAAAAGCACAAGGGGGAGAAGCGAAAAGAGGACAGGAGCAAGTCGGACAAGGACAAGGGCAAGAACGACAAGCACAAGGAGAAGGACGGCAAGTCGTGACCCAAGAAGAACCGGGGTGGGGCGACGAGGAGAGCATGATAGCTTTGTTCTTACTGACTCCACAGCGCCGATGTGCACAGTTCGTCTGGCTGTTGCGAACCCCATGCCAGGGACTACACGATGCAAACGAAGAGCTGGAGGGCGAAACAGCACTACCACTACGGAAAGCTCGTCAGTCGGCGCCGCCGCTACAGCCGAAGGATACAAATGGAACAAGCAGCACCGCGCAAACAGGACAAGCACAACGAAGCCGGTCACAAGCCAGCCGGTGCACAGCAGCAGTAGATGGGTATTTCAAAGGTCAGAAAATCAGGCTGTCGGTGCTCTGTCCGCGGCGTCGACGAGCACGAAACCACACCTAAGAGGAACCCGGGTTGTGCCATCACGCAACATACAAAAAAACCAGGCGCAAACATACCAAGAGTGAGCTTCGAAGACCTGTCGTATCAAGACGTGGCGCACGCCTCCTACTGCAATCCGAACCAGCCCGCAAGGACAGCGAGCCGTGACTGTCGACGTCACACAGGTGCTCCACATCAAAACACAAGGGAGGAGCATGTCGGAAGGGATACGCGGAAACCACCGACAACAGGGAAAAGAAGAGTGCAACGTGCGGCAGTCGTCCCGACGTCACTTGCGGAAAGAAACCGACACGCAGCGAGCACCGGAACGGCGCCAGGAAAGCACACTCCAGCAGCCACAGCTCGACAGCGCCATCCCCACCCCGTGGTTTAAATAACAAACCGTCGCTTGCTGTGGCCCGCTACTCGCCCGGCGCCGCTCCGCCTGCCGGCATGTCGGCCGTCGTCCGCGAGTCTGCGGCAACACCGCCGCTCGCTGCGCCTCGTGGCGCCACCTCCTCAATGAGGGGCCTCGGCGGCGCGTCGGCGTCGGCGCCAGCCGCGCCCACCAGCTCCCCATGCTCGGTCGGGTCGTAGAGCAGGTCCATCTCGACCCACCCCGCTTGAGTCCGTCGCTTCTTGACGGGGGACGAGCCGCCTCCGCCATCCGACGTGTCCTCGTCCGGCTCGCCCCACGCGTCCGCCGCGGCCGTGTCCGCGTCCTCGCCCCCGCCGCCGCCGGCGGCGGGCCCGTCATCCCCAACAATGACGACCGGAACGGGCTGCGGGCCAACTAGGTCGTCTAGCCGTGGGCGGAGCGACGCGGGAGCGCCTGTCCCCGCCGCCACCGACGGCGGCGGCGGCGGCGACGGCGGCGGTGGCAGCGCCTCGTTGGCAGCTCGGAGGGCGGGAAGGAATGCGTCGAGGCGGGCCGTGAGGGAGGCCGTCTCGGCCGCAAAGTCGGGTGGGGGGGGGGGGGGGGGGGGAAGAGGCGGGCAAGGTCTGCGGGCGACGGCCGCCGGTTGCGGTCGCCCATGGCGGCGCGGAGTCGATGGGCAGGCCGCGGAGCCAAAAAAACAAAAAGGAGGTGAAAGAGGGAGAAGAACCCAACCCGGAAGCAGCAGCGCTTGGTGACGCTTTGGCAGGTGCAAGGGAGAAGAGGGACTCCAGTGCAAAACGCCGAGAAGGATTCGCCTGGGGCCACGAAGAAAGGTTTATAGCAACGACAAGAGAGAAGCGGCTGTAGTCGTCGTCGCGCAGCCGCCGCGCAGGTCGTGGGCATCCAGCTCAGTCAAATCGACTGATCGGTGGATTCCATTTGTCAGAGTAACGTCGTCGTTGTCGTGCACAATTCCAGTAACAAGTCGTCCAAGAGAATCAAGTTGTTCATTCGGATGGGGCACTGGCGCCCTCCAAGATCAACCCGCCTCTGGCGCGTCTTGAAGAAGAACCCCAAAGCGCGCAGAAGAGGGTCGACCGCCGCCGTGTGAAACGGCCCCCTGCCGACCGGCAGCGCCGCTCCGCCTGCCGTCGGCGCTCGACGGGGGCGCGGCCGCGGCGCGGCGGTGGGTGCGCCGCTCCCGGCCCCAGCGGCGGCGCCCCAGTGCCCCGCCGCGGTCCCCGCCGCCGCCCCCGCCACTGCCCGGCGCCCCCCCCCGGCGGCGCCCGTGCCGCGGCGGCCGCCGCAGCGGCCGCCGCGCCGCCGCTGGCGGGCGCCCCCGCCGCGCCACGCAACCGGCCGGCGGTGCGCGCGGCGGCGCCGCCCCGCCTGCCCCGCGCAAGCCGCGGCGCGCCGGCCGCTCGTTGCCGCGCGGGCCCGCCCGCGGGGCCGCGGGTGGCACCCCACGTGGGGGCCCCGCGGCGCCGCCGCATCCGGCAGGCGGCCGGCCATGCCGTGCCGCCGCTGCCGCCGCCGCTGCCGCTGGGCGGCCGCGCCTGCCCGCCGCCGGCAGCGCCAACGGCGGGGGTGCGCGGAGCAGACGCACGGGGCGGTGGGGGTGCGACGCGGGCGGCGCGTCGGGGGGTGGGGGGGTCCCCGCCCCCCCGTCGAACGCGGCGGCGGCGGCAGCGTCGGCGCCGCCGCCGGCGGCGGGTCCGTTGTCGGCCCCCCACCGTCGTTGCGGCGGCCAACCCCGCGGGCACCCCCGCCGGCGCTGCCGCTGCGGCCGTTGCGCCTGCCGCCGCCGTTGCCACGGCAATCCCATGGCGACGCACGCGGCGGGTCGACCCGCCGCCTCAGAGGACGAGGAAGGGCCCGCGCCGCCCGCGCGCGGCGGCGCGCAGCCGTCGCCCCCCCC
>ENA-ORXC01002500-ORXC01002500.1-marine-metagenome-genome-assembly--contig:-NODE-2500-length-9979-cov-17.661281_pt1 | contig 9979 bp, 10 predicted proteins | sample MGYA00237865_ERZ511478 | MGnify/ENA metagenome assembly ERZ511478 | reverse complement strand
GCCACAGACCCGACAAAACGCCGTCTGCGCGCTCGCTGCGCCGCATTCCTGCGATGACGGCGCATCAGGAACAGAGATCGCGCTCCGATGACGGCCGCAAGCAGCTCGTCCGCGGAGCCCTCCGACTGCCCGCGGCCGTCATCGCTCGACGACCCAGACCCATCATCAGTGGACGCGTCCATCTCCATCCACCAGTGCAGCCGACGTGACGAGAGCTAGAGCGGCCGCAGAAGCGGCCGCAAAGGCGGCCGTCAACACGGCCGCTCACGGCCGCTGCGCCGGCGAAGGAGACGGGCAGAACGGAGAAACGGGATGGACGACGCCGACGACGGCGGTGCCGCAATCGCGCTGCCCCCGACGACGACGGTGTGGTCGACGTGCCGCTGGTGGCGGCCGCACCGCGCCGATCTGTTGCTCCGCGCCCCCCCCCCACAGAAAGCGCGATTGGCAGGTCCCGGGCGGCCGCGTGACCAATAATGTGGGCTGCGCGGCGCTGCCTGAAAACCCCCATGCACGGCCCATTCCCGCGGGTGCGGCTGCGCGCGGACAGGCACATGCCGGCCACACAATGTTGCGCTGCGCGGAACCCCCCCCCGATTGGCTCCCAGCGCAGGTTGGTGGCACCAGCAGCGCGTCAACTGGGGGCCACCCCGCCAAAGAATTCCGCTGGACGACCGATTGGGGCCGCGCGCCAACCCATGCGACAGTGCCTCTAGGCGGCCCCCCCCCCCTAATCAAACCGTTCAGCCGTGGGGGGGCCGACCCAGAATCGCGCGTGGCGGCGGATGTCCACCAGGAAAAAACGGTGTCCCGCCGGCCCCCCCCCCCACAGGGCCCGGCAATGAGCGCCGCCTGCGCCTCGAACGGAATCTGCGGCCACTCGCGACCGCATGCTCATGAATATCAGAGCTCGAGACGCCTGTGCGATCGTCAACGCAACGTGTGTTTGTCTGCGATCGTCCCGATTTGGGTGTTTGACCCCCGTTTAGACACAATTGTAGACAGATTCGGTTCGCAAAACGTTCGGAAATGCACAAACGTCTGCCCAAACGTCAGTGGTATGGTCGGCCGATGGAAAAATGCGAACCTCCTGCGAACCAGCGCCATATTATCCGGTTGGACTTATATCTGGCCCACCAGTAGCTCGGTTCGCAGATCTGGTTCGCGACGTTGGTGGGATGACCGGTTTTCCCATACCTCTGCCCATAACTGGCAAATATGCCACGTTTAACGAATAATACGCAAAAGCGGTTCGCAACCGACGTTGTTGGGTGTGCTCTCACAGCCCACTCAGTGGCAAAAATGAATACCAAACGAGGCAAACACTTAATGTAGCCTCCAGGTGAGTGTCGGCTTCCAAGAAAACGACTTGTGCTGCAGCTCAATGTCCGTGACAGTCTGGAAGAAACAGGTGGCGCCGACTCCCATTTCCGACTCTGCATTTCTGTCGCGGGGGCATGAATGCCCAGGGGGCCTCTTTTTTTTTAAGAGACCAGTTGGTGCACAAGGTGCTGTTGGATAATTTTGGATGGTCGCCTTCGTGATCGGTCATTGGCTAGCGCCGCAATGTAAGCCAGACCAAATCTCTGCTGTTGCGGAGCTCATTAGATAAAGATGTTGCCAATGGTCCTCGCTGCTGAGTGCGCCGAGCAGCGCGCACGCTCATGACTGCAAAGTGTGCTTGGCGGCGAGTGGAATGGGTGAGAAGTGCCTCAGCGGATGGGAGGACCATGAGCGACCGGACGTCACAGTGCGTATCTCGGGCACCTCCGCTGAAGCGTGCCCGCAATGCTCTGCTGCTTCGGTGTTGTGCCCTCTGCCTTCCCTCCTCCACGGATTCACGGCTACTTGACTTTCCGTTTGGCCTGTGCAGCTAGTCTTCATCCTCCTCCCCCGACCCCTCCCCCCCGCGACGCGCGCGGCGGTGTTGGTGCGGGAGGTGAGTTGCCGGCAGCCACCCGCCCAACAGCTCCCCAGGACCGGTTCGTCGTCGGCTGCAGCGTCAGTGGTGCCTTAGGGCAGATGCCCACTCTGCGGTTCCGCGCGGCGGCTACGGTGGGTCTCGCACCCGCGCGCGCGCCGACGCGGCGACGAAGGTGCTTGACTACGAACCCGTGACCGTGGTCGACACGAGCGTCGACTGTCGAGCGGGGGAGGAGGGAAGCGGAGCTGGAGGGTACGAGCAGGTGTGCGAGAATTGCTCAGCGGCATGAGATGGGCGTCACAAAGAGGGCAGACGGAGCGCCCGAGTTCTTCTTGTGGCCTCCCTGACAGAAAAAAGCAAGTGCTCAGTCCTACAGCATCATATCAGAGCCACGGCAACCCCTATCACTCTATCCTGTCATGGTCGCGCTCCCCCCGGGCGAGCTCGCCCCCGGCGGTCTCGACCCCAGCGTGCTCGCCTCCGGCCGCGCTGTCAGGTCGGCATGTAGGCGGTATACAGGGAGCGCTGATCGATCGCAGCCCCAGTCCCGGCACCCGCGCACCACCGCCACGAGCCACAGTGCCTGTAATATCGCCAGGCGTCAACTCTTCACCCCTGATCGTAGCAAATTGGTCTGCCCCGCCCACCACACCGCCGCCAGCGCCTCCGCTGCCGGCCCCAGATAGAGCGCTACCTCCTACCGCGCGGCCGGCAGTGCTGCCCTGCGCGGGTCCACCGCCGCTGCCTGTCCCGGCTGGCAGAGAATGTGGACGAGTCGAATCTGGCATGACAACCGTCGTGTGAAGGTATGATGACGGCACAGCCGGCAGCGACGGCCGCCATACTCGCCGACCGAGCGCCCGGCACTGTCGTAAGTTGCGCATCAGAAGCACGCGGCGCCGTCCAGACGCCGGCCTCTTCACCTGGGCGGCTGCAGCACCTTCGACGACAGCAACCAGGTCCGCAGGCGCGTCCCCTCCGCTAGATGGTCCGCCTTATGGTGCGTCTGGCGCATCCACGTCAGCGGGACTCAAAGCCCTGTCGCCAACGGACTCTGCACCGATTGCAGCCCCGTGTCCATCACCCGGCGTTGCAGCGGCCGCCAGACTGCCGCTGGAGGCACCAGCAGCGCCAGAGTCCGGAGCGCCGAAGAGGCCAAGAGCTGACCGCGGAAATCGGCGAGGTAGGTCACGGACAGCGAGCCGTTCGCCCCGGCCGAGCACCCGCCGCTGCTGCCGGCCGAGGACCGTCACCCATGAGTCAGTAGGTAGCACCGAGGCCACGCGCCACACCCGGCAAAATATGGTCTCTGTCTCATTGCGGCGGATCCCAGTCACGTCGAAGCTTGGGCAATCCGTGCCTAGGCCGGGGTCCCCGTCGAGGGCGGCCTCAACGGCCCTGGAGCGCTCGCTCAAAAAGGTAGACAGCTCCGCGTCCGCCTTCATCCGCTTCATGTAGACTTCGTCGTTGGCGCTGGCCAGTGATCCGGGCAGAAGGCGGCAAAGTTCTCATCGTGCTTCGTGCATGGTCCGGTGGTCTCTGGATGCAACAGGGAAGTAGGAGGGCGGCCGTACAAGCAAGCGAAATGGTAAACGCGCCTGCACGAGTCCACGTAGCACCCAACAGTGGCGCCTTTGGCGAGGCACACCGTGCACTCCAACCCCCGGCTGCGCTGGTAGGCGGCGATGACATTGGTGAGCTCGTTTGTGGCGGGGTCGTGGAACACTTCTGGCGCCCACATTGCGCAGATATGATGCACGTAGATGTTCTTGCGCATGCTACCCTTCGTGAATGGGCCCAGCAGTGGTGACGGCAGCGTCCCTCCATTGCGGTTGACTACCGGGCAAAAGTCGCACGTCTGCCCGTCTGGCTCGTCTGGGGAGGGAGAGTTGCTGGTGCCATCGCGAGCGCCAGCCGAGCTGCCGCCCTTGCTCGGCCTCAGTTTGCTGATGCCAACGCGCGCCGAGCCGCCCACCCTCGCGGGTGCTTTCTCGTTCTTCTTCCTGCTGTGGCCGCCTGCGAGGCTGCCACCCACCGAGACGGCGCGGGCCAAGTCCCTGGCACTAGCGCCCGCCACGTCACCGACCGACGCGCCGCCGACAGCCTTGGCCCTGCCTTTCCCCTTTCCCTCGTAAGTCGCCTCTTGTGTAGCGGCTGCTGCTCTCTGGACGCGGCGCGCTTCGGCCGCAACGAATCGAGTCCACCGCGCCGCTTCACGGTCAGCCCGCCGACGAGATGCCCGTGTAGACGGGTACTCGATACGAGGTTGTCTCGGCTGGCAAAACTCCAATGCTGCCGGCCTGCGTTCTCTGCCCGGAGATGAAGGTGAAGAAGGGTTCGGCCCTTGAGGGGACGTAGACCCCGGCTCGGCGGCCCCGGTCGCCCGCACAGGTGAGCAAGGTGGCGTGATGAGAGAAATATTCGGACTGCCATTGTTCTCAGCTGGAGGCGCGAGAGGGGGTGGGGCTAACGCAGGAGGCGACGGGGGCGGTGAGTAGCTCATGCCGGAGTATGCTCGTGGGGTACCCCCGTGAACATGGAAGTGACTCCTGTCGCAGCGGCTTTGCGTGTGCGACGACACAACGCCAAGTCGGATCAAGATGCCTTTGGGAGAAGGCAGAGCACAACGAAGCAGGCGGCGCCGGCGAAGGGCACCCACGGCCGTTTACACTTGAGGGTGGAAGATGATCTGCGGCTTTCAATCAGGCGGTCGCAAAGCGGGCACCCACTCTGCAGTCGTCCCAATGACTTTGGCCCCCGGATAGAGCTTATTGCGGTCTCGAAGCCCGGCCCTTGGCGCATCTGGTACGCTTAGAACTTCATTCCAGCCACACTGCCTTCGTAACGAGGTCCGACCCTGCACATGTTCGGCTTGTGTGGCCACGGTTTGCCGTTCATGGTGACTCGATTGTGTCTGAGGGAGAGTAGGCGCAATCCAACGGTCAAACTGTGATGCGCTGGTCGCGGTGCGCGTCCAGTACTCGAGGCTGGAAGACGAGGCCCCGGCTACCGGGTGGCAATGGGAGGAGCCAGTGGCAATCTGGTGGCTTTGAAAAATGCTTGGACCCCTTCGGCCTCCTCGCGCCGTGAATGAGATGCTGCCGCTCGGACAGAGGCCAGTGGGGAGTGGGATGGGTCCTCGACCGGTTTCTTGAGCAACTGCCAACACCTTGAGCATGTTCCCCTTGAAGACAGACGGCTGGCACTCTGTGGCCCGACCCCATGCACCCGCATTGCGACGATTGTGCTACAGTGGCGGAGAGCCTGGTACCGCCGCGGGGGGCAGCGATCTGTGGGCCCCAGGGGCCACGCCAGGGGAAGGGAGCAGGGGCCGCCACGAACAGTGCCGGTCTGCGGGGGAGAGCAATGGACTAACGCTCGTTCCGTCGATGGTGGGCAGCAATCTCGTCCGACAGCGGCGGTTCTGAGAAAAGGTGGCCTGCGGTAGGCGTTTTCTACGGCGGGCTCAACGCCAACGCGTCATGCGTTCTGAGAGAGGCGGCCCAGGCACATGATTTCGAGCTCTGCTGAATTCTGAACCACGAGCCCGCCGCACTGACAGATCTCGTGCCGGTTGAGCCTCACGTAATAGCACGTGGTGATCCCTTCGTCTTGCGTCCGCCTCGTCGACCCTGTCGCGTCTTGTCGCTTCCAAGTCCCGAATCGACTTTGTGGGAGCGCAAAGCAACAGCTGCTGACTCGGATCCGCCACCCCGCCCCACGCCCCCCTTTGTTCGCCAGTAGCCTTGGCGGGCGGCCACTGTCGCGTGCGGACAGGTCCCGCCGCGGGCGACCGGCCAGCCATGCCACCGCCTGCTCGCGTCCACCTGCCGGCATGGCGGTGTCCCTTGTGCGCGTTGCGCACACCGCTTTAGTTGCTGGCGGCGGTGTTGTAAGAGTCCACGTGGAATCGACCCCTTCCCCTACCACCCCCGTCCCTCCCCCCCCTTGCTGCGCCGTATGTCAGGTGCGGCATGAAATGAGACTGCCGCTGAGTCCTCTCGGGGCCGACACCGCTGGCTCTGGCGCCAAGGGCACGGCGGCCGCCGTCCTCTCCTACCACGGACCTACCGACGGCATTGCGCTATCGTTGGCAACGCCGACGCGGTCGCCGCCGTCGCGTGTGCTTTCACCGCTCTTCCACACTCGCCGGCCGGCCTGCTCGCCGAGGCCGCCGTCACGGCGCTCCGGCACCGTGCCTGTCTCGCCACCTCGCAGTATGATAAAAATGGGATTTCTTGACTAAGAGGGAGCACGCGTGCGCGGGTGGGTGTCTCCAATCCCCATACCCCCTCAAACCCCCGACAATGCAAGACTATGCTCCGCGCCTTACAAGCGGCGCCTATCCACCGACTCCAACTGGGTCGCTGCCGCTACGTTCCACGCCTCTCGTTGGCCACGCACACCGGTCAGGTCTGTACGCCCCCCCCCCAACCCGAGACCCACGTGCCGCGCTTAGAGTCCCCCATGCGGAAAAACTCGCGGCGCAGCGACACCTGTGAGCATTTCACCAACAGCCGTTGCAGCAGGTGCAGACAAAGGGGCTGCTGCCGATGCCCGTGGAGGATCCGACGCGGCTCCACCTCGTCTGGTCGCAATCGAACCGACCGACGCTGCTGCTGCCACAGGGTGGGCGGCCATCGCGGCTGCACTCGGTGGCCCCGATGCAGCTGATGCGCCTTCACCCGCTGCAGCCTGTGCGACCACAGCGGCACCGTCACCCAGTGCGTCTGCCACGCCGGCCTGACCGACGCCCGAAGCAGCAGCGGAAGCTGCCGCCTGCTTTTCCACCATCTGCTCCACTGCGTACGCCATTCTTGGAAGAGTGGCGGAGCGCAGAGCATCGGGCATCGCCGAGCACAACCACTCGACGACCTGCGCGGCGCGTATGGTCCCGGACGTAAGCATGTACCCGCGCACCTCCTTGCTCGTGGCCCCCCTCACGATGAGGCCCGCCATATCTGGATCCACCTCCGCCATCGGGCACTGGTAGAGCTCCATAGCAGCACCGTGCGCAATTTTCAGTGGAGGTGTACCGCCAAACCGAGGGGAGAAGAAAACCGGTAGGTGATCCTCGAAGCGATGGCGCGTTGCCAGCGGCCACCCGCGCGTTCTCGCCTCTGCCTTTCGTGAAGCGGTGTGTGTGTCCACATCAATGATTTCCTCAATGCTCGCCTTTCCCGCTTTGCCCTTGGTTCCTCTGCTCTTCGTCGCGGAGGACCCTGTCGGGGACCGCCTCTGCCCTTTCGCCACCGCGGAAGCGTATCGATCCGTGCGGCTCTGTCGCCGCGCGCGGTGCGCTCGCATCTCGTCCACCTGCTTGAAGCCACTACGAGCGCGTCCCTTCCCCTTGCCGCTCGCGCCAGGACCCACCGGCCGCTTCTCGCCGTCATCGCTCGAAGTGGTCAGATCGTCCACTTCGTGTTCTCGGTCCGAGACGGGGGGGGTCGCGTCGTCCATACTACTCTCCACGGCCGACGCGGCCAGGTGGCCCGCAGCGACGGCTCCTAAGTGCGCGTTCTTGTACAGCGTCTTGAAGCCGACCTTGTTCTCCTTTTGAAGCACTGCCGCTTCGCTGCCGAGCTCCTCCATGACTCGCACCGTCTCGTCGATGTCGAGGCACTCGGCGTTTGTGTTGGCGCGGAGGCGCGACGTTGCCACCCGCCGCTGGTAGGCGTCTTGAGCGGCTGCGGTGGACACGCTCAGCGAGTTGTCCACCATGCTGCGGATGGACTGCTCCGTCATAAGCGTACAGACAAAGTCGTCTTTGCAAAGCGGCTGCGTCGTCTGCTTGCGCACCAGCCGACCCTTGTTGTTGAACTTCCACCGGCTAGTGGTGAGAGCCTGCGTACCGTACAGGTGACCCGTGATGCCGCACGTATTGCATTTCTGCTTGTGCACACAGCCCGCACTCACACACTGCCCGGCCTCAAAAAACGGGTGGTCCTCTCGCAGGCTCCGGCGGCACTGCGTCTGCTTGAGGGGGCACGTGCGGGCATTGTGTGCGGGGCCGTCCGGCGGGCTCACATAATGACAAATGCTGCATTTCATGCCGCGTTGCAGGACGTAAGAGCGTCCTGCGCAGTTGCTTCCTGCTTGATGCGTCCTGATTGATGCTTCGGAGCAGCACAGCGCGCCACCGCACGGCCCAGAGCCCCGTACCACCGCCACCGCTCGCGAAAACTGGACCAGCCCGCCGCACCACGACGACACGACGACCTCCTCCGCGCCCCACCGCCGCCGCCCCGCGCCGCCGAGATCGTTCACGCCGTCCACTTCCGTGCATCCGGACACCCCGACGCCACAGCCCGCACCGACAGTGGCAGTGATGGTCCTCTGCTGGTCTCTGTCTTCGTCCTAATGCTCTTGACGACAAGGACGGTCCCTACGTCGACACTGTGACAGGGATACTGGGGAATGCTCTGTTCGGCCCGAGCGACGGTCATTGTTGGGTCTCAGCACTGCGCCACAGTCTCGGGTCTGCGTGCCCGTTTGGGCATTGTTGCTTGTTGGACAGAACAGTCGCGCATGGCGACCGCAGGCTCGGCGGCATCTTCTCGGAGAGGTAAAGCGCACAACCGCTGAGTGACTGCGAATGTCTTTATCCCGCGGACCAGCGCTTTCATTGGCCAGCAGCAAACTTGAGCCCAATCTGACCCGCAATCGAGACTTATCGGTCCACAATGGTATTGGCAAACCACTGGCGCATCAGGCTGGCCATTTTTCAGAAAACCACCATACCTGCCTACAGCGGCTCTCGTTGTGTTTTCACAGAAAAAATACCATTGCACATCGCTAACCATGCTATGTGTGCTTCCTGATCAGCTGCGAAAAGAAAAGATGCTGTTGGGTACACTTGCTTCACGCGTTCCTTCACTTGTGCAGTCCTGCTCACAGCCGAGGTGCGTCGAGCACTTCGGGGGCAAACATGAGCAAAACACAACTTTCTTGGAGAGGATCAGTGTTGGGTCTTTGAAGGGCGCTGGTTACGGCATTGTGGGTCTTTTTCTGCACAAACGCTTCTTTCATACCGTTTCTGCCCTCCAAAGGTAACAGTCACCAGTACCCGATACCACCTCCCCAGCCTGCCATACCCATCCATACCCCAGACGTTTTAGGGCACTGCAACCGGCATATACCAGCCCCTCAGTAGAGCCCAAAAGACGGGACTACTACCATCACAGGAAGCCTATAGGACGTCCTCTGTGACGAACTGTCCCCATACCTCCCCAGCTATGGGCACGACCTGCCTACAGAGGTCCCAAGCTACCAAAGTACTCTGAGGCCACTCCTCTAAAGTTGTGTACACCCCCCTCAAGGGATGTGTCCATGGTATGCCGCCCCCCCACCGACGTGTATACGGCAACTCAACGGTTGCTCCTTCCAGCTACGGAGGGCAACAAAGTCATGTGGCGGTCAATAACACACATTACAAGGTTCGTATACACACGGAGTAGCACAGAGACTGTACGGGCTCCATAGGAGTCGCCAGGGAGAAGTAAAACACGGCACTATATCCCCCCCAACAGATCACACCAAGCCAGCCCTGTACCCCGACGGCAGCTACTCCCGTCCGCCCGAGCCAGGGGGAAGTGGCAGGGGGAAAAGGCACCCGCCGGTGGCGCGAGCCGCCGCCGGGGCGGCGGCAACGAACGGCTGCAGCAGCCGCCACGGGGACGGCGGACGCCGGCGGCGGCGGCTGCAGGAGGCGGCGGCGGCGGAGGCAGGGGACGGCGGCAGGGGGCAGCCGCGGCAGCGGCGGTGGTAGGGGACCGCGGCGGCGGCACGCAGGGGCGGCGGCGGTAGGGGACGACGGCGGCGGCGGCGGCGGCGGTGGCGGCGGCAGGGGGCGGTGGCGGTGGCGGCGGCGGCGGCGGCGGCCGCTGGTGAAGGCGACGGCAGGCAGGGGCGGCGGCGGCAGGAGGCGGCGGCGGCTGCGGCTGCGGCAGAGGGCGGCGTCGGCGGCGGCCGCGGCAGGGAATGGCCCGGGCAGGGGCGGCGGGGGCGGCGGGGGCGGCGGCCGGGGCAGGGGCGCGGCGGCGGCGGGGGCGGCGG
>ENA-ORXC01002498-ORXC01002498.1-marine-metagenome-genome-assembly--contig:-NODE-2498-length-9984-cov-4.227213_pt1 | contig 9984 bp, 7 predicted proteins | sample MGYA00237865_ERZ511478 | MGnify/ENA metagenome assembly ERZ511478 | reverse complement strand
CCCGTTTGTGGTCTGTCCGCCAATCGCCTCCCTGCCAGTCGCCGCACCTAGTTGTCGCTGCCCGTCCGGTCGCCCGCCCCGCCGGTAGCCCACCCAGCCGCTGCTTGGTGCTACCCCCTCGCTGGTCTCCTGCGGCTCGTCGGCACGGCCTTCGTGTCGCACTTCCCCCTGGTCTTCTGTGTCTACTGTCACACAAGTGCACACATTTATGTCTACCTGTACGTGCTTTCTGTTGTGCCTTGTTGGTTCCTTTATATTGAGCGGGGTACCACGCGCGCGGCGCCCCTCCCCGTCCCTGTCACTGCGGTCGCTGCTACCTGGTGCCGCTCACAGCGGCCGGTTTTGATCACAACTAACAGCAGCCGCCCCTATTGCCTCGTCTCACCATTCTCCGTGGCTGCTCGTGGTTGTCACCTCACCGCGCGCTGTCACGTGCCTGCCTCACCTGGCTGCTGCACGCACTGCCACCCACCGCACTACCTATTGTGCTCATCCCCTGCGTCCTCGGCTGTATTTCGCCACCTGCGTGTATCCTTGGTGTCTGCACCACATCTACTGCCCATTCACCCTCCCCCGCCCTTTCGACTCTCTCTTTTTACCGCAGGGACCCTCAAGAACCATGGTGCTATTGCTGCGCATGCTTGGCGACGCCGTTGGCGGCTGCCTCTCCGCCAAGACCGACGCGTCTTCACCACCCGCTGGGTCTACCGCTCGCCATCAAGACTCTAGGGGTTCCAATCACTCCTTGTTCTCCCACCCTCGCCGGCGTGCGCTCCCCCAGCTGCTGGCGTCAAGCCAATCGCGGCCAAATGCCGGGCCACCGCCGATCCGAGAAAGGCACCAAATGTTCCTGTGCTCCGCGGGGGAGCGCGCCACACCGGTCGCCCCCGTGCTGCGCGTGCAAATGGGCCGGTCGGCGGATGCGGCTGTGCGCGGCACCCGCCTCGACCATCCAACGGGGGATGGGTGGCGTTGCTTTGCTGCCACCCGCTCCGACCCATTAGCTCACCACGCTGTGCTCTCCCTGACGAGCGTAGCGGGGCACGAGGTCCGCGCCGACGCTACTCGGATGGTGATGGAGATGGGCCAGGGTGATGGCGGCAGCGAAAATGCAGCAGACGGCGACGGCCCCACCAACGTTGGCGAGTACCGCTTCCCCAACCTGGCCCAGGAGCGGCCGGGTTCGCGGCACAGTCGCGGTGGACGACGTGTGGGGACCGGCCGCAACACTCGCGCGAACCTGCTGCAAGGGTACATGCGCGCCATTGCCACCACAATCACAAGGATGGGCATCACGGAGTGGCTGGAGGAGTTTGGCATCGCAGATGATGACCGTGGGGGCGCCGCGGCGGTGCGCTCCTTCATTGAGAACACTCTCTCGACGCCGTACCGCGGCCAGGTCTGGCCGCTTGAGTCGGTGTTTGGTGCCGTGGCGCGGATCTCGTACGGCGACCAGCACTTGTACAAGGAGAACGAGCTGATGACGTGCTGGGTGGCATCAAGGGGGGACGTGCAGTGCACGTGTCGAGGCAGCACATTCAAGGAGGCGGTCCTCGACGTTTCATCGCCGTCGGCCGACGACGACGACTGCTACCACGCGCAGCTCTTTGTCGACGCGCTGGTCAGCGTCGGCCAGCTACTGGGTGACATGGACGGCAAGCAGACGAGGCGACTGATGGCACGGATGCCGGGAGCGGAGGCGGCCGTGTTGGACGCCGGCGCGACGGACGACCCGCCGGCGGACGCCGCCAACCCCAGAGGCCGGCCACGGTCGGCCCGTGGCCGTGGACGGGGTGCTTCTTCACGGTCGGGGCTCAACGGGGTGGCGAGCAACAAAAAGGAGGAGATGGAGGACGCTGAGGTGGAGGTGTTCGCGACGGGCGGCCTCCCCATTGCAGTCGTCGTCTCGGGTGAGGGCCGATGGCGGGTGCCGGCACCGGTCAAGTGCGCACGCAAGACCACCTCTTGTTGCTATTGTGACACAAGCCGTAAGAAGGGCTGTGTGCATGTCTTGAATACCCGACACCTGCGGCAGAGTGACGCGGCGGGGTCCGCCACCGACTGCCGCCCCGCCATCCCGACCGTCGTGAAGGCCATCTCGCGCTTGGAGCTGTCCCCGTTCAACTGCAACAAGGCTGTGCAGGTGGACACGGCGCTGATGGACGCTGCGCGCGACGGCAAGGTGTACAAGGTAGCCGCTCCAGACGAGTGCCCCAAGTGCGGTACGCCCCGCGGTGAGGCCGTGTCTGACGCGGCTACGGGCACCGTGCTGTCGTGCGTGTGCATCGGGCGGATGGAGCTGGACGCTTACAACTGCGTCAACGAAGAGTGCGGCGCGTGGGTGTGTGCCGAGGGGCGCAAGGAGGGGCTCGTCATCCTCACCCCGGGCACGGCGGCGTCGGTGATGCTGTTGCGGCACTTTGCGTCGCAGGTCGCCGTCGAGGGCAACCCCTTCAACCAAACTTTCCGCACCTGGTGGATCGCTGCGCAACAGCGACGGCGGGCGGGCGTGTGGTCATCAACTACTCCCGGCCGTGGCCGACGCACGGTGTCAAATCTCCTCTCCGTCGTGCTCCGCTTGATGGGTAAGGACGCTCCTGCCTGGCCTTTCTTTTGCGGCACGTGCTGCAAGGGTGACAAGATCGATGTCGTCACCGCAGATGGGATCTGGTTGGGCTACCTCCGGCGGCTGCTCGTCGCCTACTACACGACGTACGCCGAGAAGTGCAACAGCAACCCCGACCTGCTCGCCGCCGCGAGCATCATTGGCAGCGAGTGGGTTCGCCGGTATATCAGGCTGGCCCTCACCGAGCCCGGTGCCACAATTGGTGTCAACGCGGACCAGAGGAGCGCAGCTGCGCTGGCCCTGGCCGTGCTCCTCCCCGGCTCCCTACCCCAGTCCCTATTGGACACCTTCCCTGCCGAGCAGAAAGAGGGGGCTGACGCTCTCCGCGCGATGCTGTCCGCAATTTGGGACCTCGAGGCGGCCTGCTACCATCTCGTCAAGGCCGTCTTGGGGGCCATGAACAAGTTTATCGCGGCCGCGCAGGCCAACAGCCGCCCGCTGCCCAACAACGCGGTGGAGCGGGATGTCGCGGCGTCGCTGACTGCGTGGGTTGCCGCGCGTCCGGCCGGTGCAGAGCGTGGACGGGCGCCCGGGCCGCCTGCAGCTGCAGTGGCTGCCGACGCGGCGGGAGCTGCAGCGGCAGCTGCAGTCGGAGCGGCGGCTGTAGCTGGAGCTGCGGCCGGGGCGATTGGAAATGGCCACGCCCCTGGTCTTGGCGGGGCGGCGGCGCACGATCCGGGGGCAGCCGCGGCTGCGGCGGCAGCTGCTGCGGGCGGGCGCCGCGCGCCACCTACGTCCGCGTTTGACGTTCTGGTGCCGGGCGTCAGGGCGCTGGGGCAGACGGCGGCGCATGATGTGGTTTCTTTCTGTGTCGCGGTTGCGACTGACCCGGTCGTCTCCGCTATGAACCTGGAGCACGTGTCGGGGCTGCGTGGGTTGGCGGACCTGCTTCGGTCCCCGTCCCTTGCGGCCGACCTGCCCCTCGTATTGGCGGAGGTCGTCAAAGACGGGCCGGTTGGCCCTGGCTTCCCCGCGCATCTCTCGGCCGACTTAGCCCTGCTGCTCAAGTCGTTTCGGATGGGCGTCGCCTTCCTCAACGCGCTCAAGCGGATGAGCAGCGTGCGGGAGAGCGTGGCGACCGCCACCGCCGCCTGTGCCGACAAAATGGCGGACAGCATCACCGCCTACCACGCTGACCGGCCACTCGTCGCAGACTCGGCAGCGGCGTTTGCGTCCAGGTGGTGCGGGGAAGGGATGTCGAGGGAGCAGATGCGCGCCGTGTTCTTGTCGGTGTTCCCCGACGCCAGCGACGACCCGCTCGTGACGGGAATGTACTTCCCGGGGCGGTTGCAGTGCCGCGCCTCGGCCTTCCTGCGGGCCGAGAGGCCCGAACTGGGCGTCTGCTCGAAGAACTACCAGGAGGCGCGCAAGTCGTTTTCCCCCGGCGCGTTTATCATCTGCTGCGCGTGCAGCCACCCCAAGGTGCTTGGCTTCGTCGTGCTCGACAAGCGGGAGGGCCCGCCGGCGCTGCTCGACGCCATCATCACGCGGTTTGCGATCCTGCCGCGGTTCATCGTGTATGACTTTGGGTGTGGGGCGGTGCGGTCGGCGTTGGGAAAGCTGCCGTGGCTGCTGGCGGTGTCGACCATTGTGAGCGACGCCTTCCACATCATCAACCACGTGTGCAGCAAGTTCTTTGCCCCCGCATCGTTCACCGTGCTCAAGCACATGAACACCGTCGCGCACGAGCAGCGCAACCGGGCCATCAAGGCGCTCAAGCGCGTGCTCGCGGCGTGTGGCCCGGTAGAATACACCAGTATCCTGTCCTACCACATGCTCGTGCATAACATCCGTGCCGCCGCTCGCGACGCCTGTCCTCATGCCCTACCCGATGCCTTTGACTTTTCCACGTTTTTTTTTTCTCGGGCGCCTTGTGTGTGTGGTTGTGGTCACACGGGAGGCAGCCCGTTCGAGGCCGATGAGGAATAGAAGGCAGGGCTGACGGGTTTTCTCAATATGTTTGTCTTGAGGGGGCGCCGCCGAGGCCGTCGCCATACGCACAACGTCACTTTCCCCCTCACCCCCACAGCACCGGGTCCACTGCCTCAACAGCAGCCCGACGCTGCCGACCACTATTGCCATCTGCCCCCACCTCAGTCTCCTGGCCGCCGCTGTTTTCTTGCAGCGGCGGCTGCTACTTGTACCTCTTCGTTTGGCTCGTGTCCTGGCCATGGCCGCCACAGCTGTAGCTGCCACCTCTCCTCGCTGCCGTGGCACCCGGAGCGGTGCCAGAGGCTGTCTGGCCACACCAACCGCCCAAACACCCGCTCCAGGTGCAGCAAAGGCGGCCCAGCCCGCAACCACTCCCACCGCCGGGGTCCAATTCAGCGGTGAGAGGCACACTGTCTGCGCAGGCGAGGGTCAGCAAACTGGGTGGGGGTCATCCAACTGGGGGGGCGTCAACCAACTAGGGGGGTTGACGGGGGACAAGCGGCCCCGCCCACCGCACTTATGGGCGCGACCTCCACCTACTCCATCACAGGAGCGACCGCCATGGCCTCTGCAGCCACCGTCTATGAGTAGTGAAGGTATCTTCTGCAGGGGTAAGCACTACCATCCATGTTTTTCAACACCCTGGACAGTTGTGTGTGAGAAAGAGAGAAACCCATACCACTCCCATATGCAGTTGACCTTTCGCTCTTGCAAGAGGTACTGCATCCCCGACTGGTGTTCCAGCCCCAGATCGGCCCAGGCAGGAGATACGTGTGACACCTTTTCTTTAGACATGAGGAACGCCATTTTTTTCTTCATCGCTTCCAGGTATGTCATGTGTGCTGAGAACAGTGGTGTGCATAGCTAAGCGCGCAGACCACCCCAACGTGTCCATCCACGCCTCCCAACATGGCCAAAACGGGTATGACACCCGACCCTCACACAACCGACAGGCTCCTACCAACCCAGTACCTGGCAGCTGTTCACGGCACCCTCAGACACCCCAGGTGTACCAAAGACCCGAAACACTCACGCCAATGGGGCCGTCAGCGAGCAGCAGTTGCAAGACTCGAGCGGCCGACGATGGTGGCAGTGTGCTCTGAGAAGCACAGTGGAGCGGGCGAGGCAGTAAGTGATAAAGGACAGAGAGAGAAAAGAGCGGGAAAATACAGGGGCGGGTGGTGGCATGCCCACACTGGGGGGGGGCGCGGCGGGAAAGCGGTCATCTGGGTACAGGCGGGGGCAGGGCTGACGGAGGCGCGGCTCACGACAACGGCGGCTGTCACCACGGTGACTGCGGCGCCGGCCACGAAGCGGGTCCGCAGCAGCCAGCGAGCTGGTGACGGCAACAGGAGGCGGGCTGATGGCAGCAGGGGAGGAGGGGCGGGAGGCTGTGGCGCGGGGGCTGTGCCGGCAGACACCGAGGCCGGAGTCAACGCGGTGCCAGGCACGTAGTGGGGCCGCTGCAGTCAGCAGGATGCTCGCAGCAGAAGGACGGGCGGTGGACGGAAGCGGGGGGGTCGGCGTGGGGGCCCGCGGGGCGGGGGGTTGGGCGGCAGCATGCTGCCGCAGATGAGGCTAGGCCTCAAAATCGATGCGTTCAACAGCCTCTGCACCCCTGCTGGAGGGGCTAGATCACACGGCCTTGGCAGTCGAGGACGGCATCAGTCCACAGACTTCTCATCTCACGAACCACATGAAGAAATTCAATAAGTAATTCAATAATACTATATTTATTACATATGGGTGAGGCATCGATTTCTGGTTTTCAGCCGCTCCCAGGCAGCACGTCTCCTGTCGAAGCGCATGGGACGCGAACCACGGGAGCCAAGAACCAATGGGAAGTGCACATAAGTTATTTAGCAGCGAAAATGTGAGCAGAGCATGGTGTTGATGGTCTCTTTCCCTTCGTGGCAAGCGGCGGCGTCGCAGCCGTTATCGACCAATGCATCGCACCAGGACGTCGGTGCCGCGCTTGCCGTGGTCGTGCTTTCTCGCTGGTTTTGTGCTGCGCCGTTAAGGTGTGTTTGCTTGTCACGGACTTGTCCCGACGCTGTTGAGGTGGTGAGTGTCGGCGGGGCGACCGTCGACGCGACCCTGTTTGCCTGGCCACCATGGCTGACACCTCTCTTCGTCTGGACCCGTCGCAGGTGGAGGTTGCTCGCTCCGTTCTCGGCGGCCGTAACGTGGCCGCCGTGGGTGCTGCCGGATGCGGCAAGAGCACCTTGCTCACCCTGCTCGTGCGAGCCGCGCGGCTGGAGTGGGGCGACTCATCGGTCGTGGTCCTGGCGTGGGCGGGCTCGGCGGCCCAGCTTGTCGGTGGGCAAACTGTGTCTTCTCTCCTGCGTGTCTCGGTCGGGGACGTGAGCAAGGAGCGCATCTTGTCGCGCATACTCGCCAACCCCGAAGCGCGAAGCGCCATCACCGCGGCCCGGCTTGTTGTTATTGACGAGGCACCCACTATCCCCAATCGGTGGTTCGACCGCCTCGAGTATGTGTTCCGTCGCACCGCTCTCCCAACGCTACAGTGCCGGCCTTTTGGTGGTCGCATCGTGTTCGGTACGTGTTCGCTTTTGTGTGTCGCTTCCCAGAGGGTGGTATGTGCGTACGTAGACACGAGTGGGGTGCTTATGGTGAGGAATGGGGGAAGGGGTACGATTATGGAGGACTAATTGTCTTCAGGCCTCCTCTCTTTCTTTTTTCCACAGCTGCTGGTGATCCTTTGCAGCTCCCCGCCTACGGGGTTACAGATGTGACTCCCCAAAAGGGGGCCTATATGGGCCGTGCCTGGGACGACACCTTTTCATCTGACCACGGCCATGTCGTTGAGCTGGTTGGACAGCACCGCCAAGTCGGGGAGGACTCCCTGCGTGCCGTCCTGTCGCGGCTGCGAGTGGGGGAATGCCGGGCCGAAGACCTGGCGCTCCTCAACGCTACGTGGGTAGACGAGCGCGAGGAGTGGCCCGAGTACCAACATCTCCGCGCTAGGAGCTGCGACGCGCAGGCCTATAACGCCAAGCAGCTGGCGGCGATTGTCGGCGCCTCGGCCACATTTTACTGCCGCGACGAGGTGCCGCCGACCGCAGACAGCAACCCGCCCAACTTGGCGCCCCCCCCGAACTTGAATAAGGTGGCTGCCTCCGTGGTCACGCTCAAGGTGGGCGCCAAGGTGGTGTGCACCATGTCGTTTGGCGTGGTGAGGACGGGGACACATGGTGTGGTCGTCGCCTTTGTGCAGGGGGTATCCGTGTCCTGCAAGTTTGAGGGCGTGGAGGAGGCAGTCGAGATGCCCATGGTCAAGTTTTCGGTGATGGATGAGGAGGAGCGGGAGCTCGGGTGTCGCTGGCAGGTACCTGTCATACTTTCGTGGGCGGTGACCATCTCTCGCTCGCAGGGGATGACTATCCACAGGGTGGCGGTAGATTTTTCTTGCACGCGGTGGACTCTGGATGGGATGGTGTACGCGGCACTGTCGCGGGCTGTGTCTCTCTCTTCTTTGCGCGTGCGTGGGCTGACCGAGGAGCATGTCAAGACCAGCGGCAATGCACTGGACTGGTATGAGAAGGTCCGTTCGGAGCGCCTGTTCCGGGCGATGTAGGTATCTTGCTGGAGGGGTTGATAATTTGTTGCAAGCATAGAGTAGTACGCGAAGAGAGAAAGAAGCAAAGCTACTGAGAAAGATAACGGCTGTTCCAGAGAACAACCTGCCGTGTGATACCATGATCGCCCCCCTCCCCCCCTAGCTCGGACATACGCGTGGGTACGTCAAGCCGCCCGAAGTGGGCGGTCTTATACCGCTCGTACATCGTCGATTGATACAGCAGCGCGGAAAAAGGATACCGCTCAGCACCTTGGCCCGCCTCCACGGACATGGCAAGGATCTCAACGACCGGGGCCTCCTCCTTTGCGCGGGCGAGCAGGTCTGCTCGAACAGCAGGCACTGCCCAGCGCCAAACAACCGCAGTTCCCAACAGACGACGGCGTTCATGGCCGCCTGTTGGCCGGTCCCACATCCGCAACCGCGGCCTGTACAAAAGAGCAATCCGCAGAGACAGGCACACGAAGACACGCCACGCAAGCAGGACCAAACAACAGGTGTGAAGAGCACGCAGTCGTCGTCAGAAGAACTGCAAGTGCGGGATGATGCAAGCAAGGACAGATGCCGGCACCACCCACCCCCTCCCAGTCAGTGCGGCCCGACTTACCCAATTTCACTTGCCGGCCAAACAACAGCTGTGCCACTAACTGTGGCAGCTCCGAGTGTCTGCCGGCCGCCGCCTAAGTCGACGTCAAAGCCATAGTTGTCCCGCTCATGCCCCTCCACCACGACAACGTCGCCCACGACCAGCTGATTCCTGGCGACCGCGACCCGTCCACGATGAGAGCGTAACGGAAGCAAGAAGCCGGACGCAACCACAGTGCCGCCCTGTAACAGCTGGGAGCGCACCTGCCCATCCAATGGCGCCAGCCCTCGCTCCACAGCTGCTGTCCCACCGATGCTTTCGCCCGAAGCCAAAGCCACGACCAAACGCGCCCCACCCGACCCCATTGAGCCGCCACCGCCCGCGGCCGCCGCCGCCGGCGCCCGAATTGCACCCCGCCCACCTGCTTGTGCTACCAAGCCGCCACCTCCGGCGGCAACCAGCGCCAACGCTGCACCCGCCCCGCGCCCACCTGTGTGTGTCACCGAGCGGTCAGCGCCGACGGCAGCCGGCGCCTGTGCCCCACTAGCCCCACGCCCACACGTCTCCGCCGTAGAGGCTCCACCACCGATGGCAGCCGGCGCCGGCACCGCACCCGCCCCACGCGCACCCGACTGCCCCGCGGAGTGGCGACCGCCTGCGGGCGCTGGCGCCGCCGCCGCACCCCCCCCCCCCCCCCCCGACCCCCCCCCCGCCCCCCCACCGCCTGCGGGCGCAAGCGCCAGCGCCGCACCGGCCGCCCGCGCACCCGACTGCCCCGCCAAGTGGTCATAGCCGGCGGCAATTAGCGCCGGCACCCCACCCGCCCCCCGCCCACTCGACGCCGCGGCTGAGGCGCCGCCGCCGGTGGGTGCCGGAGCCGGCGCCGCACCCGCCCCCCGCCCACCCGACTCCGCAGCCAAGCCGCCACAGCCGGCGGCGGCCGGTGCCGGCGCCCCACCTGCCGCCCGCGCGCCCGACTGCCCCGCCGAGTGGTGACCACCGGCGGCAATCAGCCCCGGCGCCCCACTGGCCCCACGACCTTCCGCCTGCACCGTCGAGCCGCCGCCGCCGCCGGCAGCCGGAGCCAGACCCGGCGCCGCACTCGCCCTCCGCCCTCCCGACTCTGCTGCCGAATCGCCACCGCCCGCGACCGGCGGCGGCGCCGCACCCGCTTCCCGCCCACCCGCCTCTGCCGTCGAGTCGCCACCGCCCGCGGCCGGCCGCGGCGGCGCCCCACCCGCC
>ENA-ORXC01002497-ORXC01002497.1-marine-metagenome-genome-assembly--contig:-NODE-2497-length-9985-cov-4.263020_pt1 | contig 9985 bp, 3 predicted proteins | sample MGYA00237865_ERZ511478 | MGnify/ENA metagenome assembly ERZ511478 | reverse complement strand
GTTTACGCTGGGCTCTCGGCGTGGTGTGGGCGACGTGGTGACCACCTTCCCCCTCACAAACACAAGGACCGACGACAGGTTATGGGCCCAGGCGACAGGGTGTGACCCTGCTGGTGCTACGGGAGAGCGGACCGCCGAGGTGGCGGACGACTGTTGCGACCGACGGGCGCCGAGGCGACTGTGTGTCGACGGGCGACGGACGGAGCGGAGACTACTCGGCGGGAAGCCGGGAGCGAGTGCCAAGTGCAACGATGTCGAACGACTCGGTGCCACGGGTGGCCAAATTGGACGTGCACAACTACATGCAATGGAGCACCAAGTTGGAGCACGTGATGCGATTCAAGGGCTGCTGGCCTGCGATCGAGCCGACGGGGATCAGCGCGGGGGCGCCGCCCCCCCAGACGGGGGAGACGGTGTTACCGGGGGAACCCGGGACGGCCACGGGGACTGGGGCGGGCGATGACGCCTCGACCGCGGCGCTGGCGGCAACGATGGACCAGAGCGCCAAGGAGGCCCGGGCGGAGCAGCAGGCGTTATCGCTCATCATGCTCAACGTCAAGCCGCAGCACTATGTGATGGTGCGCCTGGCGGGGACCGCGCGTGCTGCATGGGCGGCGCTGGCCGAGGAGTTCCGGTCGACGGACCGAGCACGGGTGATGAACCTACGCACGGAGGTGAACACCATCAAGATGGGCACCAGGGAGTCCGCGGTGGAGTACTTTAACCGCGGGCGAGCGCTCGTTTGGGAGCTCAACATGCTGGGCGTGATCATCGTCGACGAGCACCTCCTGTCCGCCCTGTTGACGGGCCTTGACGACAAGTTTGCGCAGCAGAAGGAGATCCTCGCCAACATGGACGAGCTGGACCTGGACAAGGCGCTTGTCAAGCTGCGGGCTGGGGAGACGCGGATGCGAGCTGAGAAGCAGCGGCGCGCCCCGCCTGTCAAGACTGCGCTAGCGGCGTCAGCTGGCGTCGGCAACGGCTCGTGGAAGCCGCGCTCGGCCGGAGACGCCAAGCGCCCCGACCGACGCAAGTGCTTCCAGTGCAACAAGGTGGGGCACCTTCGGGCTGCCTGCCCGGAGGCAGTCGCGGAGCCGAACCACCGCGACGGCGTTGCAATGTTTGCGACCACCGGGGTCGCTCTGCACGGGACCGAGGACCCGGTGCACGAGGAGGTGGCGGGGGGCAGCGGGCTGCCCGCCGGCTGGATCGTAGATTCCGGGGCCTCACACCACATGACGTGGGGCGCGGAGAAGCTGACGCAACTCGGCCCCTGCAAGCCGGTGAAAATCAAGCTCGCCAACGGCAAGGTGCACACCGCCACGAAGGCCGGGACCGTCGAGTTTGACGCGCTGGTCGACGGCGACACGGTGGCAGTAACGCTGGAGGATGTGCTGGTCGTACCGGGCCTTGCCGTGTCCCTGCTTTCTGTGCCAACCGCTGTCGGGCGCGGATTCTCCGTGACGTTCGATGCAGCAGGGGTACACATCTACAAGGGCGGGCGAGTGGTGATGCAGGGCGCTTACCAAGGAGACATCTGCGTTGTCTCCGCGCCAGGCGACAAGGGCGGACGCAGCGGGACCGCTCACGCCGCTGTGACGGCTGATGTGTGGCACCGCCGGTTTGCGCACGCCGGGGCAGACTCTCTCGCCCGTGTGCCCCAGGCGGTCACCGGGATGGATGCAGCCCCCTCCCAACTACGTCGCCAAGGCGGCGTGTCATGTGACCCGTGCATGCGGGGAAAGATGACGCGGCTGCCATTCCCCGCGTCCACCACGAGGACCACGCGCCCACTCGAGCTCATCCACACCGATGTGGGGGGGCCGATGGACGTCAAGACGCCGGGAAAGGACAGGTACCAGGTCGTCGTCATCGACGATTTCAGCCGCTACAGGGCGGTCGTGCCGGTGGCAACAAAGGGCCTCGCCAAGAACGTCTTGATGGCGACGCTCAACCAGTGGGAGACGCAGCTGGGGCGGCGCGTCAAGACCATCCGGCGGGACGGCGGTGATGAGTACAAAGGGGACAGCATCCGCGAGTGGCTGGAGACGAAGGGGATTGAGACGCAGACGAGCGTCAGGTACTCCCCGGAGCAGAATGGCGTTGCGGAGCGGTACAACCGCGTGCTGCAGGAGAGGGTGCTTGCCACGCTGGCGGATAGCCGCCTGGGGAAGAAGTGGTGGGCGGAGGCGGGCAAAGCAGTCAACTACGTCAACAACCGCATCCCCTCCCGCGGGCAAGACAAGACCCCGTACGAGCTGTTCTACGGAAAAGCCCCGGACGTAAGCAACCTGCGGATGTTTGGGTGCCGCGTTTGGGCGCACGTCCCCAGCGCAGTGCGCAACAAGATGGGTGACAAGGGCATCCCTGGGACTCTCATGGGGTACGCGGAAGGCAGCAAGGCCTATCGTGTGCTGTGCGGGGGACGCATCCTCACCAGCCGGGACGTCCGGTTTGATGAGGCAAGGAGCGGCGTGCACCCAATTGAGGGAGACGCCAAGGTGGGACCGGCCGGGGTGGCCAGCATCGAGGACGCCGTGCTGGCGGCCCGCCGGATGACGCAACCACCCCCACCCGACGATGACGGAGCCCAAAGCAGTGGGAGTGGCTCCGGCTCATCGAGCGGCACGCCGTGGCGCGGTGGCCCCACTACAGACGGCGAGGGCGGCTCGAGCAGCGCCCGGAGCACCCGCCCCGTGTGGGGCGAAGAAGGGGGTTTCCTGGGCGGCAACGGGGCGGCGATGGCCGCCTTGCCACAGGACCCGGACAAGATGCGCATCCACGTTGCACGCCGGGCGGACGACTGGAAGCTGTTTGACGAGGCGGTCAAGCGGGAGGTGGACTCGTTGTGGGCGAACGGCACGTGGGAGCTTGTGGACCTCCCACCTGGCAAGAAGGTGACGGGGGCACAGATGCTGTGCGAGCGAAAGCGTGGCGCTGACGGCGAGGTCGCCCGATACAAGGGGCGGTACGTTGTACGCGGGGACACGCAGACGGCCATGGTGGACTACAACGAGGTCTGGGCGCCAGTGGCGCGCCACGCAACGCTGCGCGCACTACTCGGGAAGTGCGCCGGTGAGGGGCTGACGCTGTGCCAGCTGGACGTCGAGACGGCGTTCCTTAACGGCGTGATGGAGGAGGAGGTCTACGTGCGACAGCCGACGGGCTACGAGCGGGGGGACCCCAACAAGGTCTGCAAGCTAATCAAGGCACTCTACGGCCTGAAGCAGGCCTCGCGGGCGTGGTACAAGAAGCTGGTGGAGGCGCTGGAGGCGGGCGGCCTCCAAGCCACCGGTGCAGGCCCGTGCCTATTTGCTGGGAAGATCGGCGGCGACATCTGCTACGTGCTCGTCTATGTCGACGACTTGCTACTGGCGAGTGCGTCCCCCGAGTCCGTGGCTCGCGCCAAGGACCACGTCATGACGACCTTCAAGAGCCGCGAGATGGGGGAGCCCTCCTACTTCTTGGGCATGCACATCGAACGTGACTTGGAGGCGGGCGTGCTGCGCCTGGGGCAGCGAAAGTACGTGCTAGACGTGCTCGCTCGGTTCAACATGACGGACGCCAACGCGACGCAGCTCCCCATGGTGGTGGGGTCGCGGCTGCAGAAGGACGGGAAGCTGCTTGACGACGAGGGAAAGGTGCGGTACCAGGAGCTCGTCGGCTGTCTCCTGTACCTGGCGACATGTACGCGCCCTGACATCTCCTTTGCCGTGGCGCGACTGGCGCGCTTCGTAAGCGCGCCGACCAGCGCGCATTGGGGGGCGGGCAAGGCGGTGCTCCGGTACCTGCAGGGCACAAAGGACCTGGCCATCAAGTACGGCGGGTCCAGTGAGCTGGTGGGGTACCATGACGCTGACTACGCGGCGGACGTGGACACGCGGCGGTCGACGACGGGTGCCGTGTTCATCCTCAACGGGGGGGCGGTAGCATGGACGAGCAAGCTGCAGAAGTCGGTGGCAATGTCAACCACTGAAGCGGAGTACGTGGCAGCGTCGATGGCGGCCAAGGAGGCCATCTGGCTGCAGCGGCTACTAGGGGAGCTGGGAAACCCCCAGACCGCAGTGAAGATGCACTGCGACAGCCAAGGCGCGGTCGCCATGATGCGCAACCCGGTGAGTTCACCGAGGACCAAGCACATAGACGTGGCGCACCACTTTGTCCGTGAGATGGTGGACGCGGGCAAGTTGACAGTTGTCAACGTCAAGACGGGGGAGATGACTGCGGACGTCCTCACTAAGGCGCTCCCAATGGACGGGCACCACAAGTGCCGTGGCGAGATGGGGCTCGTACCAATGACGGGTAATGACTCGGCCTCTTCCCGAGTGGGAGTGTTGGCTGGGGTGCCCACGCGGGACGGCGCCGGCGGCGACAAGGACGAGGCGCCGCGCGGGACCGGCCCGCAGGACGGCGGCGCGTCTGCCGTGCAGGACGACGGCGCGTCTGCCGTGCAGGACGGCGGTGTGACTGCCGCGCGGGACGCCAGTGGCGTTGCCGCGGGGGCCGGCGGCCGGGCCGCGGCGGGCGGGGCACCGCAGGCGGGCACCGAGGAGACGAACGGTGCCAACGTGGCGCCCGGCAAGGATGTCAAATTTGGTGCTCAACCCCGGGCGGCTGATGGCGTTAAGGCCATGCGCGGCGCAGCGGATTAATTGGAGAGCGGCCGCCGCCGGTGAGCCGGCGGGCGGACTGGAGGGCAGCGCGGGCGTGCGGTGCGAGGAGAAGGGCGACGGGCGTGTGCGGAGCGTGCGGGCGCTCCTCTGGGAGGGGCGAGTCGTGCGGGCAGAGGCCAGGAGTCGGTACACATAGGGACGCCGGGAGGGCCGGGGGTGTGGAGGTGAGTCGGAGGTAGAGCAAGAAGACATTCCCCCCTTTGTGTTTACGCTGGGCTCTCGGCGTGGTGTGGGCGACGTGGTGACCACCTTCCCCCTCACAAACACAAGGACCGACGACATAGCCGGTCAACTAGCCGCCTTGGGGGGACTAGTGTAGCCTACTTTGGAATGAAAATCACGTTATTGGCACCCTCCCCCCGTCGGTCATCCTCTGGTTACGTGGTGGTGACAGCGCAGCGGCACTACCTCTCCACCCAGAGAGGTGGGGGATCGCCGAGACGGTGGCGGTGGCGGCCGGGGGGGGCGACCAACCCGTGGAGGTGAGTGGCCGTGGGGAGCCCCAGAAGCCCCCGTATTCAGGGAAGTAGACACGACGACACAACGTCGACGGTCCACCACAGCTCCTCGCTAAAGTCCTCAGTCCGCAAAAAGCCATCGAAAAATAAAAAACCGATATTTAAGATACTAATACATAGATTAATCTAACCGGGATGTAAAAATTAGTTATTTTTCATCCTGCCACCTGCCGACCATAGAAATGAGCGAGGACGCAGGCCCGCCGCATCAGTCAAAATTGGCTTCTCCTCTTGTGGCTTCCACTCACAAATCAAGCATCATTCAATTTGAGCTCACTCGGAGCTGGGGGCGAGTGGCTGGTAGCTGGTGCTACGTAGCCACTCTCTCGGGGCGGGAGCTACCAGTTGCTCTGCCGTCAGTGTACGGAGGGCAACCCTCTCCTCCACAAAGGACGAGTGCCCTCTTTAACTTTCAATCGACTCGCTATTCCTTCCTCGCTCTGCCTGAGGCGAAGCGCTACAATCAGTGGTGCCGACTGGAGCCACCTACGTTGCAATGTATTCTAGCGTCGCACTACTGTGAGGTGCCCCGTATCCCCGCCTTCGCATACAGTGGGTTTCTCTTTTGTCCCGCGATACAAGTACGTCGGAGTGGCCAACAGTCAGGCGCCAAAGAGTAGCCTGAACCACAGTGTCAACTTTCCTCTGCATCCAGCGAAGGCATGCTGGAGTGAGCAATGTGATGATCCTCGGCGCAACCTCCGGTGTGGTACCCCTGCGCTGGAACCACGCACGCTGCCCCAGCGTGGTGCCAGCGCAGGGGTGTTCACAGGTGTGGATGGCTCTGCACTGGCGGGACCAGCAAGGCTGCATTGGCCAGTCGTGGGGTTTGGCAGCACATCGTACATAATAATATTCTTTGGCGTACAGCCGTTCTCCCAAAAGACTCGCACTGCAGTGCGGGATTTTCGGCAGAATAGGTGCATATTCTCGAACTGTCTTTCCGAATCCGAATGTTGGCCGACTTTGACCAGAACGCGAGACAGGAGCGGGACGTGATCTGGTTGGTGATCGCCGGATTGCTGCCCAGCGCATTGGTCGAGACTTCTATTTCTTCTTGTCCCAGTTCATTCCGTACATACTGTACCGGCCCAACGCCAGAACACAGCGATACATTGAGAGCATTGATCCCGGTGTGACAGCTAGACCCGGGTGCCTGACAACCCGCTCGCTCGGAGCTGCATGCCGGCCCAATAAAAAATTGGCGCATGCGCACCCCTCTGCTGCACGGGAGATCCGGCGAGAGACGCTCGCTACGTCGGAACGTCTGCCACCCGCGCCGCCGCATCAGCACGCCCCGTCCCGCGCGGTCGACGACACCGACCCCGCCGCGTCGCAGGGCGCGACAAGCGACGGCGCCGTTGCGGTGGTGCGCGCCTCGGGCCGGGCGCTGCCCGCCGTCGACGCGACCGCCTTGCGGTGCCCGCGCCCAGCCGCCGCTGTCCGTTATTTCCGATAGCTCCGCTCGCGGCGGCGGCTCCCGTCTCGTCGGGCGCGCGGTCTCCCGCGGGGGCGCCGCCGACGCGGCGCCGCGCGTGCCACGTGATGCCTGTGACGTCGCGTGTTAGGCGCGCCCTCGCGCCGGCCCAGCATCACACGGGGTTGCCGCGCCACGGGCCCGTTTCCATGGATGAGCTGACCGCCGTGCGTTGTGCTCTGCTGTGTGCACCAGGAAGAGCGGGGTGCACGTGTGGGTCGCCCAGCGTGCGGTGCCTGCCGCTGTTGGTGTGCGCCCTTTCGGGCACCAGTTGAGCCCGCGTTCTTCGCGTTCCTTCGCACTCGCGCCCAAGCGCCGAGCCGCGGCGGGGGGCAGCAGCCGCTGCGTCGCCACGGGCGCTGGGGGTCGGCAAGAGCGCCAAACAGAGTGAGCGGGGCGCCCGCCGGGCGACCGTTGCCAACGGTCCCGACCTGACCGGATTCCGACGACGGCCCTCCCTCCCTGCTCTTTGCCGCACCTGGCTGGCTCCGCCGTCCGCCAGTCGCCACCCGACGCGGCCGCGCGGCCGCTCTACCAGGACGAGCGCGTCGCGCCGCACGCCGAGGTGCGGCTGCTTCGTCCCTGCTTCCCCGCCGTCGCTGGTGGTCCCCCCCCTCACCATGGCCCCCCCGCACGAGGGCGGGCGACCGGCCCGCATCGCGGCCGCCCGCCGGCCGGCACGCTCCGCTCTCCGCTCCGCTGCCGCGACCGTCGCCGCCGTCGTTGCGGCGGCGGTGGTGCTCCTCGCCACCCCCGCGCCCGGGGGTGCGCAAGGGGCGGGCGGCGGCACCCCCGCGGAGCGCCTCCGCCAATTGACCACGGAAAAGGCCGAGGTGCTCGTGCACCTCGCGCGCACCGCCCGCGACGCGCTGACGGATGAAAACCGGTGCGGCGCCGACCGCTCGTGCGCATGCTCCCAGTCGGGCTGCGCGCGCACCGTACCGTCGTCGCTCAAGTGCAGCGACCGGCTTGGGGCGGACGAGGAGACGTGTCAAGACGAGGAGGGGGCGGCCGGCTCGTGCGTTGCGCGCAAGCTCGACTACACCATGTCGTACGTAAACGTGGCGCCCAACCTGCTCGAGCCGTCGGGCTCGACGGCCGTGCCGGGGCTCGGCGAAGAGATTTGTTTGACGCGCTCACTGGACCCCATTTTTGTGCGCGCGGCCGTCACCGACAACGGGCCGTGGACTTACTTTGCGTCGGCCAAGGGGATGGCGCGCTTCTTTCCTGGCACGGCGTTTGAGGGCGGTGACGACTACACCCAGTGCGGCGCTTATGACGCGCGGCTGCGCCCGTGGTTTGTGAGCGGGTCGCTGGGCGAAACGGACGTGGTCGTCCTCGTCGACGTCTCCAAGGCGATGAGCGAGCCGGTCGGCCCGTTGGGGGCGGACGCGGACAAGACGCGGTCGTCGCTCGTGTTTGACTCGGTTAAAACCATCCTCGGCATGTTTCAAGAGTCGGACACGGTTTCCGTTGTGGCGTACGGCCTCTCCACAGAGACGGGGGTGGAGGTGCTGTCGCCGACTGGGGGTATGGAGTCTGCGACCAACAAGGTCCAGCGGCAGATGCTCGAGCGTCTCGCCTCCATGAACACGTCACAGGCGCTCGCGGATCCGGTGGCCGGCCTCGAGACGGCTTTCGACGTGCTCGAGACGGGCATCAAGAAGGGCGGGCAAACGGCGGGCTGCAACCGGGTGATCATCATGCTGGGGGGCTCCCCGTCGGCCAAGACAAAGTGCGAGGCGGTGTGCGCCCAAGACCGGACGCGGCCATGCCGCTGCGTCGCCGACGCGATGGCCCGCGTGGAGAGGCGCCAAGCGGCGCTCGCTGAGAGTGCCGGCCGGTCGGCCATCATTGCGACAACGACCGTCGGTGTCGGCGCCGACGACGGTCTCTTGCGGCAGGCGGCGTGCTTGCCCCGCTCTTCGGGCATGTGGTCGCACCTGCGCTCCTCCTCCATGAACGTTGTTTCGGCCCTGCAGCCACTCTTCCGCCTCCTCTCCTCCTCCCAGTGGACACCCAACCCGCCCGACGCTTCCAAGGCCATTGCGACGCGCATCTACCCTGACGCGGGGGGCTATGGGCTCGTGACGACGCTGATGATTGCGGTGTGGGGGAGCGCCGATCGGGACAAGGAGCTCCTCGGCGTTGTCGGCACGGACGTGATCCTCTCCCGCCTGCTCGAGGCGGCGGACGGCTCACAGGAGGTTCTGAACGCCGAGCTCGACGCCCGCGCGCCCCGTTGCACCGTCAACACGACGCACGGCCGGCCGCTGATGCTCACTCCCTGCCAAATCCAAGCTGCCCGCGGTGACTACAATTGCCCGGCGCTTGCCGACCCGACGCGGCGGGCGCGCGAGCTCACGCGGTACGACTGCTGGCGGGCCACCAAGCGCGTGTACGTGCCGTACACGGAGAAGGTGACGCGCGCTGACGCGGCGGCCCTGTGCGCGGAGCGCCTGCCGGGGGGCACACTTGCCACGTTTGCCGGTGTGCGGGAGAATGCGCTCGCCGCGTCGCTCCTCCCCGAAGACGGGGCGTGGATCGGCATGCGGCTGGGCGACGAGGACCGCTGGATGGCCGACCGGCCAGAGACCGACGACGCCACTTCATCGCAGCGGCCACTTCCCTTCTTCGCCTCGTGGGCGCCGGGCCAGCCAGCGACCGGCGACAAGGGCGATGACGCGGACCTCACCTGCGCCGCGGCCGACCGGCGGGGCACGGTCGCCAACTGGTTTGTGGCCGACTGTAAGGGCCGGCGGCCGCTGCTCTGCTCCTTCCCCGTCGACAGATTGCCCGACGCGCGCACGTGTGCCGAAACGACCTTGGCGTTTGACGATCGCTCGTTCTTGGCCGTCGGCCAAGAGGCGCCCGAAGCCAACCCCGACGTTGAGAGCGCCTCTTGCAAAGACCCCACCGACACCTTCGACCGCTCGTCGCCGTCGTGCGGGGGCCTCTTTGCGTCGCCCATGTGTCCGTTTGGGGACGTGGACCAGACGTGCGCCAACATTTGCTGCCCCGGCTGCCGCTGCCGCGTGCAGCTGTCGGCGGCGCCGGGGTCGGGCTCGAGCGGCACGCTATCGACGGGCGAGATTATCGGCATTGTCGCGGGCGTTGGCGTCGGGCTGGCGGTCGTGGCGGGGCTCGCCGCGCTTGTGTACCGCCGCCGGGGGGGGCATGAGGAGCTGCCGCTGCCGCCCGTGCCGGGGATGGTGGATCTTGGGGAGGAGGGGAAGGGCGACGTCGACCTCAAGAAGTCCGACGAGATGCTGATTTGAGGCGCCGTGGGGGCGGCGGAGGTTGCCGCGGTTTGGGCT
>ENA-ORXC01002496-ORXC01002496.1-marine-metagenome-genome-assembly--contig:-NODE-2496-length-9988-cov-4.143780_pt1 | contig 9988 bp, 5 predicted proteins | sample MGYA00237865_ERZ511478 | MGnify/ENA metagenome assembly ERZ511478 | reverse complement strand
CTGGGTCGCGGCTCGCCCGACTCCCGCTGCGGCCGCCGTCCGCTGTGCGGGCGGCCGGGGGGGTTGTTTGGCCGGCGGGTGGCGACGAGGGCAGCGACAGCGGCGGAGGCGACGGCGACAGCGGCTTCCCGGCAGACGGGGACGACTATGGCGACCGGCACGGATACCCCCAACGCGGACGCCGCCGACCCGCGGCTGCCGGCCAATGGCGGCGGCAGCGGCGGCAGCGCCGACGGCGACGCGCCGCCGCCGTCACCCTTCCCCCTGTGGCTCCCCGCCTTTGTCACCGCCGCCGCCGGTGGCCTCCTGTTTGGCTACGACATTGGCAGCGTGTCGGGCGTCGTGCGGGTGCTGTCCAACCCCGCCACGGCGGCGGCGGGCGCGGCTTCCCCCTTTGGCTCTCTCGCCTCCCTCGGCGCGCTATCCGCGTCGCAGCTGGGCGCGGTGGCGTCTGCGTCGCTCGCCGGCGCGCTCGCCTCCTCTGCTGCCATGTTCCGCTACGGCGACGACCTCGGGCGGCGCAAGGAGATGGCCCTCGCCGGCGCCGCCTACCTCACCGGCACCGCCCTCCAAGCCGCCGCCCCGTCGGTCGGGGTGCTCCTCGCGGGGCGCCTCGTGTACGGGCTGGGGATTGGGCTGGCGATGCACGCGGGGCCGCTGTACATTGCCGAGACGGCGCCCGCGCGCCTGCGCGGCCTCCTCGTCAGCGCCAAGGAGGCGGCGATTGTGGCGGGCATCCTCGGTGGGTACTTGGCGGGCGCGGCCTTTCAGCCCGACTGGCGCGCCATCTTTGCGGTCGCCGCCGCCGTCGAGGTGCCGTTTGCCGCGTCGGCGGCACTCGGGTGGGTGCCCGAAACGCCCCGCTGGCTGCTCCTCCGCGCCGCCACGTTGGCGGGGGGGCAAGCGGGGCAGCCCGACGCGGCCGGCACGGCGGAGCGGGTGGCGGCGCTCCGCGCGGCCGCCGTCTCGGCGGTCGCCAAGCTGGAAGGCCTCCCGCTCGCCGCCGCCCGCCCGCGCGTCGACGCCATGGCGACCGCCGTGGCCGACACGTGCCTCGACGCGTCGGGGCGCGTCGCGCGCGCGTCCATCTCCTCCCTGTACGCCGACCCCGCGTCGCAGGCGGCGCTGGCCGTCGGCCTTGGGTGTGTGGTGCTGCAGCAAATCACGGGGCAGCCGTCGGTGCTCTACTATGCCAACCAACTGTTTGAGGCGGCGGGCTTTGGCTTTGCCGCCGCCGTCGGCCTCGGCGCGTGGAAGCTCCTCGTCACGGGCGTCGCGGCGGCGTACGCGGACAAGGCGGGGCGGCGGCCGCTGCTGCTCGTGGGCACCGCGGGGATGGCCGTCGCGCTCGTCGCGCTCGCGGCGGGCTTTTGGGGCGTCGACGGTGGGGGGGTGGCGGCGGCGGCGGGGGGGGGGGCCGCCACCCTGACGGGCACCCGCCAGACGGTGGTGCTCGGCAGCATCCTGCTGTACGTTGGCGCGTACCAGCTCGGCTTTGGGCCGGTCACGTGGCTGCTGCTCTCCGAGTTGTTCCCGTTGCGGGTGCGCTCCGCGGCCATTAGCACGGGCGTGTTGGTGAATTTCGGCACGAACTTTGTCGTGACGGCCGCGTTTGAGTCGGGCCGCCAGACGCTCGGCTCGGGCGGCCTCTTTGCCGTCTTCGCGGCGCTGTGCGGTGCGTCTGTGGCGTTTGTCGCGGCCAAGGTGCCGGAGACCAAGGGGCTCTCCCTCGAGGAAATCGAGGCGCAGCTGCAGGGGGAGAGCGGAGCCGACGAGCGCCACGCGCTGATGAGCGATGACAGGCGGCAGGAGCGGTGAGGGGGGTGGGGAGGCGGGAGCGATGAGGGGGGTGAAGAGGCGGGAGCGGTGAGAGAGGTGATGAGGCGGCAGCGGTGAGGGGGGTGAGGAGGCGGCAGCGGTGAGAGGGGTGAGGAAGCGGCGGCGGTGAGTCTGGAGGCGGGAGCGGTCGGAGCAGAGAGCGGTTGGAGGGGGCATCGGTGAGGATGACCATGCATACAGCCCTCCCCATGTAGGGTGGTCGCGGGCCGTGTATTTGCAGACGTTTGGTGCTCATGCATGACATCATGCATGATGTAGGGCAGGGAGGCAATGGAGAAAAAGTACAGTGAGCAGCTCAACTTGGCACGATCGACAAGGAAGCAGCCCGCCAACGCCATATTGCACACCGAGGCCACGAGAAAGCACCTAGGCAAGCCACGGCGTGCAGGCTACTGCACGCATGGTACAAAAAACCGTACATGAGAAAGATGTACCCACCCGAATGGGCTCTACTCCGCCTTCATCGCATACGCTTCTTCACGCTGCTCGTCAAACAGGGCCGACGTCAGGTAGCGCTCACCAAACGAAGGCGCAATGAACACAATGTTCTTGCCCTTCATCTCGGGGCGCTTGCCTACCTCGAGCGCCGCCGCCAGCGCCGCGCCCGTCGAGATGCCCGACAGGAGGCCCTCCTCCACCGCAATGCGGCGCGCCATCGAAATGCTCTCTGCCGACGTGACGGTCACGACCTCGTCGTACACGGTCGTGTCCAGGATGGCCGGTACAAAGCCGGCGCCAATGCCCTGGATCTTGTGGGGACCAGGCTTGCCGCCCGACAGAACCGGCGACTCGACGGGCTCGACGGCAACGACGAGCGTCTCTGGGTTCTTCTCCTTGAGGTAGCGCCCCGCGCCGGTGATGGTGCCGCCCGTGCCGACGCCCGACACGAACACGTCGCAGTCGATAGCGTTGGCAATCTCGGGGCCAGTCGTCTCATAGTGGGCCTTGGGGTTAGACGGGTTGGCAAACTGCTGGAGGATGTACGAGTCGGCCGTCTCAGCGGCAATGGCTTCGGCCTTGGAGACCGCCGCCTTCATCCCACCGGCGGCGGGAGTCAGCACCACCTCGGCGCCAAAGGCGCGGAGCACCATACGGCGCTCAATCGACATTGAGTCTGGCATGGTCAGGATAAGCTTGTAGCCCTTGGACGCAGCGATAAAGGCGAGCGCAATGCCCGTGTTGCCTGACGTCGGCTCCACGAGGACAGTCTTACCGGGAGTGATCTTGCCCGCCGCCTCGGCGTCCATGATCATGCCGCGGCCGATGCGGTCCTTGACCGAAGAGCACGGCTCCATGGACTCGAGCTTGGCATAGATGTTGGCGACGCAGCCCGCCGCGTCGGGGATCTTGTGCAGCTGTACGAGGGGGGTGTTGCCAATCAGGCCGGTGGCGTCCGCGACCGGCGCTTTCTTGTTCATGGCCGCAGCCGACATCATGGCGGCCGACATACCGGCCGCAACCGCGCGGGGAGCGGACGGAGCAACGACGGGGGTGCCGGTGGCAAACGTGGAGCGAGCGCCGCACAGCGCGGGCGATGGGGATCGGCCGAGAACGGCGGGGCTCGCGGTGGACACGAAAGCCATCAAAGACAGGCGCGGGCACAACGGGGGTCAAGGGGAGAGGCGAACGAAGGAGCGTTGGACAATGAGGACAGTGTATCCGTGCGGGGGTGCAGGAATGCCTGGAGGGCATCAAAAATGAGCGCTGTCGCGGCGTGACAAGGAACAGCCGACTGTTGGGAAACGCGGCGCGCGAGCGCTCTGACACCTCCCAGCAGTCCAGCGGGGACTCTTTTGCTGGAGCCAGGACCAAAAAGAATCGTCACGCCAACGCAGACCAATCAAGGTGACTCTGAACGCCAACGCAGAGTCCAATCTCCAACTGACTGGGACTCTCAGCGCACGCTCTGGTTGGTCAAAGCCAGAGCTCACAGAGCAAGACAGTGACCTGATGGGCTGGCGCGAGATATTTTTTGACGTCGACGTGACTTTCTGCTCTTGGCTCTTCACGATCAGACACGTGTCTGTTTTCCGCGTTTCTTAGAGAAAACCGCTTGTGGATCTCTTGAGATTTGGTCCTCTGGGAACAGGGAGCCACAACACATGGCGCAACACGCGTGCGGACATCAGTGTACAAGCCTCTTGCGCTGGCGACACCGAGCCATGCCGTGCAACTCCAGACATGCACCCCCGGCACAGCTACACGCTGAATTTCAGAGAGGAGACTGAAGACGTTAGCGAGTTGAAGCCGGGCCACGGCGAGCTCTGCGCCATGGTGGTGGCTGTCGTTGGACGAGCACGGGTCATTGTCTTGCACCGTATCCCTGTTGGCGCGCCAATATGTACTGCAATGCACCCCGTGGCACGATTTTCTCTGCACGGCGAGCGCTCTTCTTGCGCAAGCAGCGCGTGCCAATTCTTCTCCTCGCACGGTATAAATGTCTGTATCGACTTGTTTGTTTCCCATTAGAACTGCTCAAGGTTTTGCAGTCAGTCATGCCCCCTCATCGCAAAGTTCGCACTTCCTGGCACAATCTGTGTCTTAGAGGACGGTTGCCTCTACTTTTTAGTCGCTTGCATCACACCCGCGTATGCGAGGTGCTCGATGAGCTCGATACGGCGCGCTTCGGGAACAGCCGACTTCGGCCACACAAAGCTGTCCGTACAACGAACAGAAAAACGGAAATAGCGCAAAAGAAGGCACAACTGGGACATTCAATTTTTGCTTCGAACCCAGGATCTTATCATTACGAGTGACACGCTTTACCCCTAAGCCATTGCGCCTGTTGTTGTAGTACCTCATCTTGTTGTGAACTTTATTCTCTTGACATAGGACACCTTCCAGGTGCGCGCGTTCCACCCCGCTTGAACGTATTGCTCCCGCGCCCTCCTGCGCGGGCCTCTCGTCCTTTGTCTCTCCTCCTCGTCCCCTTACTATCCCTACCACCCCACTCCGTCCCTCCGACGGCCGACCCCCATTGCAGCTCGCACTGCCGCCCTCTCCACACACAACCCCCCTGCGGCTCCCCCCCGACGCGCGCCGCCACCATGGCCGCCGCCTTTGCCGCCCCGTCCGCGGTCGCCGTGCGCCGCCCGGCGGCGGCGGCCACAACGACCGCCCGCCCCGCCGCGCCGCTCGGCACGTGCGCCTTTACCCCCGCCGCGGGTGCCGCCCGCTTGGCGGCGGCGGTTGCGCGGCGCGCGGGTTTCCCCCCGCCCCCCACGGGGCCGACCGCCCCCGTTTGCGACGGGACGGTCACCTTCCCGTCCGACTTGGACGGCACCAAGCTCCGCGTCGGCATCGTGTCGGCGCGCTGGCGCGATGATTTGACGGGGCCCATGGTGGCCGACGTCCTCAAGGGCCTCGCCGAGCGGTCGGTCAAGGACGACAACATTGTGCAGATGGAGGTGCCGGGCTGTGGGGAGCTGCCGGTCGCCGCGCGGCTGATGATGGCCACCCAAAAGGTCGACGTCGTCATTGCCGTTGGCGTGTTGATTGACGGCGCCACCGACGGGTACACGTTTATGTGCGAGGCGGTGTCGAACGGGCTGATGAACGTACGTTGTTTTTTTGCGGGGGGCGACGCGCGTGGGTGCCTCGAGGGCTGCTGCTGACCCGTGCGCTGAGGGCTTGTGCGGGGGCGCGCAGGTCCGTGCGGTGCGCTCTTTTTGCTCGTCGGCCCCGTGGGGCGGTCAAGTTGGTGTCTTGATCGGGCCTGGTCAGCGCCGGCGGTCGTCCATGTCAACAGCCAACTAACTCGTACGACAACCCCCCCCTTGGCCATTGCCATTTCGACCGCGTGCCTCGCCCTCTCCCGCCCATTGTACGCGCCCGTGGGTCACGCTGCTCTTCCCCTTTCCGCCCTCCCATCGGCGTTGCCCCCCCCCCGCCGCGGTGCCGCCCACAGCTCCAACTGACGGCGGCCATCCCCGTCATCTTTGGGGTGCTCACGTGCAACACGCCCGAGCAGGCCGAAGCGCGCGCGACGGGCGACAAGAGCCACGCCGTCGACTGGGCGGCAACGGCGGTGGAGATGGGCGTCCTCCGCAGCAGCCAGATTGGCAACTCGGCGCGCGCCAAGGCGTCGGTCGGCTTCTCCTAGGCCAAACGCGGATCGGCCGCTCCCCCCACACTGGGAGAGCGGGGGGAGGGGGCGGGGGAAGGGGAGGACCATGAGGGGCGAGCATTGCTCCTTGGCTGGCGGCGTGGCCGCTTGACTTGCTTGTGCATAGCCGACGTTGGGGGGTCACGCCCATAATATTCACCTGCGGTCCGACGGTCCCACCCCGCGGCGGGCCGCGCCGCCGCCCCCCCCGCAGACCGTGGTCAGCCCCCCACGCCGCACACCCCACGCGCGCGGCAGGGAAACAGGGCGGCGGCCCCGCCCCCCGACGGCCGCCGCCCGGTCAGTCGGACGCGAGCGGGTCGGCGTCAGACGCCCACGGGTCGGCCGCGCGCGCGTGCCGCCGCCGCCGCCGGTCGGCGGCGGCGCGGTGGGCGGCGGCCGCCGCCGCCGCCGCCGCCGCGGCCCCGCCGCCGCCGCCGCCCGTCTCGGACGCCAAGCTCAAACTCGAGGAGCGCCTCGCGGCCATGCGTGCCACCGCCGCGGCGACGGCGCGGTCGTCGCGGAAGCGCGCCCGCTCCCCCGACGGCTTTATCGACGACGCGCGGTTGGAGCGCAAGGGCCCGCCCCGCGGCCGCCGGCGCCCCGACTCGGATTCGGAGGAGGAGGAGGAGGAAGACGACTATGACGGCCGGCGCCGGCGTGGCGGGGCGGGCCGCTTGGGCGCCCGTGGCCGCGACGACCGGGACGCGCGCGGCGACAGGAGCGACCGCGGGCGCGACCGGGATCGGGGTGGCGGCTCGCGCGGCGGCAACAAGCGCCGCTCCCGCTACTCGGATGAGTCGGATGAGGAGGAAGAGGAGGAGCCGGGCTTCCGCCCCGGTGCCATTGCCGAGTGGATGGCCCGCCAGCGCGGCGGCTCCCGCGTGCGCTACCCGGTGGATGACGACGACGACTTGGACGATGACGAGGAGCTGACGGGCTTTGAGGCGCAAGAGGCGGAGGAGGAACGCTCCCGCCGCATTGCTGAGAAGGAGGACAAGCGGGAGCGGGAGCGGGAGAAGCGGCACGCGGCGGAAAAGCGGCGGCGTCTCGGCTACGCCTAGAGCCGGGGATGTTGTGTGACGCGGTTTGGGGGGCGCTGGCGTGCGGCCCGCGACCTTATGTGGCGTTGGTCTGTCCATTCTCTCTTCCCTTTTTATGGTCTGGTCCGTGGCGCGCTGTTGACGGTCGATGTAAAAGTTTTGGTGCTCCACACGTTGGACTCCGTAGTGCGGACAAGCCTGTGGTACAGGACGCGACACACCAGGGTGTCTGCACGACTCGTCAACGTCAACCGACGTTGTCGAGGGCATCTTCAGGTTTAGCAGCTGTACAGTGAAGGCTTCGTTCATTCATTCGCTGCCATGGTCACCCGCAAAAGCAGGCGAGGAAACACCCACAGGACGCGGCTCAGCACCCAACGACCACCGCCTATGTACAAGAAAATGGGTGGCCAACCGGCGACGCGAGGAACACCACACGACGGGCGGCGGCGCGCCGACAGCGGCTCTGCCGCGGTCCGCGCGGGGGACGACCCGGCGCGAGGCGCGACCGACGCAACGCCACGCCGGAACGCACGGGCAGCAGGGGCCGCCCGCGCAGGCCAGGCCGACCCGGCCTGTCGCCACCACCCCACCCCCCCCCCCCCCCCTCGCGCAATCTTAGAGTAGGCCGCCGGTGCAAACTTGCGCCGGAGCCACTTGCCAAACGTCACCGGCACGCAGCTGACGAGCGTCACGAGGACGACGCGACCGAGAAAGTCCCACTTGAGCATCTGCGACGCGTCAAAACTGTCGGGCAGGAGCACCACGGCCGCCGCGTACGACACGACGCTGCTCGCAATCGCCGCCACGGTGTACCAGCGCAGCGCGTGGAGCTCCACGGCGACCATCAGCCACTCGGTCAGCACCAGCGCCGTGAAGGAGATGGCCGCCAGGTGGCCCGTCGTAAACACCTCATCGTCCAGGAGCATGTACACGGAGAGGACCATGATGGCGGTGCCCTGATAAATGCTCTTGGCGACCCACACGAGGAAGGTGCGGAGGTTGAGGGCGCGGCCCTTTTGAAGCTCCTGGTACAACTCGGGGTAGGTGAGCGCCGCCACTGACGACACGTCCTCGTCGAGGACAATGGTAAAGACGGGCAGGGAGGTGAAGACCGTTGCGTAGCCGACCAAAATCCACCCATTGTACACCGAGATGGCCGCGTAAAAGAAGAGCGCACAGTAGGCGGTTTGGATGATGGAGATGATGAGGCCCCGGTGAATGACAAACTGCGCCAACCGCGCCGACCGGGTGTACGCATTGCGCCCGTGCCACAGGAGGAGGCGGGGGAGGTGGCGGAATTCCGCCACGCTCACGTCGGCCGCCAAGGCGGCTTGGCGCCCCTCCTTGCCCGGGATGCCAATGCCGACGTCCGCCGCCGTAATCATGCCGACGTCGTTGCCGCCGTCCCCAATCGCCGCCACGCGCTTCCCCGACTGTGCTTGGAGGGCGGTGACGAGGGCGGCCTTTTGGGCGGGGGAGCAGCGGCACGCCACCGCCGCCGGCGCGCCGACGGCGGCGTCGATAAAGGCGTCGCGGAGGCCCGGCGACGCGAGCAACACCGCCAGCGTGTCGCCGTCCACCACCAGCCCGTAGCGGCCGCGGAGGCCCCGAAAGCTGTCGAGCGCCCGCCCCGCGTCGGCGGCCGCCTCGGCCGCCGCCGCCGCCGACCCGTCGGCGGGGGTCAGCCCCGTCAGCGCAAACAGCCCCGCGCCGCGGTCAATGAGGCGCGCGCTCACGGCCACGCACGTGGCCGTTTCGACCTTGTCCCCCGTGAGCATCCACGTGCGCACGCCCGCGTGGCGGAGGCGCTCGAGGGCGTCCCGCACGCCCGGCGCGAGGCGGTCCTCCACCCCCGTCAGCGCCACGACGGTCATGCCGACCTCCAACCGCGCCTGCGCGGTGGCCACCGCCGCCGTCCGCTGCCCGGCGGTGAGCGCCATGCGTGCGGCGGCCAAGTCGTCGGCGAGGCGCCCGACGGCGGCGCCGTCGAGCACCCGCCGCGCATAGACGAGGGTGCGGAGGCCCTCCCGCGCCATGTTGCCACACTCCTCGTCGAGCCAGTCGGTCGGGTGGACGAGCGGCGCGACGGGGTGCGGTGTCGCCAGTCGCCGGGTAGCGCCGTGTCCCGTCGCAGAGCGACGGCGGCAACGCGCTCAGCCCCATGCGTCGGCCCGCGGGGCGCTCCAACCAACAAAATGTAGGGGGCGGGCACCGCGCCGTGCGCGCTCGGCACGGACGCCCACGCCATCTGGTGGCCATTAGCCGACGGGAGGGCGTGACGGGACGGCACCACACGATACGAGACGGGGGGTTCTTTGGTCTTTTTTTTTTGTTTTTTGCCTCTTGTCGACTCGCCCCACCCGCTATGCCTTGAGGTCGGTAAACTTGCCGTCCTTGGTCGCCAAGTGGCACAGCAAGTCGACGCGAAAGTCCGCCATGGCAATGCCGAGCATCTCGAGCAGCTTGGCGCGGGGCGCCGACAGCGTGTCCCCCGCCTCGCACACGACAAAGTCGCCCATGAGCGTCACGGCGCCGCGCACGAGCGACACGGGCAAGCCGAGGGCGCGCAAGTCGGGCTCTTGCGACGCCACAAACTGGGGCAGCGGCCCCGCGTCGAGCGCCACGCGCGCCGTCGCCGCGTTGCCCGTGCGCGCAAACTCGGGCCGCACGTACGCGTCGAAAAAGGCGCGCACGTCCGCGTCGGGGCGGTGCGTAAAGAGGAGGCCAACGTTGCCAACGAGCCGCCGTGACACCAGGTGCAGGTTGTCTGCGTACTCCTCCGCCGCCGACCGGCCGAGCGCGACGGACGCGAGGGCGTTGCGGCCAAAGACGAAGCGCGCGTCGGCCTTCCACGAGGCGCGCAGGGACTTGAGCTGCGCGTTGCGGCTGTTGGCCACCGAGAAGACGTAGAGGTTGGTGTACGCGTCGACGTGCTCCCGGAGGCTCGTGATGAAGGCGGCCTTGGCGGACCGGTCGACGGTGCGGCCGGCGGTTTTGG
>ENA-ORXC01002494-ORXC01002494.1-marine-metagenome-genome-assembly--contig:-NODE-2494-length-9994-cov-3.590703_pt1 | contig 9994 bp, 5 predicted proteins | sample MGYA00237865_ERZ511478 | MGnify/ENA metagenome assembly ERZ511478 | reverse complement strand
GCAAAATAAATATTATCCGAATGCATAAGCGCTTCTTCAAGTGTGACTTCCGGATCAGCCGGCTTCACGCGCGTCACTTTATATCCGCCCCAGCTTGAGTCTGGCTGCCACTTCAAACCATCAATTTTCTCAACGGCATTCGGATCTAAATCACCATCCCTAAGTGCGATCGAAGCAGTAAGCGGCTTAATCGTTGAGCCAGGTGAATACGTTTTATTAAACTTCGCTGAAAAAGGGAGGTCCTTATTATCAGCCAACTTCGCATACTCGCCTTCGTCAAATCCAAGTGTAAAATCATTTGGATTATACGAGGGTGAACTTGTTAATGCGAGCGTTTCACCCGTTGTAGGATGGAGCGCCACCGCTGTACCTGGATCTTTTCCAAGCTGCTCAAATAATTTCTGTTGAATAGAGCCATCGATCGTAACCTGAATGTTCTCGCCATCAACCTTTTCCTTACTAGCGATCACTTTCTCGGGATCTGCTCCCTTCACTTCAATGGACCAGCCTGTTACACCATGAAGCTCATCTTCATACACTTGCTCTAGGCCAGCTTTTCCAATGCTTTCATAGCTGGAATAGCCCTGTCCTGCATACTTCTCGAGATCTTCTTTCTGCATTTGTCGAATATAACCCGTCAAATGAGCAGCACTTTCGCCTAAAGGATAAATTCTTTCTTTTGTATCATTAATCTGAACGCCGGTAATTTCACCAGCTTCAGCAATAAGCTTTTCCTCTGATTCCATTACGCTTTTTAGCGGAACGAACTGCGTTGGATCGGACTGCACCCACCCCTGATTAAGTTCTTTTTCAATATCCTCTACACTCATTTTCAAAGCGTCACTAAGCTCAGCCACATTCTTTTCTTTATCAGATTCAATGGCTTGCGGCACCACTCCAATTTGCTTAACCGTACCATTAACGGCTAACCCATCGCCATTCCGATCGGTTATTTCACCGCGGACCGGAACAGAAGAACGAATCGCAACCTCATCACCTTCTTCTAATTCCTTAAAAATAAACGAAGGATCCCATCTTACGCCGTAAGAGTCTGTATCTTCTCCTTCAGTCAGGACAAGCGTTGCTTCATGATCAAATGAGACTTCACCTGCTAGTGTCTGCATCGACACTGAAAAAGGAAACGTCACTTCTCCTTCCTCATTTGGTTCAGGCTCCTCCTCAGGTTTTTTAAAACTGATTTTCAAATCCTCAACTTCCACATCTCCATAAATAGACTGGTACCGCTTGACGAATTCGTCTTGCGAAATCGATTTTTGTGTTGCTGGAGATAATTGATCGTACATGCCGCTAAACTCCTGCTTGTTCCAGTCCTTCACGTATGTATCGAACGCATCAACCGCTGATGGTTGATCCGAACATCCCGCTAAAAACAGTAAAAATAGCCCCATTGCGATAAATGATTTTAGTTTCACACTCTGCCCCTCTTTTTCTATTATTTTCCTCTTATTATAAAAGACTTTAAGACAAGAAGGAAGGGAAAAAGGTTATCCTTTGAATGCGTAAGTGCGACTTCCTTTTACATTTGTTTTCACACGAAACACTCCGCCGGCATACGGAAACTGCTTCAGTTCATCTTCACTCGTATTTGTTCGCGCTGTGGTGATGTAGAGCTCATTTCGCTCTTTTCCGCCAAAGACGCATGACGTCACATTCAACGCTGGTACGCTAACTTCTAGCAGTCTTTCTCCAGTATCTGGGTTCCATCTTGTTACCTTAGAACCTCCCCAGTGAGCGATCCATAGATTTCCTTCTTCATCACTCGTCATACCATCTGGCATACCCTCGCCATCAGGAATCGTAATCACTTCAACAGGATTTCGGATATCGCCTGTAGACAAATCATAGTCATAGCGAACGACTTTTTTCGTCGGCGTATCAATAAAATACAAATAGCGCGTATCAGGTGACCAGGCGAGTCCATTGGACGTACTCACATGATCGATTTTTTTTGTCACTTCAAGGTTTTCATCAAGACAATAAAGCGCGCCTTCCCCATTTAACCCTTCCATGTGCATCGTTCCTGCCCAGAATCGCCCAGCTGGATCGCATTTTCCATCATTAAAGCGATTATCAGGCAAATGACTCTCTGGATCGGTAATCGTCTCTACGTTCTCAGTTGAAAGATTCATAGCGTAAAATCCCCCAGCCATCGCCATGACAAGGCCACCTGATTCACGTGGTGCAATCGTTCCAACCATTTGCTCCTGCTTCATCTCGATATTACCTGCCGTCATCGGGTTGTAGGCATGAACCTTCTTTCCCTCAATATCAACCCAATAAAGAAGCTGACTCTGATCATCCCAACAAGGACCTTCTCCGAGTATTGCGCGTGCATCAATTACTAGTTTTGCTTCCATTATATGTACCCCCTGATTAGTAAATCATCTATTCCTTCTACTTTAACCCTTAATCAGAAAAGGGTCCACCTTCTATAGTATAAGAAGGGAACCCAAGTCTTTTTTAAATTAAAAATGGATTAGCTAAATCTGTCCACTGGTATTTTTGTCCCCAGCTTTCTTTTGCGAGCGTCGTAACTTGATCAATCAATTCATTTGGAACGATCGACACATCACCCATCTCATTCGGATTGTAGTGATAAGCATAAACACGTGAAAGGAATTGATCAAATGGTAGAGAGGCTTCCCCTTCCTCTTCCCCATGATTTCGGACCGTTGACTTAATGCCCTGTCCCCAATCCTGTCCGCTATCATTATTCGGATTATAAAAGTAGACTCTCGTTTCCCCAGATGGATCAGCATCAATACGCTGGATGCTAATCGCATGAAGACCGAGTAAATCGGCGTTCGCGGTAGTCACGAAGATCCCGACCGGATTTGGATAAATCAGCTGATGACCTTCGTTGTAATCCGGATGATGCGTGGCATAAAAGAGTCGTGCAAACTGTTCATAGTTTGTTACGGCTCCGGTTACCGGATTAATAACGGATGAAAACTCCTTAGAAATCCACTGACCATAAAATTCCGGATTCACAAATTTATGACCATCTTCACCACGTAGAGCACTTCGCTTCATCATTTCATCGTAAACGCGATCAAGATGCGGAACGAGAATAAGCGAAACGGCATCAAGCTCTTTATGAAGATCCGGGGCAAGGCCTCCCGCAATAAGCGACGAATTAATTTCAGCACCTTCAAACGAGATATCAATTTCCCCATCTCGACACGCTCTTGCGACAAGCTCAAGCAAAAATCCTGGATCGTGCTGTGACCAGAGGCTGATGCCTCGGGCTGATTGACAGGTTGGATTCATTCCCTGTCCAATACCAAGCGGTTGCCCCAATACACTTAAAAGTCCTGATAATAGAATTCCTACCGGTGTGATGTCCTCTGGATTATCACGTGATGCGAGTAAATCCTTTTCGACTTCAGAGAGCATCTCAATTTCAACCATACGCTCCAGTCCTGGAATAACAGGCGGAGAGGATAATACGCCGCGCTCAAGCATGCGCGCAAGTCCGTAAAGAGACTGAGCAGTGACAGGATAAATCGCTAATGAAACCAACTCTTTTACTAAGGAAAAATGTTCATTTAAGTTCGCTTCCCCTTTTTCAGTCAACCCAAGTGTTAAGACGAGTAAATGAGACGCGTCCTCTTCTGCAAGAGTACGTGCAAGATTGGCATGAACCGGTGAGACGAGGCCAGTATCACGCATCACGTCTGCAAAACGCTCTGCTTCTAATTCTTTTTCCATCTCAGATAACGCATTGAATTGATTTTGATAGTCAGCAAAGTTAGGGTAAGACTTACTAAGTTCTGTTGGTGCGTTCACGCTATCAAGGTAGCGCTGAATGCTTTCACGTCCTTCTACGCTTAAGTCCTCTGAAGATAAGAGATTTTCAGCATAGCCGATCATCTCTTTAATTCGCTTTACCATAATCGGGCGTTGTGCGGTTAAACGATCAATTTCATCCACAAACGTAGCTGATAGCGATCCGAGCGACATTTTATCAGCTAAAAATTGAAAGAGGAGGATGCCTCTCTTTTGTTCTTGCCCTTGATTAATTCTTGCTTCCTCCGTCTCAGCTGGAAAAATCATTTGGAGATTCAGCGCCATCACTTTGTTTAGAAAAGTGCGGGCTTGCTCGCCTGAAACATCTGGATGGGTATAGTCCTCTTTCGCAATTGCAAGCATACGCAGCTCACTTAATACTTCAAAGATCGAATAGTTTCCCTCTATTTTAAACGATCCACCTACAAGAGGCGGTTGTAATTTACGAGGTTCTTCCCATGGTCCACCTTCAAAAATGCCCGCCTTATCATAGTCACCAGCAAGTTGATAAAGGGATTCGAGCTTATTCTGGTCAATGAGAACGGCAGCGTCTGATAACAATTCTTCTAACACAACTGGATTCTGGCGATTTTCCTTGAATGACTGAAGAGTCCTGACAAACTTTTGCTGTTCTGAATTTGAAAATGATGTTTCCATTTCCATACATCCCCCATTATTTACAAGATAGCTATTTGTACCCCAATCCAGGAAAAGGAAACCACTTCTAAGGACCTATTTATTTTCGATTATCGAGCATTTCGCGGAATTATTGAGAATATCGCGGAATTATCATGATTTTCGCGGAATAAAAATAAATATCGCGGATATATTCCGAAATTCACGGAAATAACGCGTTCTTACTCTCAACAAAAGATCGCGTATAAGAAAGAGCGGTCATCTTTATTGCAGATGACCGCTCTCAACATAAAATTTTACTCTTTTTCACTCGTTTTCCAAGATGATTCAAGCTCATACACTTCTAGAGATTCAAGCGTCACCTTTCCATTCATCACATAGATTTCAAACCCATCACTATCCTCTGATGGGAAGATTCGATTTGTCATGACACGTTTTCCATCATTCGCAAACAGCTCAACAGAAGAGCGGTCGACAAACAGGTGAAGCTTTACTTTTCCATCTTCCGTTGGTTCTAGCGGTGCCCTGTACACACCAGGAAACTGTTCATGAAAACTTGTATCGCCACTATTCTGTCGATCAACAAATACAAGATTATTTTTTGAATCATATCCTACAATCGTTTCCTCTTCGTCTCCCTTACGAACGCGGAAGCCGAATTCACCTGACGTATCTAAATCAAATTCGGCAACGACTTCATACGTATCTGCCTTAAAATCATCAAGCGGCATTCGACCTTCCACTTCTTTATCCGATAAATCCACTAACTTCTTAGAACGATTCGACTCAATCTCCCCCGCCGGCTCTTGGATAAGACGCGTTTCTCCGTTCACTTCTTTCAAAGAAACCTCACGTGGTAAAGACATGGCACCTTTCCATGGAGCTGTCGGTAAATCAGACGCATACATCCAGTTACTCATCCAGGCAATCCAAATGGGATTGCCCTCATGGTTGCTGAAAGCTTGTGCCGCATAAAAATCGGTGCCGTAATCAACCCAGTTAATGTCGTCTTTTGCCCCTTCTCTCGTGAACGTCTTTCCATCGAAATCACCGATAAAATATTGTCCACCCGAACCGCCAGCAATACTTCCTGGATTCATATCCACCTGCAATACCCATTTCTCATTAGAAGAATCGCCATCAACCGGTAATCGGAAAAGTTCTGGCGTCTCCCAAACGCCACCCAGTGCGCCCTGATCCACGCCGAATTCACTTAATTTCTCCCAGTCGATCAAATTATCTGAGCCATAGAAAATGATTTTATTTCCTGCTGCAAGAAGCATGACCCACTTTTCAGACTCCTCGTGCCAGACCACTTTAGGATCTCGAAAATCTTTTATCCCAGGGTTAGGAAGTATCGGGTTCCCCCGGTATTTCTTCCACGTTTCTCCACCATTTTCACTATAAGCCAGACCCTGGGTTTGTTCTTCGCCCGCTATTGTATAAAAAGCCACAAGACCCGCTTTTCCTTCTGCAAAAAGGCCGCTCGTATTGGTTTTGTCATAAATCGCGCCACCAGAGAAAATCATCCCCTGATCATCCGCTTCTAGCGCCATCGGTTTTTCTTTCCAGTGATAAAGATCTTCACTGACCGCATGGCCCCACCCCATGTTTCCGAATTTATTTCCTGTAGGGTTATGCTGGTAAAATAAATGATATTTCCCTTCAACATACACCATCCCATTTGGATCGTTCATCCAATTTTGTTCTGGCGTATAGTGAAACTGGGGACGTAGCGACTGATTGTATTCTTTTGGTATATCGGGCTCTTTCTCTTCTTGTTCTTCCGATTCATTTTTGCCATTAAAGCTCGCAAAAATAAGAATGCCGATCACGACAATAACGCCTACAGCTAGCAACCATTTTCTCATAGTATCCAGCTCTCCTGTCTGTCAAACGAATGAAGCCTCTAAATAGAAAAGTAACTGTCGAAGCTTATCCCCGACAGTTACCATCACTCTTATTTAAATACGCCAGCATCCATTTCTTTTAAAATCTTTGTTTCATCATTGTGAATCGAAAGTTTAAGAGATGGAGCTAATGTGCCGCCAAAGTGATCGAATTGATATTGCTCTGACTGCGCGCCAAGTTCATTTATTGTTAAACCGTTTAGGTCATAGAAGTTAGCAAAGCTAATCACTGTACCATTCGGCATAACCATCCATGAATAGGTTTGATAAGGCTCATTCTCTGGATTTGCAACAACAAGACCACTTCCGTTAAGAGGCTCATAGTCTGATGTTAGAGAATCTGATACAAAACCATAAAGGCCATCTGGACCAGTTATTCCTGGAGCAAACTTGTTTTTGTGCGTATCAGTGAAAAGATAGTATTTATTCCCCTTTGTCACGATATGCGGACGTTCAAGCTCCTGATTGAGGCTGTTCGCTTCCATCAGTGGAGGCATGATGTCAAACTCTGTGTAATCATCGTTTTCAGCTTTTGCGATTCCGATATTACCGTTAAAGAGTTTTGATTCTTCAGGTACTTCGTCTACTGTAGCGAAGTCTTCAGAACCGATGTGCTCTTGTTCAACAGAGCGTTCAGCAGGTGTACCGCCAGAGTTCCCTTCAAACAAGATGTAATCTTCGCCTGTTTTAGGATCTTCAAAGAACCACGGATCACGGAATGCATAAGCAATGTCTCCCTGCTTACTTTGTTCCATTGTCTGGTAGTATTCGCCATCTGGCTCAAGAATCACTTCATGATCAGACCAGTTGTTGAAATCGATTCCCTTATTTGATGCATCGACATCAGCAGAAGCCTTTACGAGACGCTGCTCATAAGTTAGCTGCTCTTCGCCTTTACGACCTGTTGCCGTATAGAAGAAATTAATTTCGCCATCTTCAATCATGGCTGATCCTGCCCATTGACGTGAACCTAGTGCTTGCTCTTCATTAAAAACGGTACCGCCAAGCTTCCAATCTTTCCCGTTCTTTGAAACGAAGTAGCGAATTTCAGCGATATCATGACGCTTACCAGGTAATACATCACTTGGAGCTGTTAGCGAGAAAATCACTTTATAACCGTTTAATGTTGCGATCGAACCATCTTTGTTACGTAGTGGCCACGTATCCCAGATATGGTACTCTGGCGCAATTTGTTCAAGGTCTTCTGTGTTAATTTCTGGAGCTGTATTATCTTTGTTTTGAATAATCTTAGAAGCATCTTCTCTTGTCCAGTTCGACGTTTCACTCTCTGCTGCAAAGCTTGTTGCAGGGGCAAAATTTGAAAACAGGGTAGCGAATCCGAGAACGGAAGTCGCTACTGTTTTTGAAAACTTATTCATGTGGGTAAGTCTCCTTTAGTCTGGTTTCCCAGTTTTAGTGTGAAGGCATGATTTGGCCTGGCTTAAGTGCGCCAGTTACTTTTGTTTCATCGCCACGAATCGAAAGTTTCAGTGTTGGAGCAAACGTACCGCCAAATTGAAGTTCACCGTTCTCATCACGATACTCGTTCACAAAGCTGATGACTGTACCATTCGGCATAACTGCGTGAGAGTATGTCATAAATGGATCATCTTCAGGGTTTGCTACAACAAGACCATTGCCGTTAAGTGGCTCATAGTCACCGCGAAGAGAATCATTCGTAAAGCCATAAAGACCATCCGGGCCCGTTAATCCAGGAGCAAATGTAAATTTATGTGTGATTGTAAAGAGATAGTACTCTCCACCTTTAACAAGGATGTGTGGACGCTCAAGCTGCTGGTTGACACCATTTGCTTCGAGTAGTGGTGGGAGCAATTCAAAGTCTGTTAGATCTTCATTCTGTGCTTCAGCAATTCCAACGTTACCGTTGTAATCTTCAGCGCCAGCTGGTACATCGTGAGTTTCACGGAAATCAGCATCACCAATGTTTTCTGGGTCTAGTGACTTGTCGTCTCCTGCTGTATTTCCTTCAAAGATTAAGTATTCTTTTCCTGTCTTAGGATCCTGGAAGAACCATGGGTCACGGAATGAATAAATAATATTTCCTGTTTTTTGTTCTTGCGTTTCATAGTACTCACCGTCAGCTTTAGCAAGGATTTTATGCTCACCAAAGTTGCTTAGCTCAACAGATTTAGATTTCTTATCTGCTTCGATATCAAACGTTGTTTTCGCAAGACGTTGTTCAAATGTTGTTTGTTCTTCACCTTTACGTCCAGTTGCTGTATAGAAAAGGTGAACCTTATCATCGTCATCCATCATTGCTGAACCTGCCCATTGGCGAGCGCCTAGTGCATCTTCTGATTCATAAGCGAGTCCGCCCATTTTCCAATCTTTTCCGTTCTTCGAGTAGAAGTAGCGAATTTGAGCTTCGTCGTGACGACCGCTCCATGTATATTCTTTAGAAGCTGTAAGAGCAAAGACAACTTGATAACCGTTCACATGTGCAATCGATCCGTCACGATTACGTAGTGGCCATGTGTCCCAAACCCAATAATCTGCCGCTACTTCATCCACGTTGTCGATGTTAGGTGCAGTGTTGTCTTTCGATAAATCATAACCCTGTGCATCTTGACGAGACCAAACTGCTGTCTCAGCTTCCTCAGCCGCATTCGTAGATAACGGCATACCTGCAAATCCACTTACAAGCATAATTGTCGATAGTGCAATCCCCTTAAAAACAGAAGACTTTCTCACGTTCCCCATCTGCCACACTCCTCAAAATTTAGTAAAATGTTTCGTTCGCCATAACTGTATGGAAAATATGTGAACCCGTCAACAAGCTCGAAAAAGCACATATTATACAGGTCTTTAGCTAGTAAAACCCTATTCAGTCAATTAAGAAAGCGGTTTTCAAGCGTCTTTCGAAAAGGCTTTCATTGCAAGAATAATTAGTTCTATAGAATCAGGAATCGATTCCACACAGATGCATTTAGACCCACCTTATATGACAACCACTTAACTTAAATGTAATAATTTTAATATAAAAGTTAATGTCCTGATATTAAATCCCCTTAATTTCCCAAGAAAAATCGCTCGTTTCATGTGCAAATCTTCCTCTCTCGATTATAATAAAGACAACCTAACTAAGGAGGTTATGCTTATGAAAAATACCATTGAAATACATAGAGATTCTTACCTGAAAGAACTAGAAGAATTCTTGAAAATCCAAAGCATTTCAGCCGTACCTGCCCATAAATCAGATGTTCAAAAAGGAGCTAAATGGGTAGCCAACTCTTTGGAAAAGACCGGCATGGAAAACATTGAAGTTATCGAAACAGACGGTCATCCGATCGTCTACGCTGATTGGCTTCATGCAGAAGGTAAGCCAACAATTCTTATCTATGGCCATTATGATGTGCAGCCCGCTGATCCACTCGATCTTTGGGAAACACCACCATTTGAACCCGTTATTCGTGATAACAAGATCTTTGCTCGCGGTGCCACGGATGATAAAGGTCAACTGTTTATTCATATCAAGGCGATGGAACTCTTGATGCAAGAAGATGGCAAGCTCCCCGTTAATGTGAAGTTCTGTATTGAAGGGGAAGAAGAAATCGCCAGCCCACACCTTGGACCTTTTATTGAAAAAAATACTGAGAAACTTTCTGCTGACGCTGTTG
>ENA-ORXC01002493-ORXC01002493.1-marine-metagenome-genome-assembly--contig:-NODE-2493-length-9998-cov-4.216611_pt1 | contig 9998 bp, 10 predicted proteins | sample MGYA00237865_ERZ511478 | MGnify/ENA metagenome assembly ERZ511478 | reverse complement strand
CGTTTTGCAAGATATCTATCTCCTTACGTCAGCATGTTATCAATATGGGCATCAATAATTTCTTTTCGTTTATTTTGCAGGGTCTCAAATAATAGCTTAGCTTCTTCTGAAGTTAGTGCAAACGTTGTTGTTTCTTCATGGTTTTCTTCTTTTGTATGAAGAACAAATACGCTTTGTTGAATTCCACTCATACATATTCCTCCTTTTTCGATAGTATAGGCTTTTTTGTATTTTTCATGTATGTTTCACGCGTTTTTAACAAATTATAAGAAAGGTTAAAACTTATAAGGAGTGATACTATCATGAAGAAATCGTTTTTGTTTGTTGTAGGCTGCATGACGACTCTTTCTTTATTCGGCTGCAGCACAGCAGATCAAGGTAAAGATGGCGTCATTGATGATGATACAGTCCGCAACGTCACATATGAAAATGGAAACAATAAAACGAAAATGAATGACGTAAACGATACGCAAGATGTACAGCGTAACGAAAAAGAACAATATAACCAGTCCGGCGGAATGAGAGTAGCGGATGTGGCTGCTGATCGTATCGTAGCATTAAAAAACGTTAAAGATGCTAACGTAATCGTAACCGACCATACAGCTTATGTAGCAGCTGTATTAGATGATAACAAAGAAGGTAATCTCACAAAAGATATGGAGCATAAGATCGCACATGAAGTGAGAAAAGCTGACGGCAGTGTTCATCGAGTGTTTGTATCAACAAACCCTGACTTTGTAAACCGTATGAACGGATATGTAGACAAGCTTCAAACCGGCAAGCCTGTTTCTGGACTGTTTGACGAGTTTTCGGAAGTTGTTCGACGCGTATTCCCGAATTCGCGCTAATATACATGAATGTCAAAAGAGCATTTTATAAAATGCTCTTTTTATTTTACCTATTGCATAAAATATTGCATAAAAAAATGCACTTATAAGTTTCTGAATATTTTTATTTTATTTTATTTTGAAATCGTTTTCATTTCTTTATTATAGAGGGATAGGGGATTTTAGCCTCATGTATTTTACGGTTTTGTGGGTTGATAGTAAGGGAAAAGTTTGTTAGTTTTAGAAACCATAAGATGTTTGCATGGCGAGCAGTGCTCGTTTCATGCATAAAAAATGCATAAAGGGGAGATTTGGTGGATATTGGTGTTTATATTTCACTCGGCATTTACTTTGTAGGAATGCTCGGAATTGGATGGTACGCCTATAGAAAAACAACTCAAGACGTATCCGGTTACATGCTAGGAGGACGAGGACTAGGTCCGGCTGTTACTGCGCTTTCAGCAGGCGCTTCAGATATGAGCGGGTGGATGTTAATGGGTCTTCCCGGATCCATGTATGTGACAGGTCTTTCAAGTTTGTGGCTTGCAGTAGGTTTATCTATTGGTGCTTATTTAAATTATTTAATCCTCGCTCCGCGCCTTCGCACTTATACCGAAGTAGCGAATGACTCCATTACAATTCCGGACTTTTTTGAAAATCGCTTTGGCGACCATGCCAAGGTTCTTCGAACAGTATCAGCGATTGTGATCTTTATTTTCTTCACTCTTTATACTTCAGCTGGTATGGTATCAGGCGGAAGATTGTTCGAATCGGCATTTGGTGTAAATTATCAAATTGGCTTATTTGTAACAGCATCTGTTGTTATTGCCTACACTCTTTTCGGTGGATTTTTAGCTGTTAGTTTAACAGATTTTGTTCAAGGTGTTATTATGTTTCTTGCTTTAGTTTTAGTACCCATTGTAGCTTTCACCAATGTTGGAGGCATTAACACAACGATGGATATTGTACAGGACATTAATCCAGCATATCTGGACATTTTTAAAGGTACGACCGTTTTAGGTATTATATCCTTCTTAGCCTGGGGACTTGGCTATTTCGGCCAGCCTCATATTATCGTCCGTTTTATGGCTATCTCTTCTGTTAAAGAATTAAAACCCGCACGCCGTATTGGAATGAGCTGGATGATCATTTCAATTATTGGCGCTATGCTGACAGGGCTCGTTGGAATTGCATATGTAGAAAAAACGGGTATGAAACTAACAGACCCTGAAACTATTTTTATTAAGTTTGCGGATATACTCTTCAATCCGTTAATTACTGGATTTTTATATGCAGCTTTACTAGCAGCAATTATGAGCACGATTTCTTCTCAGCTGCTTGTAACGGCAAGCTCTGTTACAGAAGATTTTTATAAAACATTTTTCCGACGCAAAGCCTCTGACAAAGAGCTTGTAACGGTTGGAAGAGCTGCGGTTTTAGGTGTTGCAATTATTGGCATTTTGCTTTCTTTAAAACCTAGCGATACGATTTTAGGACTGGTTGGATACGCATGGGCTGGATTTGGTTCAGCTTTTGGTCCTACTATTTTACTAAGTCTTTACTGGAAGCGTATGACTCGATGGGGAGCCCTTGCAGGGATGATTGTAGGTGCTGCTACAGTATTAATTTGGGTAAATACTCCATTGAAGGATGCTCTTTATGAAATGATTCCTGGGTTCTTTTTCAGCTTATTAGCTGTTATTATTGTAAGTTTACTAACAAAGAAACCGTCAAACGATGTTCAAAATCAATTCATTGAAATGAAAGAAACCTTAATAAAAGAATCGAAATAAACAAAAAGAAACTGAAAAAAAGTACGTTAGTTGAAGGAAGATCCGAACGATGAATCGAGATTCTTGATGAAGAATCAAATTCGTTCGGATTTTTTTATTGGTAAGGTGAATATAGGTTTTATGTATATAGTTTCTTCTAGCGGTTGATTTAGTTATGTCTCAATCTCTTTTTGTTTTTAATCTCCTTTGCTTATCATATATATTAAAGATCAATAAAGGAGGTTTTTGTATGCAACATTCTTATTTCCCTTATGAACCTACACAACAATTGCGCGTAGATACACAAAATAGAGAAATTAAAGTAATTGGTGAAGGAACTGCTTCAGCCATTCCAAATGAAATTTCCATGACGATTGGAACTCGTACGGAAAACCGAGATGTTCAAGAAGCCTTAAAAGAAAATTCAGCTGTTTCAAACACTTTGCTGCAAGAGATGAAAAATCTTGGAATCAACGACCAGCAAATTGACACAGCTTCATTCACCATAAATCCTAAATATGATTACAGCGATGGAAAATCCACTCTTACAGGATACGAAGTACAGCACTTATTTAGAGTAAGAGTACAAGATGTAAAACAAGCAGGCGATGTCTATAACGCTACGTTTTCAAGCGGAGCCAACGTAGCGCAAGACCTTCAATTTCACGTTACAAATGATGATAAATATGAACAAGAAGCGATAAGTAAAGCTTTATTAAATGCTAAAGAAAAGGCCTTTACCATTGCCAACACGCTGCAGCTCCCTATTAACCAAATCCCTATTTTAATCGAAGAAGGACCCGTCTATCAGTCATCTGGCTCCTCGCCTAAGTTATTAGCAGCCTCTCCCCCTATTCAAGCTCAGTCCTTGACTGTATCTGCTTCTGTAAAAGTTACGTACACGTATTAATACTTATGGTAAAATATAAATTATTATAATGAAGAAACTAATCTAAAGGAGCTCTTTGCACAATGACTTCTGAACATTTACTAGCAGCTTATCAGACCCTATGGTTGAACCGTTCGTTCGCTTCTAAACAAGCCATGGCAAGTGAAGATCAGCTTCACGAAGCCATTCTGAAAGATTTAAAAGATGAAATGACTCATCCACGCGTTCGGCAAACACCGTATGTAAAATATCATCTTGGCATCAAAAGAATTCTAAACAGCAGTCTTTCCTCTGATGAAAAAGTTGCGCTTACGTCCCTATACACAAACCTTTTAGATAGCTGTATATAACAAGAAAAAGGACTTCCTTGATGGAAGTCCTTTTTTTATTTAATTAACGCTTTTTCTTCTAAGCTTTGAAAAACAGCGTTAAAGTCTTGCTTCAAATCCTCGAATTCCTCTAACCCTACTGAAAGGCGAAGAAGTGAATCAGTAATTCCTTTTTCTTCACGTACTTCTTTTGGGATACTTGCATGAGACATTGTTGCAGGATGCGTTAGAATGGATTCAACTGCACCTAGACTAACGCCAATTGAAGCCAATTTGACTCCTTGCAAAATATGTCGTGCTACTTTTTCATCCTGTACTTGGAAAGAAATCATAGCTCCGTATCCATTTGCTTGTTCTGAAATGAGTTTGTGGTCTGGATGACTTTTTAAACCTGGGTAGTATACACGGCTCACTAGAGATTGTTCTTCAAGCCACTTTGCAAACTGCAGTGCTGTTTTTAACTGTTGATCTAAACGAACTTTTAATGTCTTAATGCCTCGAAGCAGTAAAAAACAATCCTGTGGTCCTAAGATAGCACCAAAAGCATTTTGTACAAACTTTACTTCTTCCGCTAGCTTTTCATCGCTTACCACAACTAGACCGCCAATGACGTCACTGTGACCGCTGATATATTTTGTAGCACTATGAATTACAATATTTACACCAAGGTCAATCGGCTGCTGTAGATAAGGTGTTAAAAACGTGTTATCCACAATTGTAAGAACATTGCGCTCCTTCGCCAAACTTGCTACTGCTTTAATATCCGTTACTTGTAAAAATGGATTTGAAGGGCTTTCGATATAAATAGCCTTCGTATCTTTTGTGATAGCTTCTTCTACCTTTTCAACCTTCGTTGTATCAACAAAAGTTGTTTTGATACCAAACTTTGAAAATAATCGTGTTAATACACGATATGTCCCGCCGTACGTATCGTGTGAAACTAAAATTTCATCCCCTGATTCAAAAATAGATAACACCGAGGAGATAGCAGCCATACCTGATGAAAAAGCAAAGCCAGCGTATCCATTTTCTAGCTGAGCAATGGTGTTTTCTAAAGCCTCACGAGTTGGATTTCCTGAGCGAGAATAGTCATAGCGGCCGTCGTTCGTCTCATCTTCTTGGTTAAATGTAGATACCTGATAAATAGGTACGTTAACCGCTCCAAAATGACCGTCAATTCCTGTATTTGCATGAATTAAGTTCGTACCAAATCTATGTTTATTATTGTTGGTATGCATCAAATGCCTCCTTCAAATCTTTAATTAAATCATCTGCGTGCTCAATTCCAACTGATAATCGCAGTAAACAGTTTGTTACTCCGACACGATTTCGAATTTCCTCCGGAATGTCCGCGTGTGTTTGACGAGCTGGGAATGTCATTAAACTTTCTACGCCTCCTAAGCTTTCTGCAAATGTAATAACTTTGACATTTTCCAAAAGCGTGGACACGATGTCAGGGTGTGAGACAGCAAAAGAAATCATGCCTCCAAATCCAGTTGCTTGTTTCTTCATAATTTCATAGCCCGGATGTGTTTCAAGACCAGGGTAATACACTTTTTCCACGAGATCATGAGCAGTAAGCCAATTTGCAATTTTCAGTGCATTTTCGTTATGCTTTTCCATACGAAGCGCTAGCGTCTTAACACCGCGCAATAACAGCCAGCTATCTTGTGGACCTAAGATTGCCCCAGCTGCATTTTGATAAAAACGAATTTTCTCTCCTAAGCTACTACATCGAGCGACTACAAGACCAGCAACTACATCATTATGACCTCCAATGTATTTGCTTGCACTATGTATCACAATATCTGCTCCAAGCTCTAAAGGGCGCTGATAGTAAGGGGACATGAATGTATTGTCAATGATAGTAAGCAAATCATGCTGTTTAGCTAACGCAATTGCTTCTGGCAAATCAGTTACGTGCATCATTGGATTTGTAGGTGTTTCAATAAATAAAGCTTTCGTGTTGGGACGAAGCGCATCTTTTACTTGCTCGAGATGGGCTGTGTTGACGTACGAAACAGTAATTCCTTGCTCTGAAAAGATTTCATTTAGTACTCGGTACGTTCCTCCGTATAAATCCTCTGATACAATTAAATGATCTCCGTTTTTAAATAGTGCTAAAACTGCCATTACACCCGCCATTCCTGAAGCGAATGCTGCTCCTACTTCGCCTTTTTCTAAAGCAGCAATTGCTTCTTCCAATGCTGTACGAGTAGGATTTGCCGTACGTGCATAGTCAAATCCTGTACTTTGCCCTAAAGCAGGATGAGCAAATGTTGATGCTTGGTAAATGGGGGTTGTAATAGAACCTGTTGAAGGGTCACGACCTACTCCTGAACGAACTAATAAAGTTTCAATTTTCATCTATTTCTCTCCTTAACTCAAAATAAAAAACACTCTTCACAGATGAAAGAGTGTTCGTTTATACACGATTTCTCTCATCTGTTAGAACAATACTGATGTTCCACAGGAATTAGCACCGTTCAAATGAATGTTTCATTTGATGGTTGCCGGGCATCGCAGGGCCAGTCCCTCCGCCACTCTTGATAAGAGTTCTATATAATTGTTGGTGGTTAACGTTTGTTGTTACTAACTTTAATAAAGATTTTCTTTATTGTCAACATAATTTTCTAAAAAATTTAAATCATCTCATTTGTTTATTCAATATACTTGTCCTGATAAGCACATAAAAAAAAGAGACGACAGCGAGGTCTCTTTTTCTAAGGCAAGTGCACAGATTTTACATGAGCTAGCTTCCAATAGATACTTTCTCCATTTGCGGTAATTAGTTCAACAATATTATTAGAAACTTCTTTAAGTACGCCAATCTTTTCTGATTGATCCCCTAAATCTAATACAACCAGTTGATTTTCATATTTTTTAAGCTGCTCTTCAAAGTTTCTGACAAAAGGTGCAGAGGCGGGCCTTACTGGTAGCTCTTTGTCACTTAAAGAATAAGGGGTTAACTCATTGCTGTAAGGGGTAAGCCATTTCAAATGATGCAGAGAAACAAAGACATTTTTATACACTGGAGAATAAAACACAAGATAATCATTCAGCACGCTTGTAATATAGCCGTGCAATGATTTCCCTCCTGTCACATAAATTTCAATAAATTTCCCTTTTGCCTGCTGTAAAATATTACGATAGGAAATCCGCTGACTTTCTTCTATTAAGTTCTCTTCTATTTCACGTAAAACCGTATAGTCTTCTTCCGATACTTCCTGCAAACGATGCATGTGTAAAAGAGGAATATACAAATAATCATGTCCATTATACAAAATCATGACATCTAACCCTAAGTCAACAAGTCTGCCAATAAACTTAGTATTCCCTGAAATATCTACTTCTACAATTTTATTAATATAGCGATTTATACTCATTCTCCTCCCCCTTTCCTATATGACAGAAAAGGTGCTTTATAAGCACCTTTTTTGTTCTTATTCATTATGCTTTCCAGCGATAATTTTTTGTTTGGATGACTTGCTCTCTTGACGCTGACGAGTGTGAATCTGTGCGGCGGCTTTTTCTTGAGGAATATGAACCTGTGCGGCTTCTTCCTGTACGACCTTCTGAAACGCCTTCTGCTGATCCTCCGTCTTCAGTATTTGTATTTTCCTCTTTCTGCTCATCATCTTGATTATTATTTTGTTTAAAAGATCCTTTTGCTCCTACACAAATGGTTTTAACATGTCTTGGTTGTAAGCGTAATACTTGATTGTCTTGAACAAGGGTAAAAGTACCATTCCGGCTTTGCACCAATACACCTTCTACAGCCTCTGGACCGCCACCATTGATTGATACCCATTTGTGTGATAGATGAGTAAATAAATTATTAAAGGTTTTTGATTTCATATAAGTTGGTTCCTGATTTGTAGCAAATTGATTATTCATTTGATTGTTATTATTGTTATTATTGTTATTATCATTTTGATATTCACTTATACTTTTTACATGTTCAACATTGATATAGACAACACCATCATCTTCCGACAGTAACACAAGGTAAGCAGACTCTGACGAACCTAATACGTCAAGTAGCTGGCCTGCTTTTTTCTCAGGACCGCCTTGATTTATTTGAACATATTTACTTTTCAGTAATGATAAAGTACTAGCAAATGTCTTGCCTCTATACAACTCTAAAGTACCCTCATTATCAAACCCGGTAAACGTCTGTGCTGAATTTGACACAGCATCTTCCGTAATACTCTTAACATGGGATAAATGATAATATACAACAGTATATTCTTGTTGATCATTTTGATTGTTTTGATTGTTTTGGTTGTTTTGGTTGTTTTGGTTGTTTTGGTTGTTTTGGTTGTTATTTCCTTCATTATTGTTTTCATCGCTGTTATTATTGTTATCGTTTTCTACTGCTAATATTAAATAATCAGACTGAACATCAAGTAAATAACCTGTTTTTGATTCAGGACCTCCTCGATAAACAGTCACCATTCTTCCTTTTAAAGGTTTAAACTGCGAAGAATAGCCTTTATCAGGCCGATTTGCATTTTTGCTGTGGCTGCGTTTTCGGTTTGGATTTGAATTTTGACCTTGATTTTGCCCATAATAATAATAATAGTTTTCCATTCTTTTTCCTCCTTGTTAGTCATCCATATTGGTCATTCATACTGTATATATACGTATCATGTACAGCTATTGATTTCGTACATTTGCCTATTATTAACAAATTCCACTTTTGCCTATCATTCTACGGTATCTAAAAAGTGAGAAGATTATTTTTAATATATGTTGTTCGGTCTTTTATAAAAGATAAAATAAATGCCGGCTCCTCATAAAACTGTTCTATATTTTTTTTTACATAAGGATCTTTCAAAATATAAGGCTTAAGCTCTTCGTGCATTTGATAGACGATGGGCTTCATATATTCCACTGTAAATTGATTATTTAGAACATTGTTCATCTTTTGAATGTAATGCTTTTTAATTCCATCTACTGCCAACAAACGAGCTGTAAGAGTGTTGAATCCTTGTGCACGGACATAATCTCCTTCCATTACTTTTCCATTTACATCCCTTCCCCAAGTCGCATCATAATCCCATGGAATCAGTTCAAAGCGTCCACTGTCATGGTTTCGATATAGAGCATAGTTATGAACAAAACCGTCATAATTTTGCATACAAATAATACCAACTAACCAAGATAAGTACCGGTCGACGTTTAGATACTTCTCAATATTCTGTTCGAATTCTGTATTTGTCCATGTATTAACATTAAATATAAACTGTTCTAATTTTTCCTCATCTCCTTGTTTCACTACTTTATCTTCATAACCTGATAATAGGGATGTTTTCGGCTTTTTATCCAAATCACTCATTAAAGAAAAATTAGCATCTCCGTCCACTGCATAAAATATGGATCCATCCGCTAAATTTCTTTTTTTCAAAAATAGTTCATCTACCGATTCGAGCTGAAGATATACCCCTTCGTTTTTCCCATTAATCGTGAGGGTAACAAACTGAGAGTGAGGAGATAAAACGTCTAAGGAGGAGAAAAAATCGAGGGATAATTTGTTGCGCATAAGGGATGGATCTTTGTATTCAGCGTTCAAATGTATTTCTTTAGAATGCTGAAAGATTTTTGGGGAATAAAATTCAATAAAATATGACTTTTTCTTCATCTTCCGAATATGTGAGCCTCTTAGCAACAAATCAATATCGTAGCGCTTTTTGTTAAATTTCATCGTTGCCTGAACGACTTCTTCTGACCAAATGTCTCTGTGCATTTCTTTTAAATCTTTTACATTTACAAACAAAGCGTATTGAGGAATTTCTTTTTGTTTCATTACTTGACCACCTTTCTTCAATTAATAAATTATATGAACCTCAAATTCACCGTGATACCTCATCCTATCAACTATTTATGTAAATTCCACTTTTGCCCTATATCAAAAATCAATACTGCAACGTATCCTATTAAGACAATACCTAGTCCAATATATAGGAGGTTTTTTAATTGCATATTACAGCTCAAAAAATTAAAGAAGCTGCAGAGGCCCTGGAGTGTACAGAATTAAAATCTTTTATGTTTCAAGAGCCGACTGCCGGCCCTCTGACAAGACGTCGCCGTTCTTCTCGTAGTTCTTCTCGTAGTTCTTCTCGTGGTTCTTCTCGTCGTTCTTCTCGTCGTTCTTCTCGTCGTTCTTCTCGTCATTCTT
>ENA-ORXC01002491-ORXC01002491.1-marine-metagenome-genome-assembly--contig:-NODE-2491-length-10002-cov-4.165945_pt1 | contig 10002 bp, 10 predicted proteins | sample MGYA00237865_ERZ511478 | MGnify/ENA metagenome assembly ERZ511478 | reverse complement strand
CCAATCTTCAGTTAGCTGTTCTGCTTTTGTTAATAAAAATTGATGAAGTTCTTTGTTACGTTGCATGCAAATATGCTCCTCTCGACACCTAAATTCGTTCTTATTTTAGTAGTGTGTATCATTTCATCCACTGATATATGCGTCCATGATGGTGGCATCTTTTAGGTGGGAACAGTATAACGGCGACTGGATAGTCACTACCTTTACATATGTTATAAAACCATTATAACAAGCTTTTACAAAATCCACGAACTTAATTGCTTTTTTGAAAATAACAATTGTGTAACAGGTCCAAATTTAGAAATAAAAAGGGGAAAAGACCGATTTTTAAATGAAGGAAGAATGAGACCAATGGAAATTTAAAGGAGAAACCTTCATCTATTTGCTTTGGATCTTTCAATGATTGATTTAGGAAACGCTAGTAATAGGTGATTTTATTAATTTAAGGCAGAGCTTCGTTATCGCAATAGAAAGGTGTTTTTCTTTGCTAAGAATACTCGGAGAAGACCAGATCTTGCGGAAAAGATGGGTAATGATTTGCTCATGATCGTTAGGGTCTGTGCCGGAATTTGTGAGTAAGCGTGAAAGGTGAAGAATATACGTATCATACAATTCATTCAATGAGTTTTTATCTTTCTCGACCAGTCGTTGAATGATCTGTTTACGATTTTGCATGTCGTTTCTCCTTATTTTGTAAGTGGTAGTTTTTTCAATACCCTACCTTAATTATTTCAAACTAATAATTCTTGAATTAAAGGTATTATTAGGTGTAGAAAAATACAAAAATAACAATCGGGGATATGTGCCATTAACACAAGGGACTGAATTTTCTTGCTTTTTAGAGAGTCGTATTGATATAGTTAAATTGGAGATGAGGGGAAAGGGGACTGTGAACATGTGTGGACAAATCCTGTAAACGTTGAACAATTGATTAGCCTATTTCAAACAATGGGATAGGTCTCTCAATGTTACGAAGACAGGAGGTTCACCACGTTCATGATTGATTAAACGAACTTGGCAGATACCTGAAGAAGGTTCTGTCATTTTTTATGATCATCTCCTTTCACGAGTGTGCGGGTGTTCCTTCATAAGGGAGGAAGAAAACATGAATCAAGAGAGACGAATTGCGATTGTCACTGGTGCAAGCCGTCCGAACGGGATAGGCGTTGCGCTTTGTCGTGAACTAGCTCGGGAAGGCTACAATCTATTTTTTACACATTTTTCACCATATGATTATAAAACGGGGTACAACGATGCAGAAGCGAACTGGGCCGAGGTATTTGAGAACGAGTTAAGGGACCATGGTGTGAGTGTGGAATCGATGGAACTGGATTTAAGCAATAGCGATGCCCCTGCTCAACTTTTGGAACGCGTGTTAAAAATGCGAGGACAGCTTTCTATTTTAGTGAACAATGCCACCCATTGTGTAGAAATGAGTCATGAAGAATTAACCTCAGGCGTTTTGGATGAGCATTATGCGGTAAATGTGAGAGGGACGTGTATGCTATCGGTTGCATTTGCAAAACAATTAAAAAAGGAGAATCTTGGCGGACGGATTATCAATTTTGTTTCAGGTCAGGACAAAAGTCCTCAACCTGGGAATCTTCCCTATATTACGACCAAAGGGGCGATCTCTGCTTTTACGACTTCGTTTGCAACCGAGGTCGCTTCCCATCATATTACGGTCAATGCGATTGACCCCGGTCCTACGAATTCAGGGGCAATGGATCGAGCGACGCAGGACTTCTTAAAACCTAAGTTCCCGACTGGACGAATTGGAATGCCAGAAGATGCAGCGCGCTTAGTGAATTTCCTAGCGAGTGATGCAGCGAATTGGATAACGGGGCAGATCATTCATTCAGATGGTGGCTTTCGTGATTAAGAGAAGAACTGAAAAAAGCGTGCTGACATCGTGTCAGCACGCTTTCCTTTTTAGAATAAAACATATGAAACAACGACATAGAGCAGAGTCATGACGAGCGATGGAGCAGCATAGCGCCATGAACTACGCACAGTTGATGGTCGAAGGAGCAAGTACATAATCACGAACGTCATCAACAGCCCGAGACAAGCGATAAAGATATGAGACATATCAACCGCAGCAAGGATAGGGCCATCTCGGTAAAGCAAATCCGTGAGGGCGAGAAGTTGGATGTTGAATAAGTTACTACCAAGTATCGAACCAATTGCCATATTATAGTTTGCTAGTTTAAAAGCTGCGAGCACTGTTACGAGCTCTGGTAAAGATGTCGAGGCAGCGATGAGAAAACTACCTACAAAGCTTGCATTCATACCCGTTGCTTCAGCTAAGCGATCTCCTGCAATGGAAAGAATACTACCGGATACGAAAACAATTAACGCGGCAACAATGAAACCAATTACAGCCGTGCGCAGCGAGATATCTTTCGTAGGAATGTCTTCTTGTTCACCGTCATCACCTGAGATATACTTCATCGATAAAACATATAGGAAAACAATGACGATCATCTCAATCCCAATTCCAAAGATGGAAATTGAGCCTGGTATTAGTAACGAGACAATTAAAATGACGAGAAAAAGGAGACCGACGAGAGCGGAAGGCACGTTCGCCTTCGTGTTTACCTTTTGAAATAATCTCCGTCTTCTGTAAATCAAGTCAACAACCGCTAGAATTAACAGGTTAAAGACGTTACTTCCAAGCATATTTCCAACCGCGATATCGGGGTTATCAATGTAAACGGCTGTTAGACTTGTTGTTAATTCAGGTAAAGACGTTGCTCCTGCAATAAGGAATGTCCCGACGACAGCCCCACTTAAAGATGACTTCTTACTAATCACATCACCGAACTGATTCAGGTAAATAGCCGCACCGACAACTACGGCTGCTGCAAGAAGAAAGATCAAAATAATCATGTGTAACTCCTCTCCGCCAGCGCATACAAAAAAACCCTGGCACAACAAAATTGTACCAAGGTCTTGCGTACTAAAATCTTAGCCCGATGAACCAGGTATAAAAATACCGTATTGATGACTCATCAGCCGTTACCGGTCGCTACTCCCCTTGTTAAATTAACTATAGCTTGGTTTAGTTTTAAAGTCAATTAAAAGGGCATGGGCAAATGATTGTTTAATAGGAGCTGTTTCTTCCAAAAACGAAGTGAACCTGTCCCCAAAAACTTTTGAAACAGGTTTTTTAAATTCATTAATAAGGATCAGAAGGATGACTTCTTTCCTCTGCATTCTGAACAGCTTCATCCATCTTTTCTTCGGTAGAAGTGCGAAGTGCTTCCAGTCCTTCCGTGACACGCATTCCATAATCCTTATCGCATTCCGTTAACATCGAAATCATCCGACTCTGGATTTCCTCACGGCAGTCTCCGAGCGCAATGACGAGATTTGAGATCAAATCATTTCGCTCCCAATCCTTCATTCTTCGATACGTTTCACCCGCTTGTCCGAAATTGTTTTCTCTTGAGATTTTATTTCGTTGCAGCTTTCCTTCGACGTATGGTTCATACTCTTTCCCAGGATTAACCGCTTCTTTTAGTCCCCCAATCAAGGAAGGTTCATAATTCACGTGGGGATTTTGGTGCTCAGCATAATCTTGCCTGAAATCCATTTGGCCTGCACTTTCATTGGTAGCCACGTGCTTTGCCGGCTTATTAATTGGTAACTGTAAATAGTTTGAGCCGACGCGATACCTCTGTGTATCTGAATACGAATAGGTTCGTCCTTGAAGAAGCTTATCATCAGAGAAATCAAGCCCATCCACAAGTACGCCCGTACCAAACGCTGCCTGTTCCACTTCAGCGAAATAATTTTCTGGGTTTTTATTTAAAACCATTTTCCCTACTTTGTGCCATGGAACGTCTTCTTTGTACCATAGTTTTGTAGGGTCTAGTGGGTCAAAGTCTAAATCAGGATGTTCGCCATCTTCCATAATCTGAACGTAAAGCTCCCATTCAGGGAAATCTCCATTTTCAATCGCTTCGTACAGATCCTGTGTGGCATGGTTAAAGTTCGTGGATTGTATCTGATCCGCTTCTTCTTGAGTAAGGTTACGAATTCCTTGTACAGGCTCCCAGTGATACTTCACTAGGACAGCTTTTCCTTCTTTGTTCACCCATTTGTAGGCGTGCACACCAGATCCTTGCATATGTCGGAAGTTTGCTGGAATACCCCAAGGGGAGAAAAGAAACGTGACCATCTGCATCGATTCAGGCGTTTGACAAAGGAAATCAAACATCCGCTCCATATCTTGCCTATTTGTTACAGAATCTGGTTTAAAGGAGTGCACCATATCTGGGAACTTAAGCGGATCGCGTATAAAGAAGATTTTTAAGTTATTCCCTACTAAATCCCAGTTTCCGTCTTCTGTATAAAACTTTACTGCGAATCCTCTTGGATCACGCAGTGTTTCAGGAGAGTGAGTCCCGTGAACAACGGTAGAGAAGCGGACGAAGACAGGTGTTTGTTTGCCAACTTCAGTGAATACCTTCGCCCGTGTATAGGTTGAAATCGGTTCATCACCCACTTTTCCATACGATTCAAAATAACCATGGGCACCTGCGCCGCGGGCATGCACAACTCGTTCAGGGGTACGTTCACGGTCAAAATGACTAATTTTTTCAAGGAAATCATAGTTTTCAAGCGTTGTCGGTCCGCGTTTTCCAACTGTTCTCACATTCTGATTATCCGTAACAGGGTGACCTTGACGGTTGGTTAGTGTTTCATCCGCTTCGTGTTTTTCATTTTGTTGGTTTGGATCTTTGTTCATCGCAAATCCTCCTTCTCTATATCGTTCAAATTATCCCCAAAGAAATCGTCCTTATACTGTTTATATAGTTAAATTTTGGTTATGGGTTTGCACGGAAATGAAACCCTAGCGTCTGTTTAATCGTAAAGAAAGAAAGCGGTTTACTATGAAAGGAGAAAAAATGAAATGCTTGAGATCATCTTAACGATTGTGTTTGCCATCGTTTTTATAATAGGTATTTATGTTCAGGTGACAAGAAGAAAACGAGCTGGGTTAACCGGGGTGAGATCAGCTATTGCACCCATTTGTTTTATGATTAGTGCTGCTCTTAATCCATTGGGGTACTGGTTCGGTTTCCTTGGTTTAATTAGTTTACTAGGTTCGATGCTGTTTCTATTTCTTGGCGCTTATTATGTGAAAGAGATGCAGGTGGAAGAAGTATCTAAAAAGGGGTGATGAAGTGAAATTGAAATCTTTATTGGTGTTTCTGTTGCTCATATGTTTGACGACGATGACCACGGTCACAATTTATTTGATTCATAATAAAACGTCCGAGCTCGATATTTCGGTAATTGTCTCCATGGTAGTTGGAGGCATGTTCGTGACACTAGGAATGGTGAGAAGAAAACATAAGGAAGAAGGAAGAGGATGAAGTACATAAGAGTCATGATCTTACTGATAGCTATTATGGCTGCAAGCAGCATCGTCTGGCTTGGGTTTACAGGCGGCCGTGAAGCTTTGTTCCGTCTGTGTATTAGCATTGCCGTCTTCGCCTGGCTCTGCTTTGTTTATATTGAAGAGAAAAAGAAGAAGCAGAAGAAGATAACGCTAATGTTTATAGGACTTAGTCTTCTTTCAATTAGTGCTGGGATTGTGCAATTAATGAGCTGGTAGCACGAAAAATAACCAAAAATAGCATACCAATAATCCTCAACATACAAAAAAGGACGATACCCAAATGGGTTCGTCCTTTTTCACGTTTAGCTACTGTCCGTTTTGAAACTGTTGATCGATCTCTCGCAATTGATCATAGGATTCTTTTAAATCGTCAGGAATCAACTTCCGCCCTTGTTCCCAGGCGTTTTCTTCAATTTCTGCGAGAAGTTCCTGCTGAACTTCTTCATCTTCATACATTAAGATGCGAAGGTCGTGCCGGTGTTTCTTAAAATCTAAATAATACCCAATTTCGTGATACAGAAGGATCAAAGCGATGTTTTCTTCGGTTTCTTTTAGCTTAAAGTTCACTTTCGCTTGATAGCCGTTCATTTGTAAGTAATTAAACTTGATCGTATTGGTCGATACATTATAGCTCATTGGAGCGGCTAGTTCGTTGTTAAACTCATAGTTAATCGATAGCTGATGCTCTTCTAGCGTGTCTTTAATGATTTTTTCGACGTCCCATATATATAACATGTTTTTATCACTACCTTTTTGTGAAGCTTTTGCTAATGCCCTATTTTAAACTATCCAACGGTATACTACCACTATTTTTTATAGGTAAAACAAAGGAAGGGACATTTCAGCTGAAATGTCCCTTCAAAAATGTTAAAGAAAGATGAAATAAAGAATAAATAAGCCACCAAGCGTATACATAATCGGGTGAACTTGCTTCCATTCTTTTTTTGCGATCATCCCAAAAGGATAAAGAATAAAGCCAAGTGCAATCCCTGTAGCCACGCTGAACGTAAGAGGCATCATAATGATTGTTACAAATGCTGGGATAACCACTTCTAATCGGCTCCAATCAATCTGCTTTACCTCAGTTGCCATAAGGGCCCCGACGATGATGAGGGCTGGAGCGGTCACTTCAGGTGTTATGACGCCAAGAATAGGCGAGAAGAACAGCGCAATGAAGAAGCAGGCTGAGATAACAACGGATGTGAAGCCTGTACGACCACCAACAGCAACGCCAGCAGATGATTCTACGAAAGAGGCGGTAGTTGATGTCCCGAAGATTGCTCCTACAACGCCTGATGTTGAATCAGCAAGTAGGGCGCGTCCTGCATTCGGGATTTGATTGTCTTTCATAAGACCAGCTTGACTGGCAACGGCGATAAGAGCGCCTGCCGTGTCGAAGAAAGCAACGAATAAGAACGTAAAAATAACAGCTAGAATTTCAGGTGTGAAAATATCTCCTAAATGCTGAAAGACAACCCCAAACGTTGGCTCAAGGCTCGGTACCTGTCCAACCACCGAAGTAGGAACTTGAACAAGACCAATGATCATACCAATGATCGTTGTAATCACAATTCCATAAAAGATACCCCCGCGAATACCGCGAATCAGCATCATCAGCGTAATAATAAATCCGAAAGCAGCTAGCGCCGTTGTAGGCGTTGTCAGCTGCCCAATTGAAATAAAGGTGGCTTCATTCCCCACAACAATTCCTGCATTTTTAAGACCAACGAAAGCAATAAAGAATCCAATCCCAGCGGCAATCGCATGCTTCAGATCTTTCGGGATAACATTAATAATTTTCTCACGGATTTTAAGTAAGCTCAGAATCATAAAGATAATACCGGCAATAAAGACGCCTGTAAGAGCTATTTCCCAATCAATTCCCATTCCAATAACAACGGAGAAGGTGAAGAAAGAGTTAAGTCCCATACTTGGAGCGATACCAACAGGGAAGTTAGCAAGAATTCCAATAAGCAATGAGCCAACGATGGCGGATAGAGCGGTGGCAGTAAAGAGCGCTCCTTTATCAATGCCGGCTTCACTTAAGATAATCGGATTAACAACTAATATATAAGCCATGGATAAAAAGGTTGTTATCCCGGCTAACGTTTCTTTTCGATAATTCGTTTCCCGTTCTGTGAACTGGAAAAAGTTTTTCATGATAGACCCTCCTGATTCAAATAAAAAAACTCTGGCCAGAAACCAGAGCATCATCACAAGGAAATATGAAAAACTTCATAATTCCTTGTAGACAAGCCATTCTCGGTAGCTGGTAGAAACGTTCAGGCCCTATTCCTGAACTTATACAAGGTTTAGTCATATGATAAATTTATAACGTGAATCATAACAATGAAGAAAAGACGGGTCAATCGTTTTCGTTAATGTTTCAGTATTCATTGTTTTCTAATTTGCATTACAAATAAAAAATAAATAGGGAAATGTTGAAAATTATGTAATTTGTAAGAATACAAAACATTGAAGCCTATTATATGGTAATGTAAATATAAGACAAATATAGAGGGAGAGCGCTATGTTGCTGCAGAATCTAGAAAACGAAATTCAGACGTTGCGAATGGTGCTTTATGATCTAGGACAAGAAGTAGATGACTACTCAAGCGGGAAAATTCTCCTTTTGAGTAAACGATTAGACGAGAAAATTATTCAGTATCAGAAGCTGAAAAAATACAAGTGCCATCATTAATAAACTTTCCAGAAAACGCGAAAAGGAGCACCCTCTACTATGAGGATGCTCCTTTTTGTTTTGTTCTATTTATTCATGTAGCGATCAACTTCCCATTGGCTTACCATAAGGGAATATTCAATCCATTCTTTTTCTTTTTCTTCGATATACACTTTAGAAGTATGGTCACCTAGAGCTTCCATAACAACTTTATCTTCACGAAGTGACTTGATCGCTTCCTTCAAGTTTGTTGGAAGTGTTGGCACATCATCTGTGTCTACTTCATAAAGGTTACGTGTTTCTGGCGCACCAGCATCAAGATCGTGACGAATACCTTCAAGACCTGCATGAATAACAGCAGCAAGCGTTAGGTAAGGGTTAGCTGTTGGATCCGGGTTACGAATTTCAAAGCGAGTACCCATTCCACGCGTAGTTGGAACGCGAATCATACAGCTTCGGTTCGAGTGAGACCATGCCACACTGACAGGTGCTTCATAACCAGGCACAAGACGCTTATAAGAGTTTACGTTCGGGTTCGTAATGGCTGCTAGGCCATTTGCATGTGAAAGGATACCAGCCATAAACTGTTTCATTGTTTTGGAAATGCCTTCTGGATCGTTTTCATCGTAAAACGCGCTCTCGCCATCAGTGAATAGAGAAAGGTGACAGTGCATACCAGAGCCATTTTCACCAGCGATTGGCTTCGGCATGAACGTCGCATGGTAGTCGTGGCTTGTCGCAACGTCTTTTACAACGTTTTTAAACGTTTGGATGTTGTCAGCCGCTTTAATGACGCTATCGAAACGGAAGTTAATTTCATGCTGTCCTTGAGCTACTTCGTGGTGAGAAGCTTCCATTTCAAAACCGAATTTCTTAAGCGTACGAACGATATCACGACGTACTTGATCACCTTTATCTTTAGGAGAAGCATCGAAATAACCTGCGCGGTCATTCATCTTGCGAATTGGATAACCGTCTTTATCTAGTTTGAAAAGGAAGAATTCTGGTTCTGGACCAACGTTAACGGTATAGCCCATATCTTCTGCTTCTTTCATCGCTCTTTTCAAAATGTAACGAGGGTCACCTTCGAATGGTTCACCGTCGGGAGTATGAATGTCGCAAATAAAGCGAGCGATACAATCCTGATCAACAGCGTCCGGTAGGACTTTGAATGTTTCAAGGTCAGGGAAGAGGTACATATCACTTTCCTGTATATCAGAGAAACCAGCAATGGAAGAGCTGTCAAACATTGCTTCGTTGTTCATCACACTTTCCAACTCTTCAATTGGAAGTTCAACGTTCTTTGTTTCACCAAGCATGTCCGTAAATTCAAGACGAATAAATTCGACTTTCTTTTCTTTTGCTTCCTTCATGATGTCCTGTTGAATACTATTCTTTGTTAATGTCATGGATTAAATAACCTCACCTTTAATTTTTTTGTTAGTGTTCATTTTAATGATATTTACAGATAATTGTGTTTTTATGTAAGGAATCCTAACATAAAAGTTAAACACGAATTGATGACTTGAATATGTGTGTATTAATAACCTTAGTGAGAGTGGAATAAACCACTTTTTCATATGAAACTTTTTCTAAAAAGATGTGAAAACGCTGACAAAACCGTGGGAATAGCCTTTTAGCAATCGGAAATTCATGATATGACATAGACAAGAAGGAAGGAAGGTGCTATTATTCTAACTGATAATGAATCTCAATATCACTTAGGGGGTACATACAATGAAAGTTACAAACAAGAGGATTACTCTTATTCTGATGTTAATGCTCGTTCTTATACTTGCTGCTTGCGGTAATGAGAACGGAAAGAGTGAATCCAGTGAAAGCAGTGAAGAGATGAAAACCTTCACCTTACCAGATGGACAGGAGTTTGATATACCTAAAAATCCAGAGC
>ENA-ORXC01002490-ORXC01002490.1-marine-metagenome-genome-assembly--contig:-NODE-2490-length-10002-cov-4.488866_pt1 | contig 10002 bp, 12 predicted proteins | sample MGYA00237865_ERZ511478 | MGnify/ENA metagenome assembly ERZ511478 | reverse complement strand
CGCTGGACCCGGCCGCCACCCCGCCGTACCACCTCCCCGCCGCCCACCGCGCCGCCCCCGCGCCGCGCCGCGCCCGCGCCGCCCAGCGCTGCCGCCCCCGCGCCGCGCCGCCCCCACCGCGCCGAGCCGCCCCCCCCGCGCCGCGCAGCCCCCCCACCACGCGCTTTCCCCCACGCACGGGCCGCTCCGTCTTCCTCTCCGCTCCGCTGTTGTGCATTTTGATCACCGTGATCGGCGGCTCGGCCCTGGTCGATGCCCCGGGCGCGCGCCCGCCGGCCTGCCCGCACGTGCTCCCCCCCGCCGCCCCCGGCGCCGCCGCTTCCGTGGCGGGGGCCCCCCCCCCCGCTCTTTGCCTCGCCCACGGGTGGCTGTGTCTTCCTCTACGTCCTGCTGTTACTTTGCTGACATCCGTGGTCGGCGGCCGGACGCTTGTTTCTGTTCCCGCACGCGCTGCCGCCCGCCGGCACGGCCGGCTCCGCCGCTGCCGCTCTAGCGCCCCCCCCCAGGCCACGTTTTGCCTCGCCCTCGTGCGGTTCTGTCTTCCTCTTCGCGCTGCTGTTACTTTGCTGACACCCGTGGCCGGCGGCCGGACGCTTGCTTCTGTCCCCGCGCGCCCCGCCACCCCGGCCGCCCTCCCCTCCCTGCATTCCGCCCGCCTACCCGCACGCGCTTCCGTCAGCTGGCGCGGCCGCCGCCCCTGCCGCGCCAGCGCCCCCCCCCCGCCGTACTTCCGCCTGGCTACGGGCGGCTCTGTCTTCTTGTGCGCCCTGCTGCTGTTATTCTTGACACCCGTGGTAGGAGGCCGTGCGCTGGTTGCTGTCCCCTCTCACTCGCGCGCCCGCCCGCAAGCCCGCACGCGCGCCCACCCGCCGGTGCCGCCGCGGCCGCCGCCCTGGCGGCGCCCCCCCCCGCCTCTCTTCCCCCCTCCCACCGGCAACTCTGTCTTCCTCTAATCCCTTCTGTCGCTTGTTTTGCCCGTGGTGGTCCAAGGCCGGGATCTGCTCGCTGTCCCTGCCTGCCCTGCTGCGCGCGCGCGCGCGCGCCCGCCCACCGACCCCGCGAGGGCTGTTCTTCCTAGGCTTGTGTGCGGTACGCATGGAGGGGGGCGCCGAGCGCCCGGCTTCGGTGACTGCCAAGGAGACGCCGCCGGTGTACTTTGTCGACACCGAGGCGCTGTTGAGTGGGCGGCAGGATTCGTGTCGTCGTGACAATGGGGGTGCCGCTGGTGCATGCCCAGCTGCTGCACCACCCAATCTGTTGGCGCGGGTCGACGGGGTCGACTGCTTCGACCTGAACGCTGAGGACCTATTGGGCGCCGCGTACGACTCGACAGAGGCCGCGCACCTACCAAATTGGGCGGAGGAGGGCGACATGTCCGATGTGTCGTCGGCCTCGGACGAGTTGTCGGATGCCTCCGCGTCCTCGTCAGCCGGCGGCAACATGACACACTCGGAGGAGAGCGATGGCGCGGTTCCCGGGGATGCTGATTGGCCGCCTCTGCCGCCGGGGCGCTCGGCGGCTGCTCGTCCGTCGGCGCGGCGGCGTCCCGGCTTCCAAAGTGCTGGCAAAGGGCGCAAGCGCGGGTCGGGCCTGCAGGTGCGCACAATGGTCCGGCCCATCCTCGTCGTGCTCTTTTGCCGACAGTTGATCAGCACACTAGAGCTCCGGGAGGCCGCGGACGACGGCAGCAAGCAGCTGCTACGTACCCTCGTCGCCGACATCACCGCGTTGCGCGCCAAGTATAACAACATGACGGACGCCGCCATGGTTGGCAAGGTGTGGGCGCTGCGACGCAGTGGGGTGGTGGGGGCCCTGCTGAAATTCCAGGACAAGGGCGGGCATGACAGCGAGGCGCGCGACGCTGGCCTCGCAGTGGAGGTGTTTATGTCGGACGCGCATGAGGCTGTCGTGTGTTGCAGCCAGATCGACGAGGACTGCCGGCAGGATGGGTGCTCCCAGAAGGCCTTTGTCGTCGGCGCTTTGCAGGAGGTGGTGGACGCGACGGGGCTGGGCCTGGCCGACGTGCTCAGCCTGCTGAGTGAGGACCTCCGCATTTCGGCACTGAGCCAAGGCGTGGCAGTCATGTACGGCCGCTCTCTTTGCGTTGTCCGACGGGACGGCGGCAGCTGGCCGTTTGCGGTCGTCAGACGCAAAACGTCCAAGACCAAGGCGCTGTGGCAGTGCCACGCGTGCCATCAAGGGCCGGGATCATGCACACACTCGCACGCGGCGCGGAAGGCGAGCGGAAACAACCAGTCCGAGGCCTCCGACGACGAAAACGATCTTATTGCCGGCCTCGGTCGCACAGCCCGCCGCCGGGTCAACGCGATCTACTCAAAGCGCCCGCGGCCGCTTGTACCGTCCAAGCGCGGCCTCGCTGGACACGCGCGGGTCTTGAGAGCCGCCGAGGCGGGAACCACCGTCCTGTTGCGTGCCCCCCGCGAGTGCAGTGGCTGCCAGACGCAGTGGGGGGGCGAGCACGTGTCGAGCCGCCTCGGCATGGTTGAGTTCGGGCACGGCGCGGTGGCTTCCAAAGTCCAGGAGTGGACTTGCTCCATGTGCAAGTCGGTGTGCGTCACGGACGGTTACGAGGAGGGGCTCATCCTGGTCTCGCAAGTGACGGCCTACACCGAGGTGTTTTTGTTTGAGAGCACCATCAACCTCTGCCGTAACGCATCATCGCTTTCGGCGACGTGGGAGCTGCGCTCGGCCTTCCACCAGCTGATGAAGGCCTATACGTACCCGCAGTCCCTCGACAATTTGCGGTCGTTGCCGCTCTTCCGCACCGCTTCGCTGCTATACATCTATCTCGTCATCGAGGGGCTCCCATTGGCTGTGAGCACCTGCGCGCGCTGCACCCGGCCGGACGGCAGCTTGCAGTTCATCTGCTTCGACGGCTTGCAGCTGGGGTTCAAGCTGCGCTACAAGATGCCGATGAAGCGCGTCGCCCTCAAGCTCCGGCCTATCAAGCGCGCCTCCGTCATGGCGTTGCTCATCACTGACTCGGCTGTTGCACGCGCGCTGGGCTCGGTCATGACCTCCGCAACGACGAAGCACGACGCCATCCGAGCGGCGTCCGTGCAGACGCTCTCGGCCGTGCGCGGCCATGTGATCGCCTTGGCTGTGCTGGCGGGTGATGTGGAAGTTTCGGGGCAGGCGGTCAACTTTGCCGGCGAATATCCCTCCATCGAGGGGCGTGGTGGGGAGCGCGGGTTTGACCCCAAGCAAGACGGGGGAGTGCACCCTGCTCTGATTGACTTTTTTCGTGAGCTCTTTCGCTGCGGTCGGGCGGCTCGAAAAGTGGCCTTGACCATCCTGAGCTCGTCGAGGGAGTGGCGTAACAGGGTGCCCACGCCCCTCATGGACCGCGTCAAGGCGGTGGTCTAGGTGGCCGACGAGGACAGCGGGTCGGACGATGAGACGCCAGAGGCGATCGGCGACGAGGGGGTCGCCAACGGCGACGAGCTGGCGGCTCCCGTGCGTCGGAGGCACCTCTCCGCGTTTGAATCGGACGTGGCAGACCCCGTCCTTGCCGACGCCGGCGGCGCTGCGGGGGAGGCACGTCGCAAGCGCGCCCTTCTGCGGCCTACCGTCGCCATCGCCGCCATGGCGGGATCCGCCGACCGGCTGGTCGACTTTGCGCGCGCCGTCGCCGTGGATCCAGTCGTTGCGTGGGCCCCCTTTGGGGACTGGACCGCGAGCCAGATGGTGGCGGCTCTGTCGGCCGAGCCATTCATCGCTGCGGACCTCAGGCTGGCTCTGACGCACCCGGCGGTGGTTTAGTTACGGTTGTTGCGCGGCGCCGTGCTGTCGCTCTACCCCGCTCTCTGCCGGCTGCCACGTGTCGGCAAGGTGCTCCTTAACTTGCTGCTAGCCCTGTGCGAGACGTCAGAGCGGTACACGGCGTTTGTAACAAATGATGCTGACATGAGGATGGCCAAGGGTGCGGACGGCAACATGATCATTGCAACCCGCGAGGAAATGGCGGCGGCACCTGCAACGGCCTCCTTCCACCCGCACGAATACACGCATCGGTGGCTGCGAATGAATGAGTCGTGGGAGCAGTTCGTAGCCGTGTACGGGGACCGCGCGCGCGCCGCCCTTGACTTTTTGGCGTCCGGCCACTGGGCGCCGAGCTTCCCGCTCATCCGGCCCATGCCTGACTTTTTGGCCGTGGCGGGGAGCGCGGATGACGAGGCGCCTCAGTGAAATCACGGGATGGGCGTGGCCAACCGATGGACGGGCGGCACCTTCTGCGCGGTATGCACGTGCCCGCACCCGAAGACGGTCGGCGTCGTCGTGCTCGAGGGCTCGGAGAGTCAGCGCATGCCCATTGAGTTTGTGGCTCAGCGCATGCCGAGCATGCCCGACCGCATCTTTTATGACTTTGCGTGCGCTACTCTCAAATTGGCTCTGTGCCGTCTCCCCTTCATTGCTATTTTCCTTGCCTTTGTGGTGGACCGCTTCCATTGGCTGATGAACCATGTGTGGTGCTCCAAGGTGATGAGCCCAGACTCGTACACGTCGGTCAAGGCGGAGAACTCGTCGGCGTCCGAGGAGAGGAACGCAGCGGCTCGCGGCGTGCAAAACTTCCTGCGATTAATGAAGCAGAGGAACTTCATTTTGGTGACCGTCTACCAACAAGCGGTGGGCAATGTAGTGGCCATGCACAGAGAAAAGCTCGACGACGACAAAAGAGAAATGGATGAGCTCAAAGAGGCGATGGCGGCAATGCCTGCCGCAGAGATGGCGCGCGAACAAGAGCGATTTGCCGAGGAGCAGAAACGTATCGAGAACTGGCCGGTTTGGTACCGCAAGACGTTTGTCGACTCCGTTAGTGACACAGAGGCGAGCGACGAAATTGGTGCCAACGGCGGAATGCCGGCGACGGGCGAGGCGGTCGCAGGAGGCGGGCCACAGGGCACCGAGGTAGTCCTCTGCTGCTCTTAGCATCTGCTGAAAACGCGTACCACACTCAAACCGCGCTTGAATGCGCTTTCGGGTTGCAACACGGACTTTGCGACTAGATGACATCCTCAGGAGTGCCCCGACGCTGGCCAAGTCGGGGCGCCGCGCCCAGTCGCCAACCGTCACGTTGGAGATGTTGTACATCCGCTTCTTTCGTAGGCGTTCGTCCTCGAGCGCCTGCTGGGCGGAGTCCAACGCCGTCCCGCGCAGCGCGGCGGACTCTGCAAGCGCCCCAATGGGCGCCGTCCAGTGACCTTGTGATGCCCTCGCCCGTGCAGGCGTGACCGGCGCCGCCCAAGTTGCCGCCGCAGCGGACCCCCTGTCGTTTCTGGCCGCCGCGTCCGCCGTTGCCGAGCGCTGCTGCTGCTCTCGTCGATGAAGTTCAGCTTGCCAAGCAGCGGAGGCTGCCTCGTCTTCCTTCACATGGCGTGCGAGAATGCCACGCGCGCCATGCGCGTGGACCACGAGCTGCCTCGTAAACGTGCGCCCGTCTTTGTTAGTGCGGAAGTAGTAGGGCTTGTCCGCCTTGAGCTCGCTCTCGTTGATAGCGGTGTTGCAGTTTTGCACGTTCCCGTGCCACTTGATGACGTCGGCAATATGGCAAAGAAGCTTGTGCATCTTGACGGACGCAATATGCCCGAGGATGGGAGTCACGAATTTGCTGACGAAGGCCTTGGCCTGCTCGCCGATGCTGATGCCCTCCGTCAGCGTCATGGGTGGCGGCTTCGCCGATGTTGTTCGACCGGCGATACGGGCGTAAAGCACTGCGTACTCCGCAAATATAGATGTGACAGCCATGTGTACGGGGTGTCACCCCATACCTGGTGGTACGCCAGCCGAACACAAAGTTCTTGCCTACCTTTGCAGCGACATGGTCGCCGTCCGCCTCGTAGCCTTCCACATTGTTCAAATGAGCTGCTGCCGCACGCTCCGCCTCGTAGTCTACCGCGAACGCGCGGCCAGCATCCTCGTCGCCGTCTGCGCCAAAGATCCCAGTCACGATGAAGGCAATGATAGAGACTCCGTCCCTTTGTTTCTTTTCCTTAAAGACGGCCTGCTTCTCGTTGGCTCTGACAATGTACCTGCAAGAAAAAAAGAAACAGAGAAGGGACGGGTACAATGGAGGGCAAAGAGAAGCGATAGAGCACAAGTGAAACACAGCACTATAGCTCAAAATAGTGGGGACGAGCATGCGGGTGCGCTCGAGATGTGTGATGGACACCAAAGAATGATACAAGAGCAGGCAGTGCAACACGGCCTGGTGCCTCGGCGTACCCTGGTGGTGTGCGGCAGGCTTTTCTGCGGCGACCCAAGCTCAGCAGCCGCCGAAATGCAACGCGGCGCGTCGCTGTGCCCGATTCAGCCGGTGGTTTTTACCCTTTGCACAAATACGGAATCACACGCACGAGGCGATGCACCAACATTCGAGTCACGCCAACATCGAGCACCTGGAAGAGCGAACGTATGCAGGACTTTCGTCTCAACCCAAGGAGAGCAGTGCAATGTGTTAGATGGCGCTTGAAAAGAGAAAGGGTACACGGTCGGCGGATGCGGATGGGTAGGGCATCCACCACTCATGGACACACGCAAAAACCGACGGAAAACTTACGTGGAGCACATCGAACCCGATCATCTTGTAGAGAAGGGTCGGCGCCGTGCTAAGGCCGGCCATTCCAGCGAGGCCAGGTACGCCGCCTGAAGTTGAATCCATGGCGCTGAGCGCGACCCGCCGCTGCCGCTGCCGCTGCCGCCGAGTGTGCTCATAAGCCTCTAATTGGTTGGAAAGCGTGTTGATTACGTTGCGGTCCTCCGCGTCGGCGGCCTGGGGCGCTCCGATGATGTCAATCTTGGCCATGCACGTCGTGCACGGATACGTGCACTGACCGCCCTTGAGCCCGAGCACCGCTCTCTCCTCTGGCTGGTCGCAGACGTAAAATAGTACGCGGGGGAAGGCCAGCGCCTTCTGGCCGTTGGCACTGACATGGAAGCCAATATGGCTCCGGCCTATCACGTGGGTGAACGCGGCATAGATGAACGTCTGCAAGATCCCGCACCGCCGAATCCGGGCTCGCTCGTCCGCCCCCGGCTCTTGGAGCTTCTTCACAATCGGTACGTATGCAACGGTCACCCACTCGACCGCACCCGACACATCGTTCACAAGACGCACGCGTACGGGGTATAGCTTGTGTGCTAAGCCATGCGGAACAAACAGTACAGTGCAAAGCGTCAGGGCTGACACAACAAGGTCATTGTCAAAATCTGGAGGAGCAGGATCTCAAGAGTGACGTACCGACCCAGCAGGGTACAGTCCAATGCGCGTCGCGGGGCAAAAATCCCTCCAGAGTGACATAGAACGTACCACCAGACATGTACACCTGGCTGCTATCGGAGAAGACATGCAGGCCGAGTACACAGGCCAGCTCATCCCTGTTCCTCGTAACGAGGTCTTCACACAGCCGAAACGCGTCACCGTCCAAAGGCGACTCGCGCTTGTCAGTGGGCGGCTCGGGCCCGGCAATGCCACTCCACCATTGGATTTTACCTTTCTTAAGAAGGGCCCAAATGACTTGCAGGACATCCCGAAAGTAAGCCTCGTACGCGACGCCACCCTCCACGAGGCGGACCTTTTTCCAGCGCGTGTTGAGTGCGGCATCGTCCAAGTCGTCACGCAACGCGTCTTTGAACGCCTGGACGGACGGGAACGCATAGCGAAGGGTCCTATGATGACCCGCGTCCTCCGCCATACCCGCCTTGGTGCCGTCCCACACGTCTAGGAACTCTTAAAGGAACTCCTGGTCCTTCTCCGAAAGACCTGCACCACCAACCTGAAGCACAAACCGCTGCAGCGCCCTCAGGCGCACGGAGTTGAAGCGCCCCGTTTTTGCGCGCTTTCTGCGGGTGGCAATCGGCTCAGCTCGGCAGACATCACCAAGCGCCTCGCACAGGGCGCGAACATGAAGCCCCACGGAAGAGTAAAGGTACTCAGGCACCGCGTCAGCTGTAAAACCGCCGCCGCCAGCTGGGGGTGCAAGGACGCGGGTGAGCTCCAGCAGAGTACGCAACTGCGACTCAACCGCGCTGTGCGCGGTGGACTCAGACTCAGACGACGCCGGCGGGGTAGACGGCGCCCCCGGGACGTGAGCATCCGAAGGCCTCGAGAGCGCTCCCGACTCATCGTCGGCCACATTGCCGTTCGGTACCTGACCACCCTGACCACCATGTATAGACGAGTCCCTGGCATTCGTAGAAGCCTCGCGGCTTCGACGGCGGGGAAGTTGTGTGTGGTGGCGGACCAGGCCTCCAAGGACGACGTACTTGTGCCGGCGGAGCACCGACAGAAAGTCGGTGTCATACCCACACGGGCAGACGAGAAATGGATGCGTTGGTGGAACGTCGGACATGCGGGGCCTGGAGATGGCTCATCGAACAAGCACGCAAAACCATATTAGTGAGGAAGTACGTCGTACGCACAACAGTTGAAAGTCAGATTGACGGCCAAAAGAGGTATGGAGCCAGCCCACTGCACACCCCCATCTAGCGACCCGTACGAAGCAAAATTCACAACAACATACGCACATGCATATCGCCAAAAGGCCGTAAGCACGATAGAGCGCGCATTCAGAGAGACGCGGCGTCGTACCGTTGAGCACCCGCCAACCAACCCCGAGCACATGGGGTGCGTCGTGTCCGCTAGCGCACCGGCGTGCTCCACCGACGACCGGCTCTGTCAATCGGCCTGAGCAGCCCCGGCGCCAGAACTGGACAGTAATCGGATGCAGGTAGTAGACTGTCCCAAAGGGTGTGTGCCAAAGCGTCAAGCGACAGGAAGCAAAGGCAACCGTGGCGCCACACGTTGTCAGCATGAAAACCGACACAACCACCGAAGCATCAGGCACACACATACGCAACACGAAGTAGAAGCGGCCGTTTACGACGGCCGCCATAGTGATCAGCAAACAGACGGTCGGATACGCAGCCGTGGAACAGCCTCGCCACTGTTTCAGGTGTTACACGCACGGCAGACTGGTCCGAGTGTCCCCCGCGTGTGCCAAGTCAGAAGCTACGCACAACAATCAGTGAGGTGAAACGTACCTGTCCCATGTCACGGTGGTCAGGCAGTGGCGTCACAGGTCGTAGACCGCCCTGATTGCGTGCGCCGTCATCATCACAGAGACGCAAACAGGGCGGTGTGCTACCACGATGGCGCATGGTACGTGCCGTGGTGTGAACGTCGCGCTCAAGGGCGAGTCTGGCCATTCCGTTACGCGGGCGGGGGGCGCACGGATACCTGTGGTCCACCATGCAGGGGCAGCGAATCAGCTTGACAGGCGAGGTGGGCCACAGTGTCGGGCGTCGAGAGGGGGCCAGACCCTGTCCAGCGGTGAGAAAAGCAGGACCGACGCACCCCCTGCAGTTCTCAAACGCACGACGACGCTGCGTCTCATCCAAGACAAGATGGATGGGAAAGCTCGGGGTCGCGTCGCACTTGGTCGCACAGTGTAAGGCACCACAAAATTTGACCATAGAAAACTCACTGGATTGGAACGATCGAGTCACGACTTGCTTGAACTCGTCGAATATGTCAACTTTAATTTGTCGGACATTCCATCCCGAATCCTCTCTGCCGCTCACAACTGCATCGCTTCGCACACACCGACGCCCAATGATTTTTCGCCACCCAGAAAGTCACCCGTGTCGCAATCAAATAGACGCAGTTGAAGACCACAAGTGCAGTCCAGTCGGGTCCTCGCCGATCGATTGCACTCAATAGAAGCCAGGTTAACCCGCGGCCGTCGACCGTTCTGAGACGGCGTGAAAAGGCGCCAAGACACACGCTCACTCTGCGGCTGTGCGGTTCCTGTGGACCGTTTGTCAAGAGACGTGCCCAAGCTCCCCCCTGCGCCAGCGATCGTTCTGAGGCGCTGGCTAAAGCGCACTGTCCCCCCCCCCCGCCATTTGCCCTCGATCGGTTTGCGACAGGGGGCCTGCAGGGTACGTGGTTAGGCTGCGTGTGCTTCGCTTAGTCGACTTTTC
>ENA-ORXC01002489-ORXC01002489.1-marine-metagenome-genome-assembly--contig:-NODE-2489-length-10004-cov-2.025788_pt1 | contig 10004 bp, 8 predicted proteins | sample MGYA00237865_ERZ511478 | MGnify/ENA metagenome assembly ERZ511478 | reverse complement strand
TGGCAGACCCCGGGTTTTTTCCAGACAGGGGTAGTAGCAGCGATCGAACACATCCTTGATCAAACCCGCCATGTAGCCGAGATTCTCGGTGGTACCGATGATGAGTGCCTGAGCTGACTGGATGTCCTCTGGCTGTGTTTCCTGCGGGGGCAGATGCCGTACATCGATGTCCTGAATGTCAGGATGGCTGGCCCCGCGAATGACGGCCTCGAGCAGTCTGTGGGTGTTCTGCGAGGGTGCATGCGAGACCACAAGCAATGTCTTTCCTGTGGGCATGAGGTCGGCCTCCGGTATCGATAGTCGAATGGATCAACCGTCTCTTTCCAGTTGATACACAGCAACAGCATAATCCATGGCCGGCATGAATCGATAGCAAGCTGACAGCCGCCGCTTACAGAACCACCCGATTTCTGCCGCTTTCCTTGGCGACATACAGTTTCCTGTCCGATTCCTTGTACAAGTCATCGGCGGTCCGCTTCTGTTGGTCAAGTTCGGAAATGCCAATGCTGACGGTGACCTTGATCGGAGTCGATTCATAGTCGAAGGTCATGTTCTCGACCACGGTTCGAATCTTCTCGGCAACCACACGAGCGCCTTCAAGGGAGGTATGGTTCAGAAAGATGGAGAACTCCTCACCGCCGATACGCGCGAAGATATCACTGTCTCTGAGTGTGCCCCTGATCGCTTCTGCCAGTTTGACCAGAACGAAGTCACCCGCCTGGTGTCCGTGGGTATCGTTGATGCGCTTGAAGTGATCCACGTCCAGCATGATCAGCGACGCCTTGTGCTGGTCTTTTCTGGCAAGTGCGATCAGGTCTTCGGATGCCTCGAAGAAATAGCGCCTGTTGTAGGTATTTGTCAGGTTGTCACTGATGGACAGATCATGGAGCTTTCTGACACTGTCTTCCAGTTCATCATGCGTGGCGATGATGCTCAGACGGCTTTGATGAATGGATTTCGAGAGAATGAGTGTCGCCGGAATTGCAATGGCGATGACCATCAGTAATCCCAGGTGGTGAGGTTCTCCGTACAGAGTCATGATGATCATCTGCGAGATGATGATCATGAAGAAAAATACAAGATAGGCCCTGTAGATCGACGACATGGACAACGCAGCGGCATTGATCACGCCAATGGCGATGACCAGGCTGATCATCTCGTAGGGTTGTGGTGCGTAGAGCGCAACCAGCACCGACGATGTCACCCACAGCAATGCCTGTGTGATCGAAAAGAACATGAAGTGCGTCTGGTTCTTTCGAATTCTTGGCAGGCTTTGCTGCTTCAGCGAACGCTGGAATTCACGCGCATTGTGAAGGCGGTAGGCGGTCGACACCATCTGCAGAAAAAACCAGATGGCCAATATGGCAGGGGGCACGAACTGATAGAAGATCCCGATATAGATCAGGGATAACAGTACCGTGGCAACCGCGACTCTAGGGGTCTGGCTGACCAGATCTTCCAGGAGCCTGGGGTGTACATCGCTGGTATGGCCCTCAATGCTGCTTTCTCTGATCATCTTTGGCATTGACGAATTCGGGCGTACCGGTCTGAGTGACTTGTCTGGTGATATTCGACAAGTAATACAAGGACTCAGCAAGTTTTCAGCCAGATACCCGCAGTGTTGCCGCGAAGCTGTTCTCAATTACCCGAAGTGCTGTCCAGTACCACCTTCAGCACGGGATCGGAACCGGTAATGATCAGAGTGTAGGACTGCCCTGTATCCAGTGTCAGCGTTACGGGGGCAAAGCGTTGCAGGGAATCGCGCAGCTCGTAGCTGCCGGCAGTCGCTTCACGGTAGCTGGGTGTCTGCAGGAAGCCGTCAGGAGAGACGATGCCCAGTGACACCTCGCTGCCGCCGGGCGTCTCGCCAGCAGGAACCAGCATCACCTCTGCCGTTCGTCCATCCCCGTCAATGGCATAGGCTTGCAAAAGGCGTACTCTGGCCAATCCATCGTCGCTGGGCAGCAGGCGCGAGGGCAGCGCCAGTATGTCCAGCAGCAGGGTGTCAGTGTCAGGCTCATCGCTGGTCGAGTCTGCCGGATTCTCGTCGATCGAGTCTCTGACGATCAGGGTACTGACCGATGAAGCCCCGAGATTCACTGGTGAGAGAAGCAATTGCACGGTATTGCCATCAGTCTCGAGCACTCGCAGGGATTCGCTGGCCAACGGCACATCGACATGGGAGCCGATCTGGCCCGGTTGCACCGGCGGATCGAACAGGGCCGTAGCGTCGGCATCGGAATAGACGGTCACGCTTGACTGACTCAGGTTGATCATCGAGAGCAGCGCAGTATCGCGATTGCTGGACAGCTGCAGGTTTTCGAAGGCGCGCACTTGCAGATCAGCTGCGTCGCCGCTGGCACTATCATCGCCCTCGGTATCATCCGGATCTGTTGTTTCGCCAGGATCGGGTGGTTCCTGATCGCCATCAACCTGACCACCACTTGATTCATCGCTGCTACCCGAACCTTCCACATTGTCCGAAACGATGACGTCATCGCCGTCCCCGGTACCGAAGATTCCCCCATCGCAGGCGCTGAGAAACAGCAGAAGCAGAAGATCACTCAAAGAAGCACGTAATGCGCTGCTCAGTGACTGGATGACAGGGGTGGCGGAGGGCCAGCGGGCCTCGAGCTGTTGCATGTCAATCATCCTCCTTCCTGCCTTTTGTCGAAACATCCGGTGATTCGATGTCTTCAATCCAGTAGATACCGAGACCGACCCGATGATGCCCTGCAGCAGGATTGTCCGTATCGCGGCCTTGATCGTGCGGGGACAGAGCTGCATCAAGCGAGCGCAGCAGTTTCAGCCCTTCGCTGGCACTGAGCTGACGAAACTCTTCCCGGCCCTCGGTGGTGACATTATCGTAGGCGACGCTCATCTGCAGGCGTCGCTGTTGCTTGCCATCGAGGTTGTAGTCCAGGGTCGTGAGCAGGTCGGTGGCACTGGTTGCAAAGATATCCAGCAACGCCGATTCGCTTTGCTGCGGCACGTAGCCCTGATGCAACAGTGTGACCTTGCCCTCTTCGTGCTTCACTGTACCCACGCGCTCCAGTTCATCAAGCAGGGCGCGGGCCGGCACATCGCCACCATGACGTCTCACCAGCTGGTTGAAGCTGTCATTGTTGTCGCCATAGGTGAGCGTGCGAGGTTTGCCCTGAGGTGTCTGGAATTGCTGGTCCTGTAACCAGCCGGTAACGACTCGCACGGCACGATTGTGTTTGCTGAGCCCGGTGTTCACATCGCTGGGCAACTCGCGAATGCGTTTGACCTCCTTGCGATTGATGCCGGTGACGATGGCGATGCGCGACAGTGTGGGCGGTTTGCCATCGATGCCGAAATGTTCGCCTGCCTCGTTGACGTAAGCCTGCTTCGCCCAGTTGACGAATTCAGCGTGCGAGACACCATGGCGCATCAGCAATCGCACCAGGGGGGCGAGTACTTTGGTCACGGCTTGTTGCAGGCTTTCGTGCATACTTGTCCGGTTGTGGGCGATGACATCAGGGCCCTGGTGATGATTTCTCGTCTTGGCGGCGACAGTCCCAGAGCAGCGAAGAGCAGCAAGATGCCCGCCGCTTGATGCAACTACACAGCAAAACTTGGGATATTTATCCCAGATAATAAAAATTCTAACAGGAATATCCGGTGAAACGACAAGCGAAGTCCGTATCTGCAGCGTCCATCACTACTGCCGAGCGTCAACAGAGCCGTTCAGGCAAGTCTGGAACTGCACGTTCAAGTGGCACCCGCGCAACAGGAAAGGGGTCTTCAGCTGCCGACAGACCGGCTTGTGGTTGCTGGGTCAATCTGCTGGAACCGGCCGTGGGAGAACTGGTGGGCGCCTGTGGTTATGCGTATGCGCTGATTGATATGGAACACAGTCCCACGACGCTGGATACCGCACTTCCCATGATACGGGCAGTGCAATATGGCGGTGCCAAGGCCATTGTGCGTGTGCCGGACAAGCAGCCAGAGTGGATCGGACGACTGATGGATATGGGGGCTGATGGGGTCATGGTGCCCATGGTGAATACTGCTGAAGACGCGCAGCTTCTGGCGGATGCGGCCGTCTATGCCCCCGAGGGCACCCGCGGCATGGCCGCAGGCATCGTTCGCGCCACCCGTTACGGCGTGGATACCGAGCAATATCTGAAGAATTACCGCAAGGACTTCATGCTGATGGTGCAGATCGAGAGCCGCCAGGGCATGGAGCAGGCAGAGCAGATCGCGGCCGTCCAGGGTGTTGACTGGGTATTCATCGGTCCCAGCGATCTGGCAGGCAGTCTGGGTCACTGTGCTCAGACACAGCACAAGGAGACACGGGCAGCCATTCGGCAGATCTGCAAGAGTGTGCGCAAGGTCGGCAAGCCGTTGTCAACACTGACACACGCCGGCCGCACGACGCGTCAGTTGTTTGTCGACGGCTTCGACCTGGTCTTCAGCGGCAGTGACATGGGCATGCTCAGGATGGCATTGCAACAGGATGTCAGCGCCAGCGACAAGATCATTCAGGGATTGTCTGGCAAGGGGTAGAGATCGATGAAGGTGGGTTTTCCGTCTACGCATTGATCTGGATTCAGCGGCACGACCACGACAACCAGCGATTTCGAGAGCATGGCTGACAAGGCCAGTGTTTCTATTTCCTCCTGACGTGCCGCACCGGCCTGACTGCTGGTGTCCATTCGCAGGATGTTGCTGCGGCAGCTGGCAGGCCCGACCTCGTGCCCGCCGATGTGCAAGGTCAGATAGTCCCGGCCATCGAAGGTGCCTCGCTGGACTTCCAGAAGCTGGGTGGTGATGGACACCTGAGGCTGTATCAGTGAGTCGGCCGATGCCGGTGATGCGAACAGGAGTGGCAACAGGCAGGACGCTGCCTTCACCAGAGCGGTGGTCAATTGGCGCGTAGGTCTCATGGCATCCCGGATATCTGTCTGCAGTGCGGTTCGTTCATTGTCGACGAGCTAAGAGCATTGTCGCAGTGTAACGTTCCTGATCGGGCCGTCCAGCGGGAAAATTGCCTGAACCGGACACCATCGAACATGGGGAGGATTGCGCTCTGTACTGTTCCTGGAGAGTCTGAACCACGACACATTTGTGAAGTAGAGGAACACAACACTCGTTATCTAGGTAGACGGCAGTTTGTCTATTGGGCTACATTACACGCCGCTGACCGGAGAGTAATTGTTGTGCCGGACGAGACAAAATGGTGATGAGGCGTACCGATAGCCACAGACATCATGGTAACAACCTGAATTTTATTGCCGCTTACCCTTTATCGACTTAGTCGACCACTCTTAAGAAGAGAATAGCAATATGTCAAGACGTCACTTTCTGAAAACGGGCGCTGGAGCTGCGGGTGCTGCCGCCGTTGCCGGCACTGGTCTGATCACTTCTGCACCTGCGATCTCGCAAGGCCGTGAGAAGCTGGTCATGGTCACCACCTGGGGCCGTGGCCTGGCAGGTGTTTTCGATGCCGCGCAGCGCGTTGCCGATTCAGTCAATGCCATGTCCGATGGCACGCTGGAAATCGAGATCAAGGCACAGGGCGAACTGGTCTCCGGTCTGCCTGCAGTGTTCGATGCTGTTACTACGGGTCAGGCTGACATGTACCACGGTGCTGACTACTACTGGGTTGGCCAACATCCCGCTTTCGCATTCTTCACGGCCGTGCCATTCGGCATGACGGCACTGGAACTGAACAACTGGTACTACCACATGGGTGGCCATGCGCTGCACCGTGAGCTGGGTGAGGAATTCGGTCTGGTTTCCTTCCAGGCAGGTAACACCGGCGCTCAGGCAGGCGGCTGGTTCCGCAAGGAAATCAACAGCGCTGATGACTTCAAGGGCCTGAAATTCAGAATGCCGGGTCTGGGCGGTGCTGCGCTGGGCAAGCTGGGTGCATCCGTACAGACACTGCCGGGTTCCGAGGTGTATCAGGCACTGGCGTCTGGCGCCATCGACGGCACCGAGTGGATCGGCCCATGGGCGGACGAGAAGGCCGGCTTCCAGGAAGTCACCAAGTTCTACTACACATCCGGATTCCATGAGCCAGGTGCCGGTCTGCAGGTGGGTATCAATGCCGATCGCTGGGCCTCGCTCAAGCCGCATCACCAGAAGATGATCGAAATCGCCTGTGGCGATGCCAACTCCTGGAACCTGCATCAGTATCTGGCCAACAACTCGATCGCACTGGATCGTCTGGTTGCCGGTGGTGTGCAGACGCTGGAATTCCCTGATTCTGTCTGGGATGCCTTCGGTGCTGCTTCCAGGGAAGTGCTGGAAGAGAACATGGACGACGAGTTCTTCGCCAAGGTCCATGATTCTGTCATGAGCAGCATGAAGCTATCAGCACGCTGGACTGATCTGTCGGACGGCATCTATACCCGCCAACGCGCACGCGTCGCAGGCTGATTATCGCCCTGAATCGTCGATATCGGCGATAATGGCGGTAACTGCTGCAGTATCAGGTAGCGGGGTGTGATTCCACGTCCCGCTACCAAATCCTGGTGATTCAGGTATGGCGCTGCAGCTTTCCGTTTTTCTCGAAGCGTTTTTTCGGAGGCTCGCTTGGCGGCACTCTTATCGATTCTGGCTGGCCTGGGACAAGGTTTCATCGATCTGGTGATGCTGCCCTGGACCGTATGGCAGTGGTTTCACATGGAGGTGCTCAAGGAGCGCATGGTTGCCATGACACTGGCAGGCAAGTCTCCTGAATTTCTCTACATGGTGCTCAGTGCCGTGCTGCTGTTGCTGCTGCTCAGCCTGTTCAGCCGCCGGTTTCTGAAGGCAACGGTTCTGTCTCTGGAATCGTTCAACCGTCGTACCGGGCAGCTTGCCTCATGGTTCGTGCTGCTGCTGATGATGCAGCAGGTCATGATCATCATCATGGGACAGGTATTCCGTGGCAATGAACTGTTGTTCTCGCCCTTCGGCATGCAGTTGTCGAACGCCGAACTGCAGTGGATGTCCGGACAACTCAAACTCTACAACGCGCTGCTGATTGCACTGGCATCGGCGTATACCTTCATTGAAGGCGGTCACGTCAGGGTTGACCTGGTATACGGCAATCTAGGCTACCGTGCCCGACGCGTCATCGATTTTCTCGGCTCCATCATCTTCATGATGCCGGCAGCCATCCTCATGTGGTGGTTTGCCTGGCCGCTGGCGATGAATTCGATCTTCGCCCAGCGCCCCATGAACATCTTTTCCGACAAGGCAAGCTGGCGTGGCGTGCGTCTGGAAACCTCGGGTACGGCAGAATTTACCTGGGTCTGGACCTTCAAGGTATTGATCCTGGTGTTTGCCGCGCTGCTGTTCCTGCAGGCGATCGCCTTCATGCTGCGCAATCTGTGGGCGCTTCTGGAGCGTGGCCAGGAGATCGAATCCCATCCGATCGATCCTGCCGACAGACCGCAGCCAGAGCCTGACATCAATCTGGGCAGCCCGTCTCCGGATCCATCGATGCCGGCAGATACCCGACCACTATCGGACATGCATGATGCGACCGTGCCCGTCCAGCACTCTGCGGCAGAGGTCTCGACCGATGCCAATGCCCAACTGGAACGACTGCGAGAGACCGAACATCAACGTCGCCGAATCCGAACCAACAGCAGACAAAGCGTGAACCTGACCGACAACATTTCTCCACCGTCCCTGGCGCCAGCTGGCGGACCAGGCAAGCCAAACGGAGGCCAATGACATGTTCTTCGGTCTCAATGGCATAGAAATATCGCTGATCATCACCTTCGCCTGCCTGTTCATCGGCATTCTCTCCGGCTTCCCGGTGGCCTTTGCCATTGCCGGATCGGCCATTGTCAGTTTCGGCATCATCGCCGTGATGAGCCACGCCGGGCTGCTCTACACCCTGGCGGAGGGCAATGCCGGTACCGAAATCATTCCGGTGCTGCCGCAAGGCTGGGACGGGGCCTTCCTGTCCATTCTCTCCACCTGGTCCGGCGGTATCTTCTCGCGTGCCTTCGGTGGCAATGTGGAGACACTGCTGGCGGTGCCGCTGTTCGTGCTCATGGGTATCGCCCTGGAGCGCTCACGCATTGCAGAAGACCTGCTGACCACCATGGCCCGTACCTTCGGTACGCTGCCCGGTGGCCTGGCAATCGCCGTGGTGCTGGTGGGTACGCTGCTGGCGGCCAGTACCGGCGTGGTTGGTGCCACGGTCGTCACGATGGGCTTGATCGCACTGCCCACCATGTTGCGCGCAGGCTATTCGAAGTCCTTGTCCACCGGTGTCATCGCGACCTCCGGCACCCTCGGGCAGATCATTCCACCATCGATCGTGATCGTGTTGCTCGGCTCTATCGTTGGCGACATGTACTCCATTGGTCAGGAGAATCGCGCCAAGGAGCTGGGTCAGACTGTCATGGAAATGCTGGGTGAACCGGCAGTTCTGTCCACCGGAACCCTGTTCAAGGCCGCCTTCGTGCCGGGCGTGGTACTGGCTCTGATGTACGCCTTGTACGCGCTGGGTTATGCCCTGCTCAAACCCGCATCAGCGCCTCCCATCAAGCTCGAAGCGGCGGAAGCCGGCAAATTCGATGTGGCGGCGCACTATGGTCACCGTACCGGACTTCTGGTGCTGTTGACCATGGCGCCGGTGATCGTACTGGTTGCCCTGTGGATGGCCCTGACCAACATGGGGTTCATCAGCTCGACGGAACTGGCCGGCGATACGGGCTTGATCTCGCACGGTACTGCACTGGTGACGCTGGCCAGTCTGGTCATTCTTCTGCTGGCACTGACACTGCAACCACAGTATCGAGCCTTGCCACTGCTGATCGGGATCGTGGGTGTGGTTGCCTATGTGCTGGTGGACATCTATGTGCTGAGCCCGGAGAACACACCGGGTGAGCGTTTTCTCAACTATGCCGTACCTGTGCTGTTGATCCTGTTCGGCATCAAGGCGGCCATGGCCAGGCTCAGCAATATCGATGTACTGCGTGTGGTTTCACCGCCGGTGATTCTGATCGTGTCGGTACTGGGTTCCATTCTGGGCGGAGTCACCAGCCCGACGCCTGCCGCTGCTCTGGGGGCCGCCGGTGCGATCATGCTGGCCGCAGCTCGCATGTCGGAGGACAGTCGCAGTTCCGTGCGCATCATTCTGTGGGCCGCCTTTGCGATCGTCATCATGTTGCTGATGCGCGGTAACTTCGACTTGCGCATGTCACTGGATGGCATCAGCCTGGAGAACCAGATTGCGGTCTGGGTAACCATCGTGGCCTATCACGTGGCCGTGTTCGGCCTGCTGTTCTCCTGTTTCGTGCTGATCAGCAAGAAGGTAATGACCTCGGTTGTGCGCGAGACCACCAAGGTGACCAGCATGGTGTTCATGATTCTGGTGGCCTCTCTGTTCCTGAGCCTGTCGATCCGCGCCTACGGTGGTGAGCACTACATCCAGGAAGTGCTGCGCAGCATCGAAGACCCTCGCACCTTGCTGCTGGCGGTCATGGGTGTGCTGTTCCTGCTGGGCTTCGTGCTCGATTTCATCGAGATCATCTTCATCGTGATACCCATCGTGGGTCCGGTGATCTACGCTGCCGATCCGGCATTGATGCCGCCGGAATGGATCACCATCCTGATCGCGGTGAATCTGCAGACATCGTTCATTACACCGCCGTTCGGTTTCGCCTTGTTCTATCTGCGAGGGGTCGCGCCGCCGTCGGTGACCACGGGTGATATCTATCGCGGTATCTGGCCCTTCGTTCTGATCCAGATTGCCGGTCTGGTCCTGCTATGGAACTTTCCGCAGATCACGACCTTCCTGCCGGATCTGCTGCCCGCCAATTAGCCTGCCGTCGGCTGATAGTGTCTCGTCAGGTCGTTGCCAGGTAAGTCCGGTAGCGCGGAAGTTCGGCGATTCGGAAGTCTGGAGTACCAGGCACCGCTCTGCCATGGTGGCAGAGCGGGCCTGTTCGAATCGAATCCGCGAGGTCAGCTGGCCTTCTTCATCATCTCGATGTTGGCGGCCCGGTTGGCGGCCCGGCGATCAC
>ENA-ORXC01002488-ORXC01002488.1-marine-metagenome-genome-assembly--contig:-NODE-2488-length-10004-cov-12.850509_pt1 | contig 10004 bp, 12 predicted proteins | sample MGYA00237865_ERZ511478 | MGnify/ENA metagenome assembly ERZ511478 | reverse complement strand
TACGTATATTTAGAATCTTATCGTACGGCGGGAAATCCTACGGATTTCTAACCCGTACAGATCATACATTAGACGTTACAAGCAAGCATAAAAAAAATAAATGGAAATATTAATAATTACTGGTCCACCATATTCTGGAAAAGGAACTCAATGTGAAATCTTGAATAAACAATTAGATTTTAAACACATCTCTACTGGAGACAGATGTCGATTTGAAAAAGAAAACGGAACCGAAATTGGAAAAATAATGTCTGAATATGAAGAAAAAGGAGATTTGGTACCTGATTCTATTATGAAAGACCTTTTTAGTAAAATTCTAGACGAAAATAAGTCTAATAATGGAATAATTTTAGACGGGTACCCTAGAACTAAAGCACAAGTTGACGACCTGCTTGAACTTGTTGAATCAAAGAAAATGAAAATAGGAAAAGTTCTGAATATTGACGTTCCAAAATCTGACCTTTTAGTTAGAGCTAAGAAAAGAGCAGAAACTTCAGACAGAAAAGATGATAAAGACCCTAAAATTCACATAAAAAGAATTGAAGTATTTGAAAATTCAACAAGACCTGGAATTGAATATATGAAATCTAAAATTAAGGTTTTGACTTTTGACGGTTTAGGAACAATTGAACAGATAACAGAACGAATAAAAGCCAGCTTGTAACAATGTGTATAATTAATGCGGAGTTTAGTGTTTAATTCAAAAGTTTGTGTATTTTTACTAAGTCCGTCAAATCATTTTGATTTGACTTTTGATTAAAACAAGATAAAGGCAAACAAAATGCTTTGCCTCGTGCTAAATTGAAAGTCTTCTGACTTTCTATTTCCGCACTAAATATACACGCAACGTTGCCACAAATATTGAGCAAGTAATACAAAAAATAAAAAACGCTGCTCTACAATCTCCTAAAATCTTGATGTGAATGGAACCCTGTTCTGTTGCTTAAAAGCTATATTATGCAAACAGACGGATTGCTTACTCTTGCGCAATCGGTGCGCAAAAAAGCTTTCCAATCTATGCGCAGTAGTTACGCAAGCAGTACGCCAACTTCCCCTAACGGGGCTAAAATCCGTTTTGCGACAAACCTTCTTACCCAACCATTCGGAAGGACATAACGCTGGACTCTCAATAAATTCCAATAACAAATGGACGGACTTCTTACTCAAACGTAGTCGTTACCGAAAAATGTATTTTAAATTCTTGTTTGTGTTTGTGTGTGGATTATGCAAACTGTACGGGTTTCTGTACGCAAGTAGTATGTAAGCAACAACGCAAAAAAAATACTTGTGGCAACAAAACCTATGCGTAATGCGGTGGTATGGTGTTTAATTGAATGGTTTGCCTATATTTATGATGTCGCCAAATCAGTTTGATTTGGCATTTGAAAAACAAAAAAATAAACGCAAACAAAATGCTTTGGCTTGGTGTTTTGGAGTAAGTACAGTACCTTCTTGCTTCCGCACTACTCATAGCTCAGGCGTTAGCAAACATTTAAAAAAACATTAAAACTTTGACTGAAAATAACGAATTGATAACTATTTTATCCCTAATTATTGCGGGAATTGCGGTAATTTTTGGACCACTTATTTCAATTTTCATTACGAAAAAGACACTTATTGCAAATTCAAAAATTGCTTCCAAAAATCTAATTTCACCCATAAGACAAGAATGGATAAATGATTTACGAAATACAATCGTTGAGATAACCGCTAAATCGTCTCATTACGCTGTTTCAGGAACTGAAGACCGAAAAGATGCTGAATATTATAGGATTACGGAATTGGAACATAAAATAAAACTACTAATTAACCCTAAAGAAGCCGACCATAATAATCTAGTAGAAATGATTAGGGAAATGACCACAAACCTATACAAAGGTAATCGAGAAAGTGAAACAATATTTTGGGAAAAACATCGAGACATTATATCGTTGAGCCAGAAAATATTAAAACGTGAGTGGGAGCGAGTAAAAAACGAATAAAATTAATGAATAAAGATAAAATCAAGTTTGCAAAATTATTTCATGAAAGTAAAAAAAAGGCAATCAAAGAAATTAAAACGTGCTACCATCCTGATTGCAATTTAACTTCAATTAATTCTCATATTTTACAGAAAAATGGGATTTTATCTTCTATAGCTACCGATAATCATTTATGGGAACATGCGATAAACCAATTTAAAGAACCCCATTTTTATTTCAAAAAAACAGGAATCAATGAAATATTTTCCTTCAACTGTTTTTGTCGAACACATGATAATGAACTTTTTAAAAAAATAGAAAGTGCAGAAATAGATTTTACCGATTATGATTCGCTACTATTATTTACTCTAAGAACAGTTTATAATGAAAAATTCAGAAAAGAAGTGAATGTAAGAATGTATGAATTAATGATAGAAAATGGCTCATTGGATTCAAATCAAGTATACTTTATAAATCAACAAATAGAACAAGAAAAACTTGGCATTCAAGATATTAAAAACAATGAATTAGATATTTGGTTAGACATTAAAAACAAAACAGAATCCTTTGTTTTTGAAGTAAGAGAGTTAAATCAAATAGAAATGTGCCTTTCTGCATTTTATAATTATGAAACTACACTTGAAATGAATCAATACAGAATAAAGTACGGTAAGGAAATGGAAAGAGTATCTGACATATTTATAAATTATTTCCCTTACCAAAACAAGTCAATACTTTTAATGGGTTATAATAAAAAAGATGAAAAACAGGTCAAATCATATTTTTATACATTCTTCAAGGAATCTGAAAAAAGGGTTCAAAGAAAACTAACCAATTTGTTTTTATTCGCTTGTGAAACTTGGGTCATATCAGAAAGTTTTTACAATCAAAAGATTAAAGGAATTGAGGACATAATCGCTTATGCCACCGAACATATGATTAATTCATATAACGAACGGCAATATTATCCACTAAATTTCTGTTCCATAAACTTTAAGGCAGACATGAAACAATGGAAAAAAAACGTTTGCTAACAATGTATATAAAACATAGCTAATATAGGCTTTCCGAAAGGTTTGTGTGTATTTGCAAAGTCGCCAAATTTTTAAATTTGACTTTTAAATTAGAAAAGATAAAAACAAAACATAAAAATTCGGCTTGTGTATAATCCGAAAGGTCAGCGTCTATTTACTCGCTACGTTTCATATACTAGACCGTTGTGCAACATATTGACCATGAGAAATTTTCTGATTATTTCACTTATCGTTTTATTTCACGGTTGTCGAGAAAAATCGACAAAGAATTTTGAAGATTATAATGAAGAGGACTTTGTTGAAGTACAAGGACTTATAATAAAAGTCGAAAAAGAATTTGCCTATCAAAACGGAAAAGTGGACATAACATACATTTACGATTTAGAAAAGGATAACCCAACCATTGGACATGAAAAGGATTCTCCATTTATTCCTATGGTTGGAGAACCTAGAGTTATTATGGTGCATAAATATGAGGAAAATGTTTCCTTTTTAGGTATAAACAATTATGTAGAAGATGAAAACGGTTTAATAAAAAAATACTTGGAAAAGAGCGACCGATTTGGAGCTGAATATTACGGAGTTGACCAAAACGCATTGGATTAAATAAGACCGTGAGAAGTAAGGAAAAAATAAAATACGTTGCACAACAAAACCTATAAACAATACGGGCTTCGGGCTTAACCGAAAGGTTTGCGTATTTTTATGAAGTCCGCAAAATCTTTTGGATTTTGCTCTGGACAGGAAAAAATAAATCAAAGCAAAAAGATTTCGCTATGTGCGTGGAGGAAAGCAAACGCTAGTTTGCTCCCGTACTGTTCATAGCTAAAACGTTGTGCGTCATACAAAAAAAGCCTGAGCATTCAGCAAGTTTCGGGTTTTATAAGAGTAAAATCAGTTCTATTTTTGCTGTTATAAAATTTGAATTTAATGAACGTGCAAGAATACATAAATTATACACGAATAGCGGAAGCTATTGAATACATACAACAGAACTACACAGAACAACCAAATCTTAAAGAGATTGCGAAAAAAGTACATTTAAGTCCTTTTCATTTTCAAAAAATGTTTACTGACTGGGCAGGTGTTAGTCCAAAAAAATTCTTGCAATTCATAAGTGTTCAACACGCAAAGAACATTTTGAGTAATTCACAAACTACTTTATTTGAAACCGCATATAAAACAGGACTTTCAGGAACAGGTAGGTTGCACGATTTATTTGTAAAAATTGAAGGAATGACACCCGGAGAATATAAAAACAAAGGAGAAAGTCTTACCATAAATTATAGTTTCACAAACAGTCAATTCGGTAATATTCTGGTTGCTTCTACGCAAAAAGGCATTTGCTATATGGGGTTTTCTGACGATAAACAAATTGCATTTTTTGAATTAGAAAAACGATTTCCAAAAGCGAATTTCATTCAACAAACAGACGAAATTCAACAAAATGCACTAAAAATATATACACAAGATTGGAGCAAGATTAATAAAATAAAATTACACTTAAAAGGAACAGATTTTCAGTTAAAAGTTTGGGAAGCGCTATTGAAAATTCCAACAGGAAATTTAGTAACTTATGGAAATATTGCCAACCTCATTCAGAAACCAAAAGCATCAAGAGCAGTCGGAACTGCAATCGGAAATAATCCTATTGCTTTTTTAATTCCATGTCATAGAGTTATTCAATCCACAGGAGTCTTTGGTGGTTATATGTGGGGAACAACTCGAAAAACTGCCATTATTGGTTGGGAAGCTTCAAAAAAAATATAGCAAGTTTCGGGTTTTATCTCTCTAACCGTAAAATTACTTTTGTAGAGAACTTATAAAACAAATTCAAATGAGAAATTTTAAAATCATTCCATTATCATTAGAATATTCAAGAAAAATTAAAGAAACAAGTACAGATGATTTCGGCAACAAAGTATATGAACAAGTTGCTTCAGGAAAAGGTCCTTGCAGAATTTCACTAAAGCCTTTTGAAGTTGGAAAAGACATAAGGTTAGTATTTAAACATAGTCCTTTCCGAATTGATAATGCATTTAACCAATCCGGTCCAATTTTTATTAATAAAAATGAAGTAGAGCCTTATGCAGATATTTATACTTTCCCTAAAGAAATTGAAACCGATAAAGAAAACTTTCCGCTTTCGTTAATAGGTTATGATAAAGACCAAAAAATGATTTATACCAAATTAGTTGGCAATAATAATGTGGATGATTTGATTACGGAAATTTTTGAAACAGAAAAAAATGTAGAATTTCTTCACGCAAGAAATTCAGAAGCTTGTTGTTTTATTTGTAAAATTGAAAGAATATAAAAATGCACACAGAAAAATTATTTAAAATTACTGATAACAAAATTATTAAACAATTCATAAAAGAAAATGGCTTTGCAACTTTAATTACCAAAGGATCTGATTTTCCAACAGGCACGCATATTCCAATGGAATTAGAGATAAATGATAAAGGAGATAAAATTTTGGCAGGACACATTTCGAAAGCAAACTTACAATGGAAAGAATTTGAGAATGATCCAAATGTTTTAGTCATATTTCTTTCGCCTATCAATCATTATATTTCTTCTTCTTGGTACAAGCAACCCAATGCACCAACTTGGAATTATTTAAGTGTACATATTAGTGGAAAACTGAAAATAATACACGGAGACGACCTTTGGAATTCAGTAAGCAGATTAACTGATAGATATGAGCAAGAATCAAAATGCCCTATTTCCTTAGACAATTTACCTCCTTCAGTACAAAAACAAATTAATGGAATAGTGGGATTTGAAATAAAAATTGATAATGTTGAAGCTCAATTTAAACTAAGTCAAAATAGAAAGGAAGAAGACTTTAAAAACATTATTAAAGAACTTAGATTAAGCAATGATTTGAGTGCTTCATTAATGGCAGACACAATGGAAAGAGAAATGAAACATTCAAAATAAATTAATGGATACTTTAAAAATTAAATTAGCAACAATCGATTGGCAATCCATTTCTGAATCATTGAACGAAAAAGGGTATGCCATTATTCCCAAAATACTATCAGAGGAACAATGCACCGAGTTAATACAAGAATATGATAATGAAAATCTATATCGAAAAACGGTTGTAATGGAACGTTATCGCTTTGGTTTTGGCGAATATAAATACTTTGATTATCCACTTCCTAAAATCGTTCAAACATTAAGAGAAACTATATATCCTAAACTTTCGCCTATCGCAAACCTTTGGATGAAAGTGCTAAATATTGATAAAATATTTCCTGAAACATTTGAAGAATTGCAATCGCTTTGCCATCAAAGTAATCAGTTAAAACCAACACCGTTGATTTTAAAATATGGTAAAGGTGGTTTTAATACTTTGCATCAAGATTTATATGGAGATGTTTATTTTCCAATGCAAACCGTTCTTTTTTTAAACGAGCCAGATAAAGATTTCACAGGAGGAGAATTTGTTTTGACACAACAAACACCAAGAGCTCAATCTAAAGTCATAGTTTTAAAACCCAAAAAAGGCGATATGCTCATTTTTACAACGAATTTTCGACCAATTAAAGGAACAAGAGGTTATTATCGTGTAAATATGAAACACGGAGTTAGTGAAGTAACTAGTGGAAAACGGCATACTTTAGGTGTTATATTTCACGAAGCAACCAGCTAATAAAATGATAAAACATACAGACATTGATGATGCCGAACTTCATCAAAGAATAAAACAAAAAGAAATCGTTTATGGCGGAAATCGGAATCTGAAAATTTACGGAACTTTACAATGCAAATCGGGCAAAAGAATGAAAACCAAAAACCGTGTTTTTTTCAAAACAACAAAACAAGCCAAAGAAATTGGATTTAGACCTTGTGGACATTGTTTGCGAGCCGACTATAAAATTTGGAAGAATGGACTTATTTAATAATACTAACATCTTACCTTTTGACGGAGAAGTGAATTATTACGGTTCAGTAATTAATATAGAAAAAACTCAATATTATTTCGACCAATTGTTACAGAATATTCAATGGGCAAATGACAAAGCAATCATTTTTGGAAAATTTATTATTACTAAACGTAAAGTAGCTTGGTATGGAGATAAACCATTTGATTACACGTATTCAAAAACCACTAAATCAGCTTTACCTTGGACTAAAGAGCTTTTAGAACTCAAAGAAATTGTAGAAAATAAAACAGGTGAAAAATTTAACTCTTGTTTGCTTAATCTATATCACAATGGAGATGAGGGAATGGCTTGGCATAATGATAGTGAAAAAGATTTGAAAAAAAATGGTGCAATTGGTTCATTAAGTTTTGGAGCTGAACGAAAATTTTCATTTAAACATAAAGAAACAAAACAAACTGTTTCCGTATATTTAGAAAAGGGTAGTTTATTGGTTATGAAAGGGAAAACGCAAACAAATTGGCTTCACCGTTTGCCACCAACAAAAAAAGTGAAAATCCCAAGAATAAATTTAACTTTTAGAACAATAGAAATTTAGTCTAGGAGGTGAACGCAAAAAGTACGAACGCACAACAACGTGTAAAAAACATAGGGCGGTTTAGGCTTAATTTGAAGGCTTTGGTTTCTTTATGAGGTCGCCAAATTTTCAATTTGGCATTTAGAAAAAATAAAAGCAAAATATGTAAATTTGGCTTAGTGAGATTTCGAAAGACAGTGCTTATCCTCTGCCCTACGTTCCTTACACCAACCGTTAGCTGCTATATTAAAAAACCTATGATATTTGATTTTATACACGATAAGAAATTCAAAGAAATACTCGAAAGAGATTATAACGAATTGAATTCGTGCTTTACAACTAAATCTTCGAAATCAATATTGCTTTTATCAGGAAGTATTGTTGAATCAGTATTAACCGATTTTTTTATTGAAAATCTACCTACAGGAAAATCAAAATCTGACATCTTAAAATCAAACCTCGGGACTTTACTTGATTATACAGAAACAGCCAAATTAATTACTTCGAAAGAAAAACAACTTGCAATTATCATAAAAGATTATAGAAATTTAATTCATCCAGGCAAGGAAATCAGAACGAAAGAAGAATTTGATTTTGAGACTGCCAAACTTGCAAAAATCTTACTTGATATTATTCTTAAAAAATTAAGGAATAACCATTTCAATAAATACGGTTACAGTTCTGAAGAAACAATACACAAACTGAAAAACGATTGGGAGTTTCAATCAATTTATGGAATGGTAATAACCAAACTTCATAAAATAGAGAGAGAAAAACTTTTAAATGAACTTATTAAGATTGAGCAAGTAATAAAATCAAATTTTGAGCATTACAAATTAATGACTGATTATGACCCAAAAAGCGAAATAAATGAATTTGGGAATTTAGAAGAAATTAAGCCTAAAGTTCAAGAATTGAAACCTCTTTTGTCAAGCGAAATCATTTCACAACATTTGGCGGAATTAAAAGATTCTGTTATCAGAGGAGAGAGTATAAAAGTATTGACCCTTTATAATTTATTTCACGAGGAAATAAGTCAATTGGAAAAAGAAGACCAAGAACTTATAGCTATTTATATGTTGTCGCTTTATGAGTCAATTTTTGACGATTCTAGGGATATATCAAGCGACAAAACATATTCCACAATCGGAAAGTATATACATACAGCTAAAGGAAAAGAAAAGCTAAATACATTTAGTGAATTTTGTGTAGTACATTTTGGAGGAGATGAATGGCAAATAAGAAATCAAATGGATATTTTTCAACAAGTTTTTAATTCTGTTAATACAGATACTCAAGAAGAAATTAAAAAAGGAATTACTGATTTTTTGCCAGACGAAAGAGACAAGGTTTCAAGATATGGACTTTTGCCTTTCTATGATGAGGCGATAAAAAGGAATATTATACCGGAAAAATACAGCAGCTAACAATGCCTATAGCAAATAGGGCATAAAGTGCTATATTTAAAGGCTTTGGCTTGTTTACTAAGTCCGCCAAATCTTTTGGATTTGGCAATTAAAAAAGAAAAATAATTACAAAACAAAAAGCTCTGGCTAGCAGACCAGACGGAAACGAAAAGTTTCCTTGCCTGCCCTACTTGCCATAGCCCAACCGTTACCAACTATTTCCAAAAGCATTAGTAAAAATTGAAATTATGACTAACAAAAATGACTCTAAAGAAGTTATTGGAGAATCGGCACAAATGCTGTCACAAATTTTTGGAGCAATTTTAGTTTCAAGCCAGTTCGGTGGCGACCCATATCTTACGGGAGCAACATCTTTCTTTAGCCAATTTATAAATCTCAGAGGAAAACTTAAAAATAAAAGAGTTAACTCCTTTGTAATAGAATTAGGAAAATACTTCAATTCAATTGACTTAGATTTTGACTGGGAAAATGCAAATAGTGAGGACTTTAGCGACTTTTTTGAGCAATTAATTATAAATGTGAGTAAAACCTCTTCACAAAAGAAAAGGGCTCTGTACAAGAAAATGATTCTGAGTCAACTAGTAAAACCTGAAAAACTTGACTTGTCTTTGCGGTTCTTAAAGCTGATAGATGGACTAGAAGAAATCCAGATTCAACTTCTTCAACATTGGGTTCAAAATGAGAGGAGGTTTAGACAGTATCGCAGGGACCTTAAATCTTTATTTAAAAAAGAGAGGGACTACAATGAATATGTAAATAATGGAATGAAGAAAGACTTGGGAGGTAAAAAACAACCTATTATTGATAAAATAAGAGAAACCGTTAAAACAAGAGAGATAATAACTAATGTAATCGAGGAACAAGAATTACAATACCTAATTAATGACTTAAAAAGCAGCTACATCCTTGAACAAACTGTAGGTGGAAACGGGGCAATGTATGGCGAAAGTCTTTTTGAATACCATATAATTAGCGACTTTGGAGACAAATTTGTTGAATTTGTAATTGACTGAAAATGAATAAAAACAGTTGGTAACAATAGTAACCGTTGCACAACTCTTTTTGTAAAATAAATAGATGAAATTCAGATGGCTTAACAAAATTAAACA
>ENA-ORXC01002487-ORXC01002487.1-marine-metagenome-genome-assembly--contig:-NODE-2487-length-10010-cov-4.627806_pt1 | contig 10010 bp, 6 predicted proteins | sample MGYA00237865_ERZ511478 | MGnify/ENA metagenome assembly ERZ511478 | reverse complement strand
GCCGGCCGCAGCGTCTGCGCGCGCCGCCGGTGGGGCGGCGGCGGCGGCGGCGGCGGCGGCGGCGGCGGCGGCGGCGGTGGTGGCGCCCGCGGCTCCCTGCGGGGGCCCCGCTGGTGGGGCGACGACGGCCGTGTGGGTCGCCCACCCCCTGCGGGCGTTGCGGGTGTCCACGCCCCCCCGCCGCCTGCGCGGGCGCGCCCCCGTGCTGGTGCCGTGGCGGCCTCGCGGGGGGGCGGCGGCCGTGGCGGCGGCCGCGGCGGGGGCGGTGGCGCGGCGTGCCGCGCGGCTGCCGGCAGGGGGAGCACGGGCGGCGCTGCGGGACCTTGCGGCGGCGCTCGGACTGGATTGAGGCGGCGTGGCCGCTGTGGTGGCCAGCGTTGGGAAGACGCCATTGGGGGATGGTGCGATTGCGGGGGGGAGGTGGCCGTCTTGCACGCAGGGTGCAGTGCACGGCGTGTGCGTCTGTGGCTTTGGATGCATGTCTCTTGCACCGACAGCGCTGGCAAGGCGCGTCATTCCCTTGACCTTTTTGTTTGTTGTAGGCTGGCCTTAATTGTCGGCTGGCCTCATTTTTGCGGCAGCAGCGAGGTCGAGGTGGTTTGCCTTATCCTCTTTGACGCAGCAGACGAGGCTTGGAGCGCCGCTCGTCCCAACGACCAAATGCTGCAGGCGTTGGGTTTTCTCACTTCCTGTATCCAGTTTCCACTTTGGCTCACAGTCTCGCCGCCGCCTTCTCCTTCAGCCACAGGTTGACCGCCACAACAATGGGTACGACACAAAAGAGGACAGCGTACGACACGCCAAAAACGATCGACAACCAAAACAAGAGGTCGGGATGGTAGCCGGTGCGTGCGACAAGAAGCAGCGTCTCTGTATACACGACGCGCGTGCCCGTAATGTTGGATGGCCCGGTCCCATTGGGCGGCTGCCCAACCCGCAGCGTTTCCCGCAGTGTGGCAGCCCGCCACGATGCCCCGCTTGCCTCATCAACGGCCAACGCCCACAGGCCGCCCAGCGACGCGCTGCCGAGGGCCAAAACCAGCAGCAGCGCGCCAAAGTGGGATCGCGACCACGGGCCCCAGTGGAGGACGACCTGCACCACGGCCACGGCTTCAGGTACGACGACCACCGCGGTGCTCCTGCAGGAGCGGGGCACGCGCACGCTGCGGACCCGTTCGTGCGGTCGTCCGCTTGGCCACCCATGGTGTCTCCTTCGCGAAGCCCACCTTGCGTGCGTCACCCCCGCGAGCCACTGGCTGGGTCTGCAAATGTCAATGCCTGCAAATCGTCTGGCCCTTTCTCGTCTGCCGATGGCAAGCCTGTGCGCCGAGCCCCGCGGCACCCACGGGGGCTCCCCCCTCCCCCCCCCCTCCATGTGGCTTTCCACCTACTCACCTACTCCCGCGGCGGCACGGTTAGGGCACGGAGGAAGCACACCCCAAACGGGTTGGTGCCCGTCCGGACGAGGCGCTCCGAGCGGGGCACCACACACCGATCCGCCCCAATGGCCCACAACCCAACCACCCCCGACGCGGGCCCGCTGTGGGTGACGAGCAGGACCTGATTGTCCGACGACAAGGACAGGTTGTGGGGCGTCTTGCGCGCGGTGCGAATGGCCGGGCACCCCGCCTGCGGGGCGCCCACATTGCCGCGCGCGCCGAGGCGGTAGGTGACAATGCCCGCCTCCCCCCCCTCGGCAATGTTGGTCACATACGCGGCGAGGCCGTCGAGGGCCACGGTCACCCCGTGGGGGGACGCCTGCGTCGCGTCGACGCTCGCCGGCGCGGCGCCCGTGAGGCCCTGCGGGTAGGTGCTGACGGTGCCCCCCTGCGCCGCAATGACCACCTCCGAGTCGGCAAAGAGGCCCAGGTGCGGGTCTGCCGCCGTTTGGATGAGGCGCACCAGCGTAAAGTCGCCCAACGCGTACACGCCCACGTAGCCGGCGCCGTCGACAAGCGGCGCCAGCTCGGCGACCACCCAGTGCCCCTCGGGCAAAAAAAAAATATGGATTTACGGGAAGTCAACACCGGAAATCTGGAAAACTGAGCGAACTGATGATTCTTCTTCTTTGCCACAGTATTAGTCACTGTCAGACTGTCGATTGGGAGGCATGACAGGTGTCCGTGAATTGGTAGTCTCAGCAAGTTCACGAAACGGCCGATACGGTCGAGAACACAATCGTCGGTGAAATTGGTTCATTTGTTGTCTGCGATCGTCCAGTCGGCCACGGACCCAGGCGTCTGGACCGCTGTGGTGGTGCACGGCGGTGGACCGGTGCCGCCGAGGTCGCCGTCCCTATCCCGCTGGCGTGCCCACACTGGCGTGCCCCCCCTCCTCCTCCCTCGCGCATCCCCGTAGCCCATCATCATGGGCAAGTTGTACGTTTCTGAGACTGCCTACTGCATGAGCATGTTATTGCTGTACCTCTGCCTTGTTGAGGGAGAGAATGGCGGGTTCTTTTCATGAAAGATTCTTCGACCTGGACTGCCTTGCCCGACTACATGATGTACCGCGTTTCTCAGAGGGTGTCGTTATTGAAACGTGCGTTGTTATTGACATTTTCTTCTCGTCTTGGTTACCTCAATTGTTTTCTTTCCTACATCCTTACCCGGACTGTTGCTCCCCCGCAGTCTGAAGCCTGGGAAGGTCGTGATTGTCCTTGGCGGCCGCTATGCCGGTAAGAAGGCGGTTATCGTGCACACCGTGAACCAGGGCTCGAACGAACGCCGCTTTGGCCATGCCCTCGTAGCCGGCATTGAGCGGTACCCGCTCAAGGTCACGAAGTCGATGAACAAGCGCACGCTCGCCAAGCGCTCCCGCATCAAGCCGTTTGTCAAGGCCGTGAACTACAACCACCTGATGCCGACGCGGTACGCGCTCGACCTCGGCGATGGCGTGAAGTCGGCAGTGCCCATGGATGCGGCCAGCAACCCGACGGCGCGGGCTGCAGCGCGTAAGCAGGTGAAGAAGCTGTTGCAAGAGCGGTACAACTCGGGCAAGAACAAGTGGTTTTTCACGAAGCTCCGCTTCTAGGCATTGGGTGTCAATGAACATTTCCATTTTCTCTAATCCTCGTGTATTTCGCATGGTGCACGTCAACCGCCCTCAACGGCAACCAGCGGTCGCGAGGGTGACGGGTGGCGCATGGTGGACAGGTCGCATGCGCGGTGCCTAGACCGAGCATCTAACGCACCGAACAACCGCCCGTCGCTGGCCTGGGTACCCGCATGCCATACGCGATAGCTTTTTTTTCACGTCATTGCACAACTATCTACCCCAGGTGAGCGAGGTACGATGTCCTCAACGCACCTGGTCCTCCGTCGCGCAACCAATACACCGGTTTTCCAGAAACGACGCCACGGACCACAGGCACATGTACACGACGCAAAGCGCACGTGCAACACTTCAGACCTGCCACCCTCGAAAACACCTAGAAGAGCGCTAGCGCTAGGCGTCGTGCGAGCAGCCCACCAATGATGCTCGCCACAAACCAAGCAGCCATCAAAAGCGTTTCCTCCCCGCCACTGTCGTTGGCTAGGTCTCGGTAACCCGTCGGCCGCCGCAGCACAGCCGCCGTCTGCTCCGGTGCGGTCGCCGCATCCTCGGCCGCCGTGCTGCGCTGCCGCAGTTCCGCTGCCGCCGTAGGCTGTGGCGTCTCAACACTGGTAGACACCGCTGGGCTGGCCGAGACGGTCGCAGGTGACGGCGAGGCACCTCTGAACGACGTCGCTGGCGCACCTGCCATAGCGGCAATCCCGGTCGCTGCCACAGGCTGTGGTGCCGGCGCGCCCGACGGCCCCGCAGTATGCGATGCCACATCTACCGCGGCTGCTGCAGGCATAGGTGAACCTCCACTGCTTGGCACTGCTCCCGTCACCGTTGGAGCCGTGGCCGTCGACCCGGCCTCGGCCGCCGCCACAAGCGGCTCCACGGGCGCCGCAGCGGACGCAAACGGTGCCACCTGAGCAGGAGGCCCCACCGCCATCGGCGGCAGCTGAGTCGCCACCGCTGCCCCGCACCGGGGGCACACATAGCCCAAGCTCTTCTTCGCCAACGCCTTGCGCTCATTGTCCGGATAATCGAGGGCACCGAGGCCCGTCGGCTTCGATGGCATGAAACCGACAAGAGCAGTGAGGATGGTGCGGATGCCCCAGCTCGGCTGCCACAGCTCCTCGTGGTGGGAGGTGACAGACAGGCAGATACGAGTGCCAGTCTCAAAGCGCCCGTTTGGGGTTAGAAACATGATTTCAGGCGCCTGTAATACACCCAAACGGCTCCATGATCAGTAGGACAGGTGCAATAACGAGAAGCAATCGAGCAAGGGAGCAGGCAAGAGAAAAAGGAGTCAGTGTCAACTCAATCGTCCGTATGAATCGAAGAAAGGGAGCACATCCGGTCAAAAAGCAGACACACCGAACAAGACGTCCAGCCATTCCAGCACCTCAACAGGGACATCGGCACCCCACCGTCACGTACCTTCAGAGGATACTCTGGCGGCAACAAGATGCGTCCGTGGTACAGCCCGCCCTCAAACGCCGTCTCGGGCGGCCCCCGAACCGTAAAGTGCATCTCAAAGAGGTCCGACTCCAACGGTGCCGCCGTAAATAGCGCGCCTGGCCGCTCGCTCTCCGCGGCCAGCTCCGCAACCTCCTTGAGGATGCGCTTCACCGCCGCCGACGACTGCATTCCATTGCCGCTGGCGCTGCCGCTCCCGCGCGCCATCGCGCACCGTCAGAGCCCTCACCCGTTCCGCCTCGTGAACCCCGCAAGGTACTCGGTGCGTCAGTGAGCGAAGAGATGCAGATATGGGACGCCACGGCACATGAAGCAAACGGCGCAGAAGAGGACCTCGCGCGCTGCTAGCTAGCCGACTAAAGTTGTAGTCACAGCAGCCGAGGAGCAGTGATACGAGCTGTGACAACGCCACAATCCCCAGACCGCCGCCCAGCAGCCTGGCCTGGTGGCCGACCACACCACAACGCGTACGCAACGGCCTGCAGGGGCGGCGAATGAACAACGTTGGGGAGCCGGAACGGAAAAAGAGAAAAGGACGCGAGGCGCCCCAGCATGTGAAGCTGCTGCGGAAGTCGTGGGCTGGCGCAGCACCTGCAGGAGGCGGCCTGGGTGGCGGCACGCAGCACGCTGGTTCTGACGGTGTGCGCTCGCGCAGCAGCAGCAGGGCCCGCCTCGACTCCACTGTCCGTCCAGTGTTGGAAGGTAGCACCCACTCTGTTCAGTCAACATAGGGGACAATCATGAGTTGTTGACTATGCTGCCCAATCAGAAGCGTAGCATGCAGAACACTTGCCACGATAACTCCCGGTGATGCAGCGCAAACGGGGTATGCGTCATCGCAAATGAACAGATAAGAGTACTGTATTCCTCATCATTCAAGGATCTGTGCGTCCACTCAGGCAGCGAATTTCGTCTCCCATCCCGCAGTGGTTGTGAGTGCACTGCATTGTGCTTCCCAAAGATACATCCGCAAGCACCGGTACAGCTACAGCATCGTGAAGGCGGTCAGTGTTGCACTGCATGAGTGCGGCAGCATCGGCCGATAGACAGAAGAGAAGACGGCTCCATGGAGCACACGATGTTTGCTCCTGGGGGTTTCTTGAAGATCAGCAAGACACAGTATCAAGCCTGACGACTATCAAGAGGAGTCAGGGTACTATCAGGACCTTCAAATTTGCATGGAAGGTTTGAATCGCCGATTGATTGGCGCAGGAGCGACTCCTACTAAAGTGGCAGCCACTCACAATCATTTTCAGTGGAATGACGCAGTGGCAGCGAGCACCGCCTTCTCACAACGACGGCACGCCATCCAGTCCCACCCCCTGACTCGCTGGCTCTTTGTGGGGAGGAGCATCAGCCGGGGCAGCCTTGTCGGTCGTGTGTCATACGCCAGCGCAGAGAGCGTACAAGCTGGTTCTCTCGACAATCGGAAAATTCAATGTTTTAGGATCCAAATAATTGGATGCATAACTGTTGTTTTGTCAGTATTCAGGATGCTCAACCAGGACAGTCTGATACGAGCGCTTCTTAGAAAATGGTTGGTAGATGTCTATGGGTAGGATGAATCGCACTTGCATGGCCACGAAGCCTAAACTGAACGGCTTCATCAAGTCTGCGCAGCCTGTTGTTTTATGCCTACATATCCTGGTTTACCAAAGTGACAAAATAACATTATGACCGCTTCTCATTGGCTGCCTCACCAGGTTGAAACACGTCATTGGTGAAAACTGTTGTTCGAACCACTGTTTTGGACAGCCACAGAGGACGAATTCTGGGACAATCGCAAGAATACAGCAGTTCAACCAACGATGCAGAATTTTTCCCCAAAGTTTCATACTCTCGATTGTAAAGATGAAATAATTTTCCGTCTTGTCCTTGTCATCGGATGCTCGAAGCTGGCGTGCCAACACCTCCAGCAGGTCAACGAATGCCCCGGCTCAACGGCTGGCGGGATGATGTTCATCCTCGCTGGGATCCGCGGCACCAGCAGGGTCATTGGTACGTACACAGCGGCCCCCCAGACACGCTGTGACGTTGTGTGTGCCTCCACTTTTGCCGTCCGTCACGCGCCGTGGCGGTCTGCGATCAATCGGCGGTTCCGTCCGGCGCAGGCCCGCGCGGCTGCCGCCATGGCCGCGGCACGTGGGTCAACCGTGGCCGCAGGCGGCGCCCACGTGGTTGGGCGCCCCCGACCGGGGGGTGGGGACCGCCCCCGACCGGGGGGTGGGGCCGCCACGCTCCCCCCGCCGAGCAGATCCCCATGCTGAGCGCCGCGCGCCGCGGCTGCGCGTCCGCACGTTGGCACGCCGCCGACGCCGCTCGGTCAGCTCTCTCCGCATAGCGCGTGCGGTGGGCAGCAGAGGCGCCACAGCGCCTCCGTGCCGCACTGTAACTGCTGATGGCAACGAGGCGGCGGTGTAGAAACACCGACACACAACGCACGGGCGAGGAGGAGTGGATCTGCTGCGTCCGAGGGCAGCGGCCGTCAGCAAGCGGGGTAGCGCCGCGGCCGCATCACCGCCGCCTCGTGGCCCCACGCGGCCCCGCGGCGGCCGTGGCAGTGGCTGCCGTCAAGGCGGCGAGAGGCTTGGGCGCTTGATCCAAGCGGGGGGTTGGTCCATAGTGGCGGGCGCGTCTGGGGCCCGGACGTCGCCTCGTTGGCCATCGCTCGGCGCGCCGCGGGTGGCCCGCGGGCGGCGACCAATGCCGTTTTCCAAAGACAGCATACTGGTGGAGCCCCGCCGTCGCTGCCCGCAGGCGTCTGCAGGCGGGGGCTGCTGGGCTCCCAGATGGCAACCCGCCGCCCGCGGCGCGCCGCAGGGCGCTCCCGCGGCACGAGGCCCCTGAGCCGGCACCGCGGTTTGGGCACTCAGCGGCTACAAAAAGGGGCCCAGCCCTCTTCTGAGTCGACCGTAGCCGCTGTGGCCACACGGCAAAGCGTGCCGACCGCCCTCGCGTCCGTGCACCGACGCGCACCGCTTCCGCAGCGAGTCCGACACCCCCCCCGCCCGCCACACCCGCCCCGCGCCATGGACGGGCGTCCGGTCAAGCGGGCCGTGGTTCGCGCGTCCCCCCCCCCCGCCCCCCGCCCCCCACCAGCCCCCTGGTCCCGCCGCGCGCGCCTCGACGCTGCGCTCTCCAAGACGGGCCTCACCCACCTCCTCGTCGGCGTCTACGTCCTCATTTGCACGGCGGTTTGGTGGTTTGGCGCCTACAAAGAGTTCCACGTCGGCCACGGCCCCGGCGGCACGGACGTGTGGCAGCGCTGGCCGATTGCCATTGCGCGGGGGTGGGGGTTTGTGCTCAACTGGAACTGCCAGCTGATTGTGTTGCTCGCCGCGCGGCGCACCCTCACCGCCCTCCGCACGACGGCGCTGTCGGTGTTTTTGCCCCTCGACGCGGCCATGCCGGCTGCCCACATGGCCGTGGGCATGGTCATTGTCGTGGCCGCCGTCCTCCACGCCGTCTTTCACCTGATTGCGGGGCTGACGCCGGGGGACAAGGCCATTGGCTGGGCGCCCGGGTGGGGCGGCTGGACGCACGCGGCGGTCACGGGGTTTGTGCTATTTGGGGTGCTCGGCGTTATGGCCGCCACGAGCGTGCCGGCGGTCCGCCGCCGCCGCTTTGAGCTCTTTTACGGGGTGCACCTCGTCGGCGCCGCGCTCTTTTTCGGCCTCTTTATCTTCCACACGATGCTCGGCGGGGTGCTCTACTCGTGGAAGTGGGTCGCCGCCCCGCTGACCATCTACGCCGCCGACCGCCTGGTGCGGAGGCTGTCCACCCGCCGCGGGCGGGTGACGCTGTCCCCCACCTCTGCGGCCATGACGCTCGCCTCCCCCGACGTGCTGCGGCTGGCGCTGCCGCGCCTCTTTGACTACCGCCCGGGGCAATACGCGGAGCTGCGCATCCCCGCGCTGTCTGGGAGCCCCCTCGGGTGGCACCCGTTTACGATTGCGTCGGCGCCGCACGAGGCGACCATGGTGTTTTTCATCAAGGCGTCGGGCGACTGGACGACCGCGCTCCACGCGCTCGTGGCGGAAGCCAAGCAAGGGGGTGCCGCCGGCGACGCTGCGTGCCAGGGCATTGAGGTGGCGGTGCGGGGGCCGTTTGGGGCGCCCGCGCAGCACGCGGGGCAGTACGAGCGGGTGCTGCTCGTCGGGGGGGGGGTCGGCGTCACCCCGTTTATTTCCATTGCCAAGGCCGCCGAGGCGGTCATTCGGCAAACGCGGGGGCCCCGCGCGCCGCCGCCGGCAGCCGCCCCGGGCGACGGGGCGGCGGTGGGGGACGCTGCCGCCTGGGGGTGGGTGCCCGCGAGCATCTCCAAGGTCGGCCAAAGCTTTTTGGCGCCGACCGCTGCCGCCAGGGGCGCCGCCCCGGCGTCCCCGGCAGACGTGGTCATCCCGGTCGAGATGGACGACGGTGCGCGGCCGACGGCCGACAAGGACGGGAGCCGCTACTCAGCGTCGACGGCCGACAGCTTTGAGGGGTCCTCGATCGACCTGGCGGCGGCGCCGCGGGACCCCTCCCCCGACGACTATGGGCTGTTTGCGAGTGACCGCGTGTCGCTCGCCGCCGCCTGCAGCTCCGTCACCGCGTCGGTCGGGGTGCTGTGGTTGCTCCTCGCCCGCATCAGCGTCTTTGCCATTGCCGCGGCGGTGCACGCGGCGGCCATGGGCCCGACGCCCCGCCTCAGCCAGTACGCCGCCACGGGCCTCATCGTGGCCGACGTGGTGCTCGCCGCCGCCGCCGCCGTGCCGGCGGTGCTCGTGACGGCCGCAGAGGTGGCGTCCCGCGCCTCGTGGCGGTCGGCCGCCGCGTCCGCGGCGCCCGCCGCCGCCCTCGTCGTGGGCGTGGCGCTGCCGGCGGCGGCGCTCGGTGGGGTGGCCAACCCCGGGGTGCCCGTCGGGTACCTCCAAGCGCTGGTGCTCCTGCCCTTGACCGTCGGCCTCTACCTGTGGCGCCACTGCCGGCTGCTCGGGGAGCGCCTCGCCGTTGCGCCGTCGCGGTCGGCGGCGGGCACCCGCCTCCGCTCGGTGGACTTTGTGTGGACGGCGCCGACGGCGGTGGACGACGCGTGGGTGGTGGGGGAGCTCGCGCCGCTCGTCGACGCGGGCGGCTACGTGCGGTTGCACCGGTTTGGGACGCGCGAAGCGCCGCCGCCGCCGCCGCTGCCGCCGTCGTCGGCCGACGAGGCGGCGGCGGGTGGCCCCGACGCCGAGGGCGGGGACGTGGAGGCGGCGCGCCGCTGGGACGCGGCCGCCCGCCCGAGTGGGCGCATGTCGCTCAATTACGGGCGGCCCGACTGGGCGCCGCTGCTCGACCGCACGGTCGCGCACAGCCGGTCGGGGTCGGTGGTTGGGGTGTTTTTTTGTGGCTCCCCGGCCATGGAGGCGGCGGTGCGGGCGGCGGCGGTGGCGGCCATGACCGGGAGATCGGAAGAGCGTCGTGTAGGGAAAGAGTGTAGATCTCGGTGGTCGCCGTATCATTAAAAAAAA
>ENA-ORXC01002486-ORXC01002486.1-marine-metagenome-genome-assembly--contig:-NODE-2486-length-10010-cov-4.658411_pt1 | contig 10010 bp, 5 predicted proteins | sample MGYA00237865_ERZ511478 | MGnify/ENA metagenome assembly ERZ511478 | reverse complement strand
CCAGTTGGACCTGCACTAGGTCAAGCCGGTGTTAATATCATGGGATTCTGTAAGGAGTTTAACGCTCGTACAGCTGATCAAGCTGGACTAATCATTCCGGTTGAAATCACGGTTTTTGAAGACCGTTCATTTACATTTATTACGAAAACTCCTCCTGCTGCAGTTCTTTTGAAGGTAGCAGCTGGAATCCAGTCTGGTTCTGGTGAACCAAACCGTAATAAAGTAGCAACAGTCAAGCGTGAGAAAGTACGTGAGATTGCTGAACAGAAAATGCCTGACCTTAACGCAGCTAGCGTTGAAGCAGCAATGCGCATGGTTGAAGGTACTGCACGCAGCATGGGAATCACTATCGAAGACTAATTTCTGCTGCAGAGGATGAGTGGGTTGCGGAGCTGAATTAGATTTCACCCGCAACCTTTTGTCTGAAACGGCGCCTTTATGGCGCCTTCGCTTTTCGTTGTCTAGCTCGATGCCTAGCTCCTTGAGTTAAGGTGTCTCCGCTTTTCAACATGTCTAGCTCTGGCACCTAGCCCCTCGGGACACTTCAGCCCAGCCAATAAAGTCAAAGAACGACTTTACTGTCTGGTCTTCCAGTGCCTGTCTGGGCTGACCAAGGTGCCTCCGCTTTTCAAAGTGGGAGGTTATTCCGTTAAAACCACAATACAGGAGGAAATAAAAATGGCTAAAAAAGGTAAAAAGTATCTTGAAGCTGTAAAGCTTGTAGATCGCTCTCAAGCATATACAGCTGCTGAAGCAGTTGAGCTTGCTAAGAAGACAAGCACTGTGAAATTTGACGCTACAGTTGAAGCTGCTTTCCGTTTGGGTGTAGACCCTAAGAAAGCTGACCAGCAAATCCGTGGAGCAGTTGTGCTTCCAAATGGTACTGGTAAAACTCAACGTGTTCTAGTATTCGCTAAAGGCGAAAAGTTAAAAGAAGCAGAAGCTGCTGGCGCAGACTATGTTGGCGATGCAGAATACATCACTAAGATCCAGCAAGGCTGGTTCGACTTTGATGTAATCGTAGCTACACCTGACATGATGGGTGAAGTTGGTAAGCTTGGTCGCGTATTGGGACCTAAAGGCTTAATGCCAAACCCTAAGACTGGCACAGTTACTTTTGATGTAACAAAAGCAGTTAACGAAATCAAGGCTGGTAAAGTAGAATACCGCGTTGACAAGTCTGGTAACATCCATGTACCTATCGGAAAAGTTTCTTTCGAAGACAACAAGCTTGTTGAAAACTTCAACACAATCTTCGAAACTATGATGAAGGTTAAGCCAGCTGCAGCAAAAGGAACTTACATGAAGAACGTTACGATCTCTACTACAATGGGACCTGGCGTTAAAGTAGATCCTTCAACTGTAAAATAATAGTATTTGACAATCAACGAAGGATTAGATATAATTCTTCTTGTTGTGAAAATAGAATTACATTTGTACCGCAGACAGCAGGGGCTTATTGCTTAATATCCTGCCGAGGTCATACGATAGAGCAACACACTTGCTATTGTATACTTCCTCCGCGTCTGCACTGATGCGGAGGTTTTTATTTGATCGGTATAAATGCAGAAATCTACAGGAGGTGTAAGGATGAGCGCAATTATCGAAGTGAAAAAGCAAATCGTTGACGAGATTGCTGGCAAACTTAAAGAAAGCAAATCGACTATCGTTGTTGATTACCGTGGACTAACAGTTTCAGAAGTAACTGAACTTCGTAAGGAGCTTCGTGAAGCTGGTGTTGAATTCAAAGTTTACAAAAACTCTATGACACGCCGTGCTGCTGAAGCTGCTGAGCTTGCTGGCTTGAACACATCTTTAACAGGTCCTAACGCAATCGCGTTCAGTACTGAAGATGTAGTTGCACCAGCTAAGATTCTTAACGAATTCGCTAAGAAGCACGAAGCGCTAGAAATCAAGGCGGGCGTAGTTGAAGGCAACATCGTTACAGTAGAAGAAATCAAGGCACTTGCAGACCTACCGTCTCGCGAAGGTCTACTTTCTATGCTACTCAGCGTACTTCAAGCTCCAATCCGCAATCTTGCTCTTGCTACAAAAGCTGTTGCAGAACAGAAGGAAGAACAAGGCGCGTAAGTTAATTTTTACGGTTTAACAATAAAAAAACTAACCAATTTCAAGGAGGAAAATAATCATGACTCAAGAACAAATCATTGAAGCAGTTAAAAATATGACTGTTTTAGAACTTAACGATTTAGTAAAAGCAATCGAAGAAGAATTTGGCGTAACTGCTGCTGCTCCTGTAGCTGTAGCTGGCGGTGCTGCTGGTGAAGCTGCTGCTGAGAAGACTGAATTTGACCTAGTACTTGAAAGTGCTGGCGGACAAAAAATCAAAGTTATCAAAGTAGTACGTGAAATCACTGGTCTTGGCTTAAAAGAAGCTAAAGAAATCGTTGATAACGCTCCAAAAGCTCTTAAAGAAGGTATTTCTAAAGAAGAAGCTGAAGAAGCAAAAGCTAAACTTGAAGAAGTTGGCGCTTCTGTAGAAGTTAAGTAATTATTGCTTAACAACTGATATAAAAAAGCTCGCTTGTACAAGCGAGCTTTTTTGCTTCTGTCATCCTTTTCATTTATAGTAAAGAAGAACATATTGATTAGGAGGTTCTATTTTGACAGAACATTATTTTTCTAATACACCATCGTCTGCAAGTAATGAAGAGCGCTTTTCATTTGAATTGAGAGGAACCTCTTTTTCATTTACGAGTGACCGCGGTGTTTTTTCAAAAAAAGAGATCGATTTTGGATCGCGCCTGTTAATTGAAACGTTTCAAATGCCCGAGAGTTCCGGCCCGCTTCTGGATGTTGGATGCGGATATGGCCCAATTGGGTTGGCCCTTGCAAAAGAGGATAGCCAAAGAAACGTTCATATGGTCGATGTTAATGAACGTGCATTAGCACTAGCTCAAAAAAATGCTGAAGTTAATTCAGTATCAAATGTTTCAATCTATCAAAGCTCTTGCTATGAAAATGTGAAGGAAACGAATTTTGCAGCTATTCTTAGTAATCCGCCGATCCGTGCGGGTAAAAAAGTTGTTCATGAAATTCTAGAAAATTCATTAAATCACCTTGCTGACCAAGGAGAACTTTGGATTGTGATTCAGAAAAAGCAAGGAGCGCCATCTGCCCTTGCGAAATTAGAATCTCTATTTAATGAGGTAGAAGTAGTAGAAAAGAAAAAAGGGTATTATATCATATGTGCTAAAAAATGTTGACTAATATTTTTTAGTATGTTAGCATTATAAAATGCCAATATATAAATATTCCATATAAGCTCGGGTTATACATAAAATAAAAGGTATAATTTTGAATTATATGGGAAAAACTAATAAAATCAATAGTACGTTTTTATGAAATTGTGGTTTTCTATTTAAAGAGACCATTTTTCTTTTGTTCAATAATAAACATATGGTTTATTATATATTTTGAATAATAACGCTTGATTTGAGGGGTGAATCAGTTGACAGGTCAACTAGTTCAGTATGGACGCCACCGCCAACGCAGAAGTTATGCTCGTATTAGTGAAGTTTTAGAGTTACCGAACTTAATCGAGATTCAAACGGCTTCATACCAATGGTTTTTAGATGAAGGTTTACGAGAAATGTTCCAAGATATTTCTCCAATTGATGATTTTACAGGTAACTTATCACTAGAATTTATTGATTACAGCTTAGGTGAGCCAAAGTATTCAGTAGGAGAGTCTAAAGAACGTGATGTAACTTATGCAGCACCTCTTCGTGTTAAGGTGCGGTTAATTAATAAAGAAACAGGTGAAGTAAAAGACCAAGATGTGTTCATGGGAGATTTCCCATTGATGACCGAAACAGGTACCTTTGTAATTAATGGTGCTGAGCGTGTTATCGTATCACAGTTGGTTCGTTCACCAAGTGTTTACTATAGTGGAAAGCTTGATAAAAACGGTAAAAAAGGATATACAGCAACTGTTATCCCTAACCGTGGTGCATGGCTAGAATATGAAACTGATGCAAAAGATGTAGTATACGTGCGTATTGATCGTACTCGTAAACTGCCAGTAACAGTGCTGTTACGCGCGCTAGGTTTCGGTTCTGACCAAGAGATTATCGATTTAATCGGTGATAATGAATACATCCGTAATACGCTTGAAAAAGATAACACGGAAACAACGGAAAAAGCGCTATTAGAAATCTATGAGCGTTTACGTCCGGGTGAACCACCGACAGTTGAGAATGCGAAGTCTCTATTAGTATCTCGCTTCTTTGATCCAAAACGATATGACTTAGCGAACGTAGGTCGCTATAAAATTAATAAAAAGCTTCATATCAAACATCGCTTATTTAATCAAAAGCTAGCTGAAACATTAGTTGATCCTGAAACAGGTGAAATTATTGCAGAAAAAGGCGCAATGATTGATCGCCGTCTGCTAGATCGCTTGATTCCGATGCTTGAAGGTGGAGTAAACTTCAAAACTTATAGTCCGGTTGGTGGAGTAGTAGAAGACGATGTTACATTACAATCTATTAAGATTTACGCGCCAAATGATCCAGAAGGTGAAAAAGTCATCACTGTATCAGGTAACGCATATGTAACAGAAGAAGTTAAAAATATCACACCTGCTGATATTTTAGCATCAATCAGTTACTTCTTTAACTTGCTTCATCAAGTAGGAGACACAGATGATATCGACCACTTAGGTAACCGTCGTCTGCGTTCTGTAGGTGAATTGTTACAAAACCAATTCCGTATCGGTTTATCTCGTATGGAACGTGTTGTTCGTGAAAGAATGTCAATTCAAGACACGAATACAATCACACCTCAACAATTAATTAATATTCGTCCAGTTATTGCGGCGATTAAAGAGTTCTTTGGAAGTTCTCAATTATCACAGTTCATGGATCAAACGAATCCATTAGGCGAATTGACGCACAAACGTCGTCTTTCAGCTCTAGGACCTGGTGGTTTAACGCGTGAGCGCGCTGGTTTCGAAGTGCGTGACGTTCACTACTCCCACTATGGCCGTATGTGTCCGATTGAAACGCCAGAGGGTCCAAATATCGGGTTAATCAACTCACTTTCTTCTTATGCAAAAGTAAACAAATTCGGTTTCATCGAAACACCTTACCGTCGTATCGATCCTGAAACAGGTAAAGTGACAGAGCGAATTGACTACTTAACAGCTGATGAAGAAGATAACTATGTTGTAGCCCAAGCGAACGCTCGTCTAGGTGATGATGGTTCATTCTTAGATGAAAATGTCGTTGCACGTTTCCGTGGAGAAAACACGGTTATCCGTCGCGATCGTTTAGACTATATGGATGTATCACCAAAACAAGTTGTATCTGCCGCTACAGCATGTATCCCATTCTTAGAGAACGATGACTCTAACCGTGCATTAATGGGTGCGAACATGCAACGTCAAGCAGTACCTTTATTAAATCCTGAAGCACCAATCGTAGGTACAGGTATGGAATATGTATCTGGTAAAGACTCTGGTGCAGCCGTGATTTGTAAATACCCTGGCGTTGTAGAGCGCGTAGAAGCAAAACAAATTTTTGTTCGCCGTTATGAAGAAGTAGACGGACAAAAAGTTAAAGGTAACTTAGATCAATACAAATTATTAAAATTTGTTCGTTCTAACCAAGGTACTTGTTACAACCAGCGTCCAATTGTTTCAGTTGGCGACGAAGTAGTAAAAGGTGAGATCTTAGCCGATGGTCCTTCAATGGAAAAAGGTGAGCTTGCTTTAGGACGAAACGTAATGGTTGGTTTCATGACATGGGATGGTTACAACTATGAGGATGCCATCATCATGAGTGAACGCCTTGTGAAAGACGATGTATATACGTCTGTTCATATTGAAGAATATGAATCTGAGTCTCGTGATACGAAACTTGGACCTGAAGAAATTACGCGTGACATTCCAAACGTAGGTGAAGATGCGCTTCGCAACTTAGATGAGCGTGGAATCATCCGCATTGGTGCAGAAGTAAAAGATGGAGATCTTTTAGTTGGTAAAGTAACGCCAAAAGGTGTAACAGAACTAACAGCTGAAGAACGTCTTCTACACGCTATTTTCGGTGAAAAAGCGCGTGAAGTTCGTGATACTTCTCTTCGTGTACCGCACGGCGGCGGTGGAATTATTCTTGATGTTAAAGTCTTCAACCGTGAAGATGGCGACGAATTACCACCAGGTGTAAACCAATTAGTCCGTGTATATATTGTTCAGAAGCGTAAAATTTCTGAAGGTGACAAAATGGCCGGTCGTCACGGTAACAAAGGTGTAATTTCACGTATTTTACCTGAAGAAGATATGCCTTACCTACCAGACGGTACGCCAATTGACATCATGTTAAACCCATTAGGGGTACCATCTCGTATGAACATCGGTCAGGTGCTAGAGCTTCATTTAGGTATGGCTGCTCGTAAGCTTGGCATTCACGTTGCGTCTCCAGTATTTGATGGTGCGCGTGAGGAAGATGTTTGGGCAACAATCGAAGAAGCTGGCATGTCTCGTGATGCTAAAACAGTTCTATATGATGGTCGAACAGGTGAACCATTCGATAACCGTGTATCAGTAGGAATCATGTACATGATCAAACTTGCTCACATGGTAGACGATAAACTTCACGCTCGTTCTACTGGACCATACTCACTTGTTACACAACAACCACTTGGTGGTAAAGCGCAGTTCGGTGGACAGCGTTTTGGTGAGATGGAGGTATGGGCACTTGAAGCATACGGTGCTGCTTACACATTACAAGAGATCTTAACAGTGAAATCAGATGACGTAGTAGGTCGTGTGAAAACATACGAAGCAATTGTTAAAGGTGAAAACATTCCAGAACCTGGCATACCTGAATCGTTCAAAGTATTAATTAAAGAACTACAAAGTTTAGGTATGGATGTGAAGATGCTTTCTGCTGATGAGCAAGAAATTGATATCATGGACTCAGAAGAGGACCATGAGCAACCAACAGAATCAATTATTGCAGATAACGAAGAAAGCCTTTCTGAAGGACAAAAAGATCCTGTCACAAAAGAGTAAGGAATTACTTTCATATAAACGTTAAGGGAAAAAACCTGTAGATTAAAAGGGAGGTAGGCTCCTTGCTAGATGTAAATAACTTTGAGTATATGAAAATCGGTCTAGCTTCGCCAGATAAAATTCGTTCTTGGTCGTACGGTGAGGTAAAAAAACCTGAAACGATCAACTATCGTACGTTAAAACCTGAAAAAGACGGCTTATTCTGTGAGCGTATTTTTGGTCCACAAAAGGACTGGGAATGTCACTGCGGAAAATATAAGCGCGTTCGTTATAAAGGTGTTGTATGTGATCGTTGTGGCGTAGAAGTTACGCGCGCAAAAGTTCGTCGTGAACGCATGGGTCACATCGAACTAGCTGCACCTGTTTCACATATTTGGTACTTCAAAGGTATTCCTAGCCGCATGGGACTTGTCTTAGACATGTCCCCTCGTGCGCTAGAGGAAATCATTTATTTTGCTTCTTATGTAGTAACGGATGCTGGTGATACACCACTTGAAAAGAAACAGCTCTTATCAGAGAAAGAATACCGTGCGTATCGTGAGAAGTACGGACAAACTTTCCATGCAGCAATGGGTGCTGAAGCTGTTAAAAAATTATTGCATGACATCGATCTTGATAAAGAAGTAGATGCTTTGAAAGAAGAATTGAAAACTGCTCAAGGTCAACGTCGTACACGTGCTATTAAACGTTTAGAAGTACTAGAGGCTTTCCGTCATTCTGGTAACGAACCTTCTTGGATGATTTTAGACGTTCTACCGGTTATTCCGCCAGAACTTCGTCCAATGGTTCAATTAGATGGTGGACGCTTTGCTACGTCTGATCTAAATGATTTATATCGCCGTGTAATTAACCGTAACAACCGCTTAAAGCGTTTATTAGACCTTGGAGCTCCTAGCATTATCGTTCAAAACGAAAAGCGTATGCTTCAAGAAGCTGTAGATGCATTAATCGATAATGGTCGTCGCGGCCGTCCGGTAACAGGACCAGGTAACCGTCCATTAAAATCTCTTTCTCACATGTTAAAAGGTAAGCAAGGTCGCTTCCGTCAAAACTTATTAGGTAAACGTGTTGACTACTCTGGCCGTTCGGTAATCGTTGTAGGTCCGAACTTAAAGATGTATCAATGTGGTCTTCCAAAAGAAATGGCGTTAGAACTTTTTAAACCTTTCGTAATGAAAGAGCTTGTTGAACGCGGTTTAGCTCATAACATCAAGAGTGCAAAACGTAAAATTGAACGTGTGCAACCTGAAGTATGGGACGTATTAGAATCGGTTATTAAAGAGCATCCAGTTCTTTTAAACCGTGCACCAACGCTACACAGACTAGGTATTCAAGCATTTGAACCTACGCTTGTAGAAGGTCGCGCTATTCGTCTTCATCCGCTTGTATGTACAGCATATAACGCTGACTTTGACGGTGACCAAATGGCGGTTCACGTTCCATTATCTGCGGAAGCACAAGCAGAAGCACGTATCTTAATGCTTGCTGCTCAAAATATCTTGAACCCTAAAGATGGTAAACCAGTTGTTACACCATCACAGGATATGGTATTAGGTAACTACTACTTAACGCTTGAGCGTGAAGAGGCAGTTGGAGAAGGTATGGTGTTCAAGGATACAAATGAAGCACTATTAGCGTACCAAAACGGTTATGTGCATCTTCATACACGTGTAGGTGTGTATGCAGGTTCTTTAAACAACGAAACGTTTACAGAAGCACAAAATCAACAGTTGCTTGTTACAACGGTTGGTAAATTAGTTTTCAACGAAATTTTACCAAAATCGTTCCCATACATTAACGAACCAACAAGAGAAAACTTAGAAGTGAAAACTCCTGAGAAGTACTTTGTTGAAAAAGGTGCAGATGTGAAGGAATTCATCAAGAATCAACCGGCTATCGCACCGTTTAAGAAAAAAATCTTAGGTAATATTATCGCTGAAGTATTTAAACGTTTCAAAATTACTGAGACTTCTAAAATGCTTGACCGTATGAAAGACCTAGGTTTCAAATATTCTACTAAAGCTGGTATTACAGTTGGTGTAGCTGATATCGTGGTTTTAGGAGAAAAAGAAGTTATCTTAACAGAAGCGCAAGCTAAAGTAGATAACGTACTAAAACAATTCCGTCGCGGTTTAATTACTGAAGATGAGCGTTATGAGCGTGTTATTTCTGTATGGAGCAGCGCGAAAGACGTTATTCAAGGTAAATTAATGGCGTCATTAGACAAACGCAACCCAATCTTCATGATGAGTGACTCTGGTGCCCGTGGTAACGCATCTAACTTCACTCAGCTTGCAGGTATGCGTGGACTAATGGCCAACCCGTCTGGTCGTATCATTGAGTTACCAATCAAATCTAGTTTCCGTGAAGGTTTAACAGTATTAGAGTACTTTATCTCTACCCATGGTGCACGTAAAGGTCTTGCCGATACGGCTCTTAAAACAGCTGACTCAGGTTACCTTACTCGTCGTCTGGTTGACGTGGCACAAGACGTTATCGTACGTGATGACGACTGTGGTACAGACCGCGGTATTCTGGCTGTTGCAATCAAAGAAGGAACAGAAGAAATTGAGAAACTTGATGAGCGTCTAATTGGACGTTATGCAAGAAAAACACTACTTCACCCAGGAACAAACGAAGTGTTAGTGAAAGAAAACGAACTAATTACAGAAGACCTAGCTGAAACAATTGTGGATGCTGGTGTTGAAGAAGTATGGATTCGTTCTGCATTCACATGTAACACTCGCCACGGTGTATGTAAAAAATGTTACGGTCGTAACCTTGCAACTGGTTCAGAAGTTGAAGTGGGTGAGGCAGTTGGTATCATCGCTGCTCAATCTATCGGTGAGCCAGGTACACAGTTAACGATGCGTACATTCCATACAGGTGGGGTTGCTGGAGACGATATCACTCAAGGTTTACCGCGTATCCAAGAGATCTTCGAAGCGCGTAATCCTAAAGGTCAAGCCGTTAT
>ENA-ORXC01002485-ORXC01002485.1-marine-metagenome-genome-assembly--contig:-NODE-2485-length-10010-cov-5.669586_pt1 | contig 10010 bp, 10 predicted proteins | sample MGYA00237865_ERZ511478 | MGnify/ENA metagenome assembly ERZ511478 | reverse complement strand
TTCGACATGCAGTACAAACCCGGTGCATCGCACCACGCCCCAGACTTCTTGTCCCGAACGGACAACGACGCCGCCGTTGAAAATATAAACAACGATATCCCATGCCTTGCATTGGCCGAGACGGCCAACGGATTGCTGACGAGGAGGTACACGGGTACCGACATGCCGGCCCTCGTCGAGTAAGACGATATTTTGGAGGCCCAACAAATCGACGATTTCTGCGTCAAGTTGGCCAAACGCGTGGCTCGCAAAACGGCGAAGGCCTTCTTTCAAAATGAAAGTCACGGCCTCTGCAGGCGGGCGCCCTACGGCGACCAATTGGTCATCCCGGAAAGCCTACGTGAGCGTATCCTCACGCCGAAACATCACGCTACGGTGTCAGCCCACCGGGGTATGAAACGGAACCCAATTCGCAACGAGAAACCCAATCCAATGTGGCCCTCAACCGCTTATCCGCGCCCATGTCACGCACCGCCGAGAACAGAAACGTAGTCGGCCCCGCTGGCACCGCGATTCTCGTTTTTGGTCACTGTGAGGCGCCATACCGGTCAGGAGTCACTTAGGTACAGATCATCTTTGTGAGCCTGTGGCAGGCCGCGATCTACTGGCGCGCGTTGATTGATGCCGCGAGGGAGCCCTGTCGGGGGAGAGGAAGGCCTCCCAGGCATCTTCCAGATCGTGTGGCGCGGCCGGACGCCAAGGCAGTATCGCATTCCGCGGCCCCGGTCCACGCCCCTTTGCTGGCCAGGAGGTCGATGAGGCGCCGGGCAACGCGGATGACGTGTCATGCCCCAGTTCGGAGAGGTGGCGCTGTCCTTGCTGGTTGGGCTCTTGATTGATTGTGGGTCGTTTGCATTTGCATGTCAATTGCTTGAACTATCTGCTTTACAGTAGGGGGGTCCACTGGTATGGATCACCAGATCTCCCCTTGGGGAGGCTACTGTGTGGGATTCGGGGCCATTTGGGCCCGCTTGCTCGGATAGCTGAAGGGGACAGCGGGGCGCCCGTGGCCCGGCTTCCCCACTAAAAAATAACTGCGTTCTCACATCCTGCCTCTCTCTTTGCGCCTTCGGGTGGTTTCCTATGTGACCGCGTCACTGGGCAAGAGTAGAGCAAGGGTGTGAGGGCGGGCTCCCTCAGCTGGGCAGGTGTCCCTATCTGTTTCTGTGGGCTGGGGTGACACGGCGTGGTATGCGACAGGCAGCACCTCCCGATGCCGCCTTCCTCTGGATCGTGTCATGGGGAGTCGAAAGACTTCTGAATGGGGACTGCGTGGCTGCGCACACCGCAGGAGAGAGGCTGGAAGCAGGCCTGGAAGGAGCCTTTTGGCGACACACATCGCGCAAGAGGGCCTTGCTTGGACGGTGCCCCCCCTCACAACATCTATTGGTCTACCGTCCGTTGGTGTGGCGCAAGTGGTCAGCTCGTCTCTAGTATCACCTTTCATCACCGTGCGCCCCTCAGGGACCGCCACCCCCCCCGGTCCCCACCACCGCCCACAGCATCTCCCGTGCCCAACCGCTGAGGTTTCCAGACACCTTCCACTCGGTGTGATACCACACAGAGCAGAATCCCGGACCCAGTGCAGCCTCTAGGCAGATAAAACCCTTGTGCATCGATCTTGGATCAGGCCGCCGCGCTTCTACCACGGTCGGATGAGCCCGTCGTCCCACTGCGTCCAGCACCTGGACCATTCCTCTCGATGTTGCTGACGCCTATGTTTTGTTGGTGTGTATACCGTAGCTCCTGTATCATCTCTTGTCGTGCGTGCAGGTGATGACCTGGAGTATCTCGCGTCTTTTTTTACTCGTAGAGTATCGTTCTGCGTCCATGTCTGAAGAAAACTGCTCGCTACTTCTCTGTGCTGCTGCCCTGTACTGTACCCGTCTCCACCGTACTGCCCAATACTGCGCCTGACTGCCCCATGTTCCTCTGTTCTCTCCGATGCGGCACCGTACTGCCGATTCATCCCCTGTACTGCCCCGTTCTTTGGAAATCCGTGCAGGTGAAGAGAACGGCGGAAAAGGCTGTGGTGGGGCGACTCGGGCTCGGCGAGTGGTGAAAGCTGTGTGGGCAGCGCCGGCGGTGAGAGGGGCGACGGGAGTGACGATCAAGGAGAGTTTTTTTGGGCTGGTGCCCGCCGAAAGCGCACCATGCCTCCTTGGCGTCAACCTGCTACAACCTCCGCCGAGCTACGCTGGTTGGACGCAGGCGTAGGGACGCGTGCATACCTGGACATTTGCGCTGTGGGGGGCGAGACTAACTTTCTGTGCTGTGTCTGGTGCCTACTCATGCTTGTGTTGTTGTCTGTCTTGAGGTTACCTTCTTGCCCTTCGCTTGTTTACAGTGGCCATCTTGTATTTAGCTTTACGTGTTCATGTTGGGCGCGAGGGGTGCGACGGGGTATTCGACGCGGGAGGGGAAGGGTGGTGTTGGCGAGCGGTCGGAAAGGGGTATCAGACCTATATGGCCGCTGCCCCGCTCCGCCCGGTCCCTCTCCTCTAGGAGGCGTGACAGCGCATGTAAAACGTATCCTTTTCTACAACGTTCTCTACCAGTGAGCGACAACGTGTCGGGACCGCTGCCCCGTAGGACAGTGCTCCCGCGCGCGCTGATTATCGAGCGGCCGTGCGGCCACGAATCGCCGCACGAGGGCGTCACGTAACCCTTGGGTAACTCCATGAGGACGTCCTGTCGGGTGCCTCTGGGTTCCTTCGGGTGCCTCTAAAATGCCTCCGAGTGCCTCCAGAAAGCATACTGTGTGCGCGAAAGGTGCGCACATGGCTCCCGGACAGGTCTCTGATCAGTGTCAGATCGTACTGGTGGCCAATATTGCGAATCTGGGACCTTACCCATTTGGACGAACACTGTGGAAAAGAGGGGTCCAGTACGCGACAAAAGACATGCGAAAATCGCGCTGGGGACCCGTTTGGGATCGTTTCAGATCAACCTACAATTCTGCTGGCCAAGTCTCAAGGGCGTTCTCAGTACGTGGTACAGTTTTGCGACGATTGTCACTTTGGTGGTACAGTGAACATGTCAGGCAGCATGCCATACACTCAGTGCGTGACAATGTCATCTTGATGACTCCAGTTCACGCCTAATCAAGACCCAGTGTACCTGCTCTTCTGGATGTTGACTGCGGATACAACGCCCCATTGGGTTCTCCTGTCAAAATGAGGTACGTTATTGGTCCAGCAGGATAATGTCAATCTGTCCTACAATCGTGCGGAACAGGGTCCTTGAATTCACCAGAATCGCAACGTGATTCAGGAAAACCGCCCCAGTGATGCCTCAGCAAGGGGGGAAACTTTCCTTCCAGGGACAGCTACCATGGAGATTGGCACCGACCCGCCATCCTTTCCTCGGTGCAGCGGATAGCATGGAGCTGCGCCGCTCGACCACTCGGCAAACTTCAGATTGCCACCGTACCGCCGGCACCGTGGCAGCCCCCCACACTATCCTCAGAATCTTGCATGAGCAACGATTGTTCACCATCGAGAGTGCTTGCACACACGACCCTCATACGGTTCGTCACACCTCCTTACCCCCAGTCGGTGTGAGGTAGAAAGCTGTGCATGCAACGCATCGATAAACAAGCTGGAGGCGGCCGGGACATATCAGCGCCAGGTCCGTCTCGGCAATCCTGGTCAAGAAACGAAGGAATCATCCGCAAGATGAGCGCAAAGACAGAGAGCAAGATGCTAGGTGTGCAAACCATCAGAGTCAGGCCAGGTCCCTTGCGGCGTTCACAGTCAATAGTCCCATGGTGACAAATGGCAAGCTGCGTGGCCTCACATTCGGCTATCACATCAAGTGATAGTGGGAACAACGTACGTCTCACGTGTGCCAGGCGTAGCCACGTCGGGACCCTCCGCAAGGTGGGGGTTGCAGAAAAGCAGCACAGCAGGCGCGTCTGAACAGATCGCGCTCAATTGGTTCACCAATGTGCAAGGCACTTTCGCGTTGATCCACCACAAAGTGGTGCCGCCCCCAGCTCAGAGAGGTCGTGTGGTGCGACACAGAATTGTGTCGCGACACAATTGCGTTTTGGCCACTCATACTCTTGCACGTTGCAACTGTACTTTCGGACAAAGTCTGTAAAGGTGCGACCCAGAAGAGCCACCTTGACTAGGCGTGTTCTCGGCGCGCGCCCCAATACCACCCCTCGTTCAAGGGCTCAAGGATACGCATCCGGCCAGCGCGACCGGACGGAGTGGGGAGGTCTTACAGCCGTGACATCCGTTTCCGCCAAATGTAAGCAGCGCAGACAACCACCCTTCCTCGTGTCTGGGCGTACGTCTGGACACCCATGTCTGAGGCGCGCCAAGGTCCCAACAGCTCTTGTCTGGGACTCGGTCGTCGGACCACTTGCCTCCTCCATCCGCTGCGAGGAAGCAGCAATGTGCGAAGAATACGCTCGGGTACCGGTCGCTCGCCCCACATGCGCACTTTCTGGAAGCACTGAATACAGTAGGGGGGCAGGTGGGAGTGAGGGGGGAGAGGGAGTGGCTGTGGCAGCGTTGGTCTGGGCTTGGAGGGCGGAGGGCGGGGGCTGCAGTGGGATGGCTGCACCGTTGGTCTCTTGGATGGATGGGAGCGGGCCAGCCTTGCTCGTTTGGAAGCGAGCACTGGCGCGCCCGTACTGGTGGCCGGGAACAGGGGCGGTGGTGGGGATGGCTCTGAGGTGAAGCTGCCGCAGTTTGGGTGTATGCACGGGGGTGGGGCAGGTTTGCTCTTCTGGGAGACTGGCACCGGAGCGCCTGTACGGGTGCATTCCACGGTTATCGGTGTGGTTGAACCCATTTTCTTCTCCTGCGCGCTACCAGCACCTTTGTTGTCTATCCGATGCATGGAGTAAAAGAGGGCAACGACCACATTTACTACAAAAGAGCGAGTGTCATGCGGATGTGTGCTGCTCAAGCGGGGAGGCCGTGTACCCGCAGCAGCGGCAGGGGTTCCGTCGGCACGCATGTCAAAGTGGACGGGCAGGGTCACGCGTGGCTTGGTGGTGCTCGTCTTTTTGAAGTCAATTCCCCGCGGCTGCGCGGCCCGCGCCGTCTCGACGGCAGCTGCAGCCTCCAAGGCGCTCTTTTGATAGGCAGAGCGCGACTCAGCAACGGAGATGAGAACACTGGTCTGGTAGCACAACACCGCCAGGTACCCGTACCTACCGGAGCCGCGCAAAATCTGCTCCATCTAGCGGATGGACGCGTTGCGTTGCTTGTGTGTCAAGGTGTTTTTGAAGTCAAGGTCGCCGTAGGAGTTGGCGTTGTAGAAGTGAGAGAGCGTGTGGTACAGACGTGGATGCGGTCTGACACGACCGACAAATCGCAGAGCATCCACGGCAGCTTGGCCATCGCGCACCGCACGACCCCACACGCAAAGTTGTACACCAGGTACCGCGGAAGTCGGGGGAAGCGCGACAGAACAGCGTTTATCGGCACCTGCGGGCTCTCCTTCCGGTCCAGCACCACGATGCCCAATATCTTTGGGTGCACACAGGCACAGCACAAGGTCAATGACCCGTCCGAGTCCTTGTCCGACGAGTTGAAGCCCTTTTCGCACGTCCCACAGGGTGTCTTTTCGCCTTTCTCAAACGGTTCGGCACGTCACTGCTTCCGACCCGGCGTGTAGACGCCCGTGACGCTAGTGCTCGAAGACGCTTTCGGGTAGCGCTCCTGGAAAAGCTATGTCAACTCCTCGTCCGTCTCGCCGCCCTTGAGGTACCGCTCCATGTACTCGTGCCGAGCCTTGACGTCTGCGGAAAAGTCCGAGTAGAAGGTCCGCGCGCAGGTGACCGCGTCCTCGAGGACATCGGCGATGGCGGTGGCAAAAGCCAGCACCGAGTCAAACACCAACGTCTCGGCCTGCAATGCGACCATGACGTGCCGCAGCTCGAGGAGGCACACGGCCGCGCCTGAATTGGCCGCCTTCTCCCGCGTGCGGCAGGTCGCCTCGGCCACGACCAGATCGATGCTGACACGAAGGCTGCTGGAGCGGAGGACCCGGCTCACGTCCTCAAGGGCGTCGAAGTGGCGGACCTTGACCCCGGCGATGACCGGGTCGAGGGTGAAGACCAGCACCATCCGAAAAATGTGGTCAACGTCGTTGGAGTCGAGCCGCTGCATGAGCGGCTGCAGGAGCGGCTTTGGGATTTTGAGAGCGGGCTCATCGCCCGGATTGGCTGTGCCACCGCCGCTCTGCTGCGCCCGTCGGCGACGGCCACGTGAAGTGGGGGGGCGCGCCCGCCCATTGCCGACGCCGTCGGTCGCTTGACCACCTGCCCCCTTCCTGACCTTGTTCTCTACCGTAGATGCAGCACTGTTTTTATCGACCTCAATCCGGGATTCGTCGTTCAGGTCGACCGCATCGGGGTTCTCCACGCGCCAATGGGCGATGGACTTGGCCAGTCGGACCGCACAGTCTGCCCGGCGTTTCCGCTCCATGGTGGGATTGACTTGCGTCGTCTTGTAGGCCGACGAAAGCGACTCGATCAACGGCAAGGCGGCCGCATCTACCTGCCACACCATCACCAGAGGCGTCCAAATGCTCAGTGTCTCCGAGGGCACGTCTTCGGCTTCGTTGCCGTCAACGCCGACGGGGACCAGGAAGGACAACGCGATCTCAGCCGACCTCAGAGTGCGGTCTGTCACGGCGACGGGGTCGTCAGGTACCAAGGCGTGTCGCATCATGCGACGCGCCTGCTCACCCACGACCAAGCACCCCTTCCGGCTCTGCATGTTCACGGCCGGTACCACCTGGCAAGCATGCTCAAACTAGAAGGGCTGCGAGTTGGCGTCGTAGCATAGGAAAATGCAGTCCGACGTCACGACCAGGTAGCGACCGCACGGCAGCTCGCACGCGGAGCATTCGTAGAGGCTGCGGTCCGGATCCACTACGCTCAGGCGCCTGGAGGCGAGGATGATTTTTGTCCGCAACGTGTCGAATCCGCGGAACTTGGTAGAGGACGGTAGCAGACCGGCCGATTTGAGGCCTGCCCAATCGCTGAGGCACTGCGACAGCACGTCCGAGATGTGTGTGCCGGAGCGCACAAACGCAGCACACTTCCGTGTCCATGCCACCGTGCTCCCCGATGTCAGCGAGAGCAGGACGACGCTGTCCTCGCGGCCATCTCGAGCACTCAGCTGCTCACAATTGGGACACCGCCGCCGCGTAACGCGCATGGAGCACGGTCCCAGTGTCTTGTGGATGATGGCAGGGAGGGCGGAGTCGTGATTGGCGGCCACGCCGGTCAGGTCGGTGCCACAGTGGAAGCAGCGGGTAGGGGCCTTCAACTCGTAAACGCCGCCCAACCGGGCGAGCTCGCCAACCCGAAGATCAAAAGCAGTGGCGCGCGGGCAGTTGAACAGCGACAGCGACTTCGTGGAGACCGTGGAGCGTACGCAGCCCGTTTCCGTCAACTGCAGGGGCGCGTTGCCGTGGGCGACGCGGTATTTTTCTGCCAGCTTGGTGTGTGGGCACCCGCGGACGCCGGCAAGCGTACAAAAGCCACACGACACGCCCTTCTTTCGCAGGTGCACCGGCAAGGGCACTGCAACGCCGCGGTGCAGGGAGACAAAAACAACAATTTCCTTGTGCAGCCGCCAGACGGGGGCCTCCTCGTCGATAAGGACCACGGCGTCGGGGCGTCCCGGGTGCGTGCGGCCATGCACGAGAATAGCCACTGCCGACCGATGCTCGGGTACTGCTTCAGGGCCTCGGCCAACAGCTCCACGGCCTCGGCAAAGACGACGGTGTGCTCGCAGGTGCTCACTCTGTTAACGCTCATGTCCGCGCTGTAGATGTCACTGCCGAGGCAGGTGCAGCGAATGACCGCGTCAGAGGAGATCCAGGTGCAGCAGCAGCTCCTCTTCTAGTGGTCCGTCTTACACCACACGGAGAAGCGCGCCACGACCCCAAACATGTAGAGCACCGCCCATATATCCTCCTTGCCGTCCGCAGCCCTCCATGTTGACACCAGCGCGGTGACCGCCTCGCGGTCCTCCAGCGAGACGTCATCCAAGAGCGGGTCGTCAAAGATGATGGAAAGGCCGCGGAGGTAGAGGGCCTCAGCTAGTACGCGCAGGCAGCCACGCGAGAAGTTCTCGAGGGTCCTTGCGCCTGTTCCGGCCGGCCGCCCACACATCTCTGCCACATCACCGCGCCGCCTCTTGTTGGCGTCCGGTTGGAACGCGTCCAGATCCGAAAGGTTGCCGTCGTCGCCGTAGCTGCCGCTATCATCGACACCTTGGCAGCCGCCCTCAGCACCTAGAGAGTAGGGGACGGCATCAGCGGCAAGGGTGGCACAAAATTCAAGCAAGCTAGAGCCGATCGTGTCAGGCCACTGTATGGGGGAGTCGTCACCACTCTTCGAGCCAAGAGCGACCGGATCTTTATCCATTAGCTCCTCATCAGAGGACAAAGAAGGACCAGGAAAGGAGGTTAAGGATGCCATGAACCAGGTTGATGAAGGGCGCGACCATGAACGGCGGCACTCAAACGTACGGCAGGAAGAGGGCCCGGCAGGTCGACGTGCTGCTCCGCCACGCACTGAGCAAGGCCGAGGCCCCACACACCGCGAAGAGTGACTTCGTGCTGCACTCAAACCACGCAGTGGTATCTGTATCCCTGGCCCAAGAAAACAAGAGCTCGGCAGTAAGCAGGAAATGTGGAAGAACAGGAGACGGTCAGAAAATGAAAAGGAATGCGGTCCATGGAGAACAAAGGGCGACCGCGTCACGAAACGCACACCAGTAGGACGGAGGCACAAGTGGCACTCGGGCGACCCCCCCAGCATGCGGCACCCTAAGGAACCCCCCCGGAACGTACAGTTGGTGCAGCAAGGGAAGAGTTCATGGCAGATAAGAGGCGGAGTGGGACAGCAGAGCGGCAGGGGTGGTCCGATAGCGATGGTGTACAGCGATTAGCACAACAGTGACACCGCGCACGCACACGAAGACGGTGCGATCCGGTCGTGTGGGCAAGGCGGCGGATCTCTGGTCGCCAAAGATCTCGTGTTGTCAGGCATCCCGTGTAATGGTGCGGCTGAGGTCATTCACCAATGGGCGTGATAACTCTTCATCCCTCCACTGTCAGCCCGTCGATGTCGCCAGTGAAGGGTGACGCGTGGTTCCCTATTTTGATCAGCCAATGACTGTCGGCCTTGTTGTGGTGTAGCCGATAGTTGATTCCGCCGTCAGTTGACCTTCCGAAAGAACTTGTGAGGACCTGACAAGGACCTGAGTGCTCGCTCTAGCATGACTCTTACACCAAGTCAATGGAGAAAGCACCGCCCGGTCTCTCACGACAAAGGGATTGCTCTGGTACGGCTGTATCGGATCGGAACGAAGCAACATCTGAGGGTCGCCACATGCCAGCTATGAGCTCCCACACTGTTGGAAGGACAGCGTAGCGTGCTTCCAAAGCAACAGCGGGCGTGAGAATGGAGAAACAAGAACATTTGGATCAGCCCCTGCAAAAACAAATACAGGCACCATCTGTTTGGAGTACGTAGACGAGCACTCGGTCCCTTTGGAGCTACACGCCAAGGCATAAAACAAAAGAACAGATGCGAGAACATGAAAAAAAACGCGCGAGCTCCGCAAGTTAACTGTAGTACCACGATCAGGGGGGTTACCTCCGGAGGAGGGAAGTAACGGCCGTCTGGGCCGCTCGCGCGACACCCGCGATCGGACTCGAGGTCCAGGCAGTCGGGCCGATCGAAACGCCAAGACATGAAGACACGGTTTACTTTCCGGCGACGGCGGTGCCTCCCACCGTCGTCGCCCTTCGCCCTAGAAGGGCGGAAACCGTTGCCCGGGCTCACGTACCCGATTGGGAACTGACCTGGGCCGTCACCAACCAGTGCAGATAGTTCCCTCCATGCATATCAAGTCCCCCGAAGCGATCATTGCAAACGAGGGGGAGTGAACATTCCGCGTGCAACGCGCTGCAACCGCCGCGTGGCGACCGGTCGGCTGTCGCTTGCCGCGCCCTCTGGCCGCGGC
>ENA-ORXC01002484-ORXC01002484.1-marine-metagenome-genome-assembly--contig:-NODE-2484-length-10015-cov-5.903200_pt1 | contig 10015 bp, 10 predicted proteins | sample MGYA00237865_ERZ511478 | MGnify/ENA metagenome assembly ERZ511478 | reverse complement strand
AGCGTGGGGCGAGGAACTCCCGATCGGGCCCCCCTGGAGGGGTCTGACACAGCCAAGACACACGTCTTCCCAGACCCGGGCCCTCTGGAGGGACTGGGAAGCTTGTGGAGGCTTCGGCAATCCGAGCGTAAGCCAGACCGAGATATGATCTCGACCAGAGATATATTCTTACAGGAATTCTATCAGGGAAAACTGAAAAATCATACGATAAGTCCCGAGGTCCTGGTTTTGGGTAAATCCTGAAAACTGGGAAGTCTTAGTGACTTTTCTGCTTCCGCACGAGACGGGCGGGGGTCCTCTTCCAGTGGAAGAGTAGTCAAGAAAGCTGGTCGGGGGCCACTTGAGGCCCGGGCCTGAGATCGTGGCCCGTTGGGCACCGGTCCCCCAATGGTAGCGCCCGGCAGTCGGGATTGCGCACGTCCTCAGTCTTGTTTCTGAGGGCATATGAGTGTGTGCATTGGGGTCATCGAGCGGATTCGAATTAATCAGTGTTGCGCTTGCGTTACTTCCGTCGTTTTGGTGCGCTACGCGCCCTGTGAGCCCGCCGATCGTGTTGTATCTCTGGTGTTGCGCTCTGCATCCTGTGCAGCGTTCTCGCATGGGGTTATACTCCGTCGGCTGTGAGGGCAGGATCCACTACAACTCCAAGCGCTCTGTGAACTAGGCATTGCACTGATCCGGTCTTGTAGTTCTGGCTGCTCGTTTCCAGAGAATAGCGCTGTTTTCGTCCAGGAGTGCTCCGTTTGAGGCGCACAAGGCGTAATTCGAGAGCTGAAGAGCGGAGGCCCTGTCTGCAAGGCGTGTGCACGGCGTGCACAGACACGTTCCAGCCAATGGGAGCCTGTCGTTCTGATAACACCCCAATCACGAGATTATTTTCAGACCCAAACTGCCCGACAGTGGGATCCCGCGCACGAAGGAGTTACGAGCTAAAACGAGCTCGTCTGGCGCATTAGAGCCGAACACGTTCACGTGTACGAGAAATTCTTTTTCATCTCGCGCATGTGAACGAGATTGGAAAAGAGCATAGCACTTGCGTTTGATGGTTTCCGCAACAATGATCGGACCTGAGAGACGGTCACGGCTCACCTCTTGGATCTCGGGATTACCGAAGCGTGCGTTTACACTCTGGTACTCCAGCGGCGTGGGGCCTGCGCGGTGCACACGTGTCGCCCACGATATGCCTGTTCTGATCCCAAACTGCGGGCTCTGTGTTTTCATGTGTGCGTCCAGACAGAGTGTGCCGAATCACGTGTTTTGCCGCCGACGAACGACGATATTGGTGCCGAATCACGTTCACATCCCTCGCCGTGCAGACATGGCCTGAGGAGTCCAGTGGTGTGACTCAGACCGCACTGCGCTTCTTTGTTTGTTTTATGAACAAGCGTGCACTGGTCCATACGAAGGGAGATGGATGCTCCTTGTTATTTAATCCTAGCCAAAAAGTCGAGAAACTCACAGTATAGGCCTGCGGCCCGATTCTCTCACGCGGCCACATCGATTCTGGAGGTCGGCATGACGCAAAAATGGGATTGTCCCCCAGTGATCGTCAGATCATGTGGAGGAAGTCCCCGGGGTTTTTCGGTGTACCGTACTGGCCTAGTCTCAAACTAAGAATACGATAGGGCGAGATTTATGTCGCAAGACAGGCCTTGAAACAGTCCCGACGGTGGCGTTCGGACTTTACTGAGGATCATCCTTGATATCAAACAAGGATCACTGGAGGACTTTTCCGCAGATGGTGCGTCTGATCGAATGGAAAACCAATCGGCTTCTTGGTCGCTGGGGGGGCTAGAAGTGGCTGGCGAATAAGCGCACGGAAGCCGTCCGCCTCTGGTCCACCTTGAGAAACGTGTGACCGTCCTAAATTTCCTATTGTCAGAAAGGTGGATCGGTGCAGAGTGTCTGAGCCGGGAATCGTCCGAGAAGCTCCAGCTCTTGCTGATCAGCAGATCAGAGCCTCCTACGCCATAGGTACACCGAGGTGAGCCTCTGTTGATGCTTGAGGTGCCACACCGCAGTCGCATCCTGCCGGAGTCCTGTGCCTTGGTCCCTCGACTTCGCTGCGTATCCTCGTCAAACAGGTCCTCGGCTGTGTCCCTCTTCGTGGTGCTACGGGCATGCAAATGCGGTATTCATGTGAAGTGTCACACACTGTGCTACGCACGCACGGGCCCCCTTTTCTCGTTGCCATGAAGCGTCGCAGGCGCGGTCCACAAGATTCTGCGTATTTCAATCTCACAGATGCCAACCTGATTAATTTGCAGGCACATCACTCGAACTCAGATTCTGCAGAGCATGATGTCGGCTGTGAAGGCGACGGTGGGGGCTCGGCAGGCAGACCCCAACCTGTCCCTGGCAGAGGGATACCACGAGCGTGCGGTGTAGAGGAATACGACGACATCGCCCTGTCACCAGAATCTGCGTCAGACGCTTAGCCATCAGACGACACAGATTTTTCGAGTGCATCTGAGCACCCTGATGAGGGGTTTGCAACACGTCGCGAGTTCTTATATTTTGGGTACCTCTACGGGCGAGTGCGTGAGACGCTCAGACAGCATGACATGATGCGAGAGGCCGAGAACTCTTTTATCCCGCAGGACGAGTGGCCCTCGCGTTGGCGCTTACGGGAGTTGCGCAAGCACATGCTGAAGTCTGCCATACCACTGCAAATAGAAATGGCCACACGTCAGCTTCCCGTTGGCAAAAGAAGAGCCATGCGAAAACTGCCTGACGCAGTCGTATCGTACATTCCTTTCTCTGAGCATGAAAAGCGGGACTTGGGAGATCCCGAAACGGCTGCTCTTCTCCACAGTAACGAGGAATCGTGCATGGGCACAGCCGAACGGCCTGCAGAGTTTTATCAGACTGGAGTGTCCAGGGATCCCGCGAGGCATACCGCGAAGAAGGTCTTGTTCCGAGACCGGTTTGGTGACGACATTGGATTTGTCGCCCAGGTCTCTCTTGATGCAGCTACGACATTCAGGGCAGGTCTGATGAGCACAGCTATTGCTCGTGACGGCAGCTCTACCACATCCGCGTCCACGTATGCTTCCCAGAGCGCACTTAGACTTGGGGACTCGCTCGCAAAGTTTTCTACTTTTCCTGATTTCGTAACGCCCGCGAGCTGGGCTCCATGCCTCAAAGAAGAGCGCAGGTTTAATTTTTGGCTCACGCGGTCCGGTGGCTTTCTTGTTCTTTCTGTGAAAGCATCAGCCATGATGGAACAAGACTCGTGGTCCACCTTCACATCACTGCGGCCACTGGAGCCCTCGCAGGCGGAAGAGCCCCCCGAGTGTGCCCTCCCGCAAATATGCCCCTACACGCTGTACATTTCATTGTACGGTGATGAATTACACGTATACAAGCGTCGAAGGGAAAGCCTGGAGGGAAACTGTGGAGCACAAACGTTTCTCAGCATCAAGGATCGTGCGTTTTTCGTTCTTCCTTTGTTTCATTAGCCACGAAGAGCCAACCCGAACGCATTGCTCAAGCGCGCGGTGGAAGACGTACTCCTCACGAGAAAGGAAGGTGTTAACGTTTATAATGCCTTCAAACAGCAGCACGCGGTAGCTCGTGTGTACCTGTTTCCTGGTCTCTTTCATTTCCCTATAGCTGCAAAGTTTTACAGCTCGGTCGGTGCCCCAGGTATAGGGCACTGCACTAGCTGCGACATTGTCCAATTGAAGACCACCACAGCTCCGAAAGAGAAAGCCATGAGCAGCACCACCTCTTTTGACGTTAAGGACTCTCGTTACTCTCGAACGCAAGAGCGGCCTGCGCTTACCATGTCGGGTGTGAAGAGCTCCCCACAGCTGTCTGCGGAATCCGTGAAGGATGCACTGCTTCTCAATGGCATATCCGACAAGTCCGAAATCCTGATCCTGCGTCTTGAAGAGGGGCGGGGTCCGGAGAGTTTCGACCAACGCGATCACGTGGTTGTCGCTCCCTCACACCTACTCTACTACAGAGTCGGATCAAACCTTGCAATGAAAGCCTACGATGCGTTATCAAAAGAGCAACGGGACTCATTCACAAAGCAGATGCGTCGCTGTGCGAAGAAACTCCCGACGCAAACAGTCTTGTCGTCGTTCGAACCCGAAATGATGGGTGGCACATCGCTCTCAATGTCATACTATTGCTGATCCCCTACTTTTGTCCTGGTGGACCGAGACAGACTGATGGACCGACTGTCTCCACCAATAAAATGCGCCCCTGGGACTGCCTTGGAGCTGCTGATTTCTTACATGTGCCCATACGGCCGGGAAATCGACATCAGCACCTCCTTTTTTCGAACTTCTGGCACGAAAACAGCAGAAAATCCCAAGATCTCGCCCTGGAAGAGTGATCCGGGCAAGGAAAGCGGATCAAACGGAAACGAACAGTGTGTTCTGCTGGATGCAATGTCCTCGCACCAAATATGGGTTTTCCATTCGCTCTGATGCCCTCTTACTGTCATTTTAGACCGATAGAATACTCTTATGCACAGTCAGTCTTAGTCTCGGTGCACCAGGACAAAAGTCGGGGATCAGCAATATGCAGTGCTGCTCACGGTAGGCCCGACTGTGCTGCAGTACTCGGTCCATCGTACAGCAACATCGCTACACGCAGTTGCCGCTCTCGGTGCTCTTCATGCCCTCCGACGGTTCTCTCCCGCACTGTGCTACCTCCCAACAGCTGCCTCGGATGGCGAGAAGGCCGTGCGAACGAGGCCCACTGTGGCTGAGCTCCTAGTCTTGGGCGAGAGTCTGATAATTGAGCTGCGTCGGCTGCTGCCATTCAACGGGTGGTGGGAGCGAGCATCTGTGCACCGTCTACTAGAGCTTTTGTATCGCACTCTCCCGCTGGTGCAGCTCGGGCCGGCCATATGTGGGCTCACTCTTGAGGGATTTCAGCAGCTGAAAAGGCGTGAGGTGAGCCAGAGCAACAGCTGGAGCCCTGCTGAGTATTCCCTTCATAGCTCGAGAGACACAGAACAGTCCTCCCGAGTGCAATCTTTTTCAGGCGAATATGGAATACCCGCTTCATGGCTCATTGGTGAACAAGGCAAGCAGCTGAAGTCCGTGTCCTGCTACAGCCTGCGTCCGAGCAGTGTTCATGCGGCCACAGTAAATGATGCTTGGCGTGCCATGCACGCTGTGCGCACGCTGCTGGGGTCCAAAGAAGATGTTTGGAAGCGCCATGCGCCGAACGCGGCCCTCACACTTTGGCGGAAGGCCGCGAGGAAAGAGCGATCGATTATTATAGGAGAAGGGTCCACAGTGTCTATTGTTGACGTTATACCTGAAGAGCCCGGCTCTGGAACGAGTGACATGAACCACAAGCGCTTTGGTCGCGTCCACTCCATTGCAACCGTCAACGGCAAGCTTCACGTTGCCTACGAGCCATGGAGTGTACCGCACATGGCCTTCTCCGTTTTGGGCGAGCCGGCTGTCGTCGCTGTTGACGTAGCAGCTGATTTTACCATTGTCACTGCCGACCGCGTCGGCCAATTGGCATTTGTGCTTCCTTGTGGGCAGCGTAGCGTCATGTTTACAAAACGTTCGGGCTTCCACTTTAAGAGTGGGTGACTGAGAGTGACTTGTGTATTGTATGCCTCTCTGACGTGTAAGTCGGACTCGGCTCATGGTTTGAATACTGTACTGCACCAAAAACAATGAGCAAGGGACCTACGATGGACTCAAGAGAAAACGAGAAGGTTTTGATGAATACTTCAACTGCGTATGTGTGACGGCCAGCAACTTGTGGCAGTAAGAAGAAACATACAGAGTGCGCATGGAGAAACCGAAAGCAAGAAGCACAGAAAAAACACCAATGACATCGCTCATGCAATTCGTCCGACTGACAGCTTCTTCAATTCATCCACCAAGAGGTACACGGAGCGGTTCGAAAGCCGCTGCACCACCACCGGAGCATGGCAACCCGTGAGACGCCTCTGCGCCGGAGAGCCCTGACGGAGTCGATCGTGATCGCTCCCGAACATGGTCGGTGCGCAGCGCAGACAGCACAGAGGAGCAGTAGGTCCAGCTTCTTCTCCTAGCTGTTCAATGCACGTTGGGCAGACAATGACCGAGAGCCAAACGACTACACCGCAATGAGGGAAAGACGTTCCATCAACTGAATAGTCTGTTACTGCTCCCGTCTCCTCATTGGGCAGCACCAAGGGTGTCCCTTTCGGCTGTATGGAGTTGTGCACAATAAACTTCGTCACGCCCATGGACGCCCGCATCATGTCGACGATGGTGGCCTTCCTGACAGCCCAGTCTGCGTCTGGCTCCATCTCCAAAAAGGCCTGCGTATCGTCAAGGTACTTTCCCAGGTACGACACCATGTCTTTGATATCCTGTTGGAACTGTTCTGGCTCTAGCGACTCATACGTCTGCGCGTCGCCGCACCACCATTCCCCAGCAGTGAGCTTCTGGGACGCAAGCACCAGCAGCTTTTCAAAAGGGATGTAGATAGTCAGCTTATTGCGCCAGTGCTCGGCGTGCTCCATCGCGTAAGAAAACCAGGCTGTGCAGGCAGTGTTCACGGCGGAGGCCACGTTTGGTCCCCCATTGAAACCGCTGTGAAGGACGCCGTAACCCGTGACGACAAAGTCCCCAGGCTCCATCTTGTGGAATCCAACTCGTACACCGCGATTCAGAAAGAGCGTGGCAGGCCACAAGCACGCTTTTACAGCAAGAACTGTCCATACGTCACCTCCGGCCGCTTCCAATACGACCGGGTCCATAAGCTCTCGCATGACGCGCTCCGCTAGAGGGCGTTCCGACGCCGGAATGAACCACCAAAACTTGCTCTCTCCGGCCTGCAAGTACGAACATGATTGCAGCAGACTGTCCTCAACGTGCCAGCTAAAGTGAGAGCCTAGGGCTCCAACGTACAGCAAGCTTGTGTTGATACCTTCGTACGTGGACGCTGCACCGAGCATAGTGTGGTGATTCAATGTGCGAGGATTCTCAAATCGCTGACGAGTCGGGAAAGCATCGGCATGCGCAGTACACGCAGGGTCACCAAGACTCCTACTGCACCCATCCTTGTTGTCAGGTGACATGTCTGAAAGATAGTACACATCTACGGGATCAAGGGCTCCACCTATCACAGCCCTCTCTTTGCCGGCAGCTGTGACTCGTCGCACCCAAGTCGCGCTGGGATCGTTCACACTGGCAAGGAAGCGCGTCACACCGAAGTCCCGGTATGCGGCTTTAAGGGCGTTTGCACTCTCACCGACTTTGGCTCTGAGTTCCGCACCTGACATACGCTTTTCCCTTTCTGATGGCAGCTGTGCCCTCAAGTCTTTGCGCTTGACGCCCAGGTCAGGCGCAGGCCTACCAGAGAATGAGTCGCACATAATAGTTGGTAACTGCGGAAATGTTTGAACGCGCACTCTGAGCTTGTCCGCGGAATATCGCTTTGGCAATCGACTAGAAACGGGGCGCCTCTCGCGTGCTACTATTCGGAACACGTGAGCGCCAAATTGCCTGAATGATGCACTATTCGACCGAATCAGTCTGTGCAATCCCAAGTCAGGAACAGTGTGTAACTCAGTCACAGGAACGGAGTGGAACTCCCTGGCACGTCGCGTCAAAGACCCAAGCACTTGCAATGACACTTTGTCACCACCGTGTGCGTTCTTCGGCTCACCACCCGCATCCATGGCAGCTGTCTTGCGAACAGTGGCGTCAGGAGCTTCTCGGCTGGTAGCCGGCATGTGCTCGTGGAGTTTTCTTCGAGATGTTGGGTCTTTGCCGGCAGCCCCAGGTTTCTGTATGCTCTTTATCGATGCGAGCGTTGCACCAGGGACTCCTCCACTTCCTCTGGCGAAGTGGTTTGAGGGGAGAGTGCCGGCCAAGACGTCTATGTCGTCTGAATCAAAGCTAGACAATGGATCATCGCGCCGTGAGGCGAGAGCCTCGCACAGCAAAGAAGGATCACCGACCGAAAGACCGACTCCCGCGGCGGCACCACACCATGGTCCTTCGAAAATGCCACGTACTCCTGTGCTGGGCCCTTCAACGGGGTTACGCAGTGCACCGCCATCTTCGCGTCGAACATGAGGTAACAAACCAACGGCAGCGCCACCGAGAGCCTGTGCATCGGCGGCAGCGCTAGTGCGTCCTCGTGCATGCACATCACCACTGCCGTCGGCTGCTGCGGGACGACGCCCATCTTGTTCAAGCACCCGACCACCGTCGCCGCTCCTGCCGTCTTGGCCATGTCCTTCACCACGAGTGCCACGTTGATCTTGAGTAACCACACCAACAGCAGCACCACCACGAGCGCGTGCGGGAACGGCAGTAAGAGCTCGTCGTTGCGATTGCACTTCACCACCGCCACCATTGTCGCGTCCGTCTTGTGCAACAGAACCAACGGGAGCAACACCACGACCGCGGGCGTCAACGGCTGCACCAACGAGTCCCCGTGCCTCCACTCCATCACGGCCACCATGTCTGGGTCCATCTTGAGCGACAACAACAGCCGCATCACCACCACGAGCACGTGCATCACTAGCTGCATGATCACGTCCGTGTACCTCTACTGCACAACCGCCATTCTTTTCGTGTACATCTTGGGAAACCACACCATCGGGAGCAGCAGCACGAGCTCTTGATTCAACGCCTGCACCTACAAGTCCCCGTGCCTGACCTGCATCACCGCCACTACTGCCAGGTGCATCTTGAGAAACAACACCAACTGGAGCACCAGCACGAGCACCTGCATGTATGGCCGCACCAACAATTCCGTACACGTCCATTGCATCACTGCCACTATTGCCCCGTCCATCTTGAGCAACAACAACAACCGAGGCACCAGAGCGAGCACCTGCATCAATGGCTGCACCAACACGTCCTGGTACCTCCAATGCATCACCGCGACGTTTGCCCCGTCCAGCTTGAGCAGCCACAACAACTGGAGCACAAGCACGAGCTCGTGCATCAACACCTGCACTGACGAGTCCTCGTGACTCAACTGCATCACCGCCGCCGTTAACGAGTCAATCTTGAGCAACAGCACCAACCACAGCAACAGCACGAGCACTTGCAACACAACTTACAGCACCACGTCCCAGTGCATCCACTGCATCACAGCCACCATTGTCGCGTCCTTCTTGAGCAACCACACCATCTGCAGCACGACCACGAGCGCGTGAATCAATGCGTGCACCTCCAAGTCCACGAGTCGCCGCTACACGATCGCCACCATTTTCCCGTCCGTCTGGAGCAACCACACCATCGGCAGCAAGAACATGGGCGCGTGAATCAATGCCTGCACCACCACGTCCGGGTACCTCGACCGTACCACCACCACGATTGTCCCGTCCATCTTGAGCAACCACACCATCGGCACCACGATCACGAGCGCGTGCATCAACGCGTGCACCACCAAGTCCGCGTACCGCCGCGGCACCATCGCCGCGATTTTGCCGTCCGTATTGAGCAACGACACCATCTGCACCACGACCGCGAGCGCGTACATCAATGCGTGCACCTCCACGTCCGAGTTCTCGCACTGCACCAGCACCATTATCGCTGCGTCCATCTTGAGCAACCACACCATCGGCAGCATGACCACGAGCGCGTGCACCAATGCCTTCATCACCACGTCCGAGTACCTAGACCGTACCACCGCCACGATTGTCCCGTCCGTCTGGAGCAACCACACCATTGGCACCACGACCAAGAGCGCGTACATGAATGCGTGCACCTCCAAGTCCGCGTTCCCGCACTGCACCAGCACCACCATCGCTGCGTCCATCTTGAGAAACCACAACATCAGCAGCATGACCACGAGCGCGTGCACCAATACCTTCACCACCAAGTCCGGGTACCTCGACAGTACCACCGCCACGATTGTCCCGTCCGTCTTGAGCAAGCAAACCATCGGCACCACGACCAGGAGCGCGTACATGAATGCGTGCACCTCCAAGTCCGCGCTCTCGCACTGCACCAGCACCACCATCGCTGCGTCCATCTTGAGAAACCACAACATCAGCAGCATGACCACGAGCGCGTGC
>ENA-ORXC01002483-ORXC01002483.1-marine-metagenome-genome-assembly--contig:-NODE-2483-length-10015-cov-187.871906_pt1 | contig 10015 bp, 7 predicted proteins | sample MGYA00237865_ERZ511478 | MGnify/ENA metagenome assembly ERZ511478 | reverse complement strand
AAACCACTCGTGACGATGGCTTGCGCTTTCGTAATGGCGAATTTGCGATGATTGGACTTGTTGTTGATGGCAAGCCATTATTACGCGCTTATTCAATCGCCAGCCCTAACTATGAAGATCATTTAGAGTTTTTCTCTATTAAAGTTCAAGATGGTCCATTAACTTCGCGCTTGCAACATATCAAAGTAGGCGACGAGCTGTTAGTCAGTAAAAAACCAACGGGCACACTAGTATTGGACGATCTGCTACCAGGTAAGAATCTGTATATGCTCTCTACTGGTACTGGCCTTGCTCCGTTCTTGTCACTAGCACGTGATCCTGAAGTGTATGAGCGTTTTGACAAAATCATCTTAGTACATGGCGTACGTCATGTTCATGATTTGGCTTATCGTGAGATGTTTGAAAACGAGCTGCCTAATGATGAAATTTTTGGTGAATGGTATCGCGAAAAATTCATCTATTACCCAACCGTTACACGTGAAGAATTCAGAAACCAAGGACGTGTCACTGATTTGATGAAATCAGGCAAATTGTTCGAAGATATTGGTTTACCGCCAATGAATAAAGACGACGACCGTGTCATGCTTTGTGGCAGCATGCCGTTTAATGCTGAGGTTTCTGCTATTTTAGATGATTTTGGCCTGACTGTTTCACCACGTATGGGTGTGCAGGCAGATTACGCAGTTGAGCGTGCCTTTGTCGGCTAGAATGCTGCTATTTAGCATCATTAGAATAAATGAAAAATTGTATAAAATAATGCTTGACGCATGTAAATAGGCTGCTATAATACGCAGCCTATACAGTCAACACTGTAGCCCAATTAGATAATATTTATTCAATAATTATTATCACCTAACATGCCAGTGTGATGGAATTGGTAGACATGACGGATTCAAAATCCGTTGCCTTTAAAAGCGTGTCGGTTCGAGTCCGACCACTGGTACCAATATTTAGTACAAACTAGCCTCCTTTATCGGAGGTTTTTTTGTGCTTATTATATTTACTAAAATCTCAACTCGTTTATATCGATACTTCAAATGGCATAACAGCGCTTATCTTAATCGGTACCGCATAACTCCATGGCATGCCAGCACTACAATAAAAATACCCTTCGTTAAATGACACAATGTATGCTGTAAAATCATTACCACACAGATCCATCATCGCTTGTTCATCGCTTTCATCACAAACCGCGCACCATATTTTTTTATCACCCCGCGCTAGCATTGCTCGTGTCAAATCGCTCCCTTTTAATTCATGACTCATCATCAGCTCCTTAATTATCTTGAACTTTCTCATTACTATTTTTTTAGAAAGTTAATTTACCAGTACTCAATTTATAAGTTTGGTATGAGCTATAAACAATGTCTTATCAGGTCAACACAATTCCTATAAAAGACCATTTATTACTTTCATAACTATTAATTGTTGTGGTTAATATATTGTAAAACGATAGCATTAGAACTGTAACATATAACTATAATATTCATGATGGAAGGCGATAATATTCAGACAGGCGGTATAGAAAATCTGAAAAACTTAAGGTATACACCATACTAAACATCTCTTAGTGAACATATGTTAACTATATTAAATTTACTAGTGTTTTAACGCCATATATCTCTGACTATTAACCTTACACTATATTTAATTATTGATATATAAATTATTCACATATTGCCATATTTTTATGGTTCTATATTCGAAAAAAACCTTTACCGTTTAATAATCGATACTGAAATAAAAGTATTAAGTGATGTAAAATATTAATAATGAAAACTCCTACAGCATTCAATCCACGTAAAATCATTCATATAGATATGGATGCATTTTATGCCAGTGTAGAACAACGTGACTTCCCAGAATTACGGGGCAAACCACTAGTGGTTGGTGGAGATCCAAATGGTCGTGGTGTTGTAGCAGCGGCTAGCTATGAAGTACGTCAGTTTGGGGTGCGCTCAGCCATGTCTTGTTATGAGGCTCGCAAACGTTGTCCAGAAGTCATATTTGTTAGACCACGTTTTGGAGTATATCGAGCTGTGAGCAGCGATATTCGAAATATCATGTACAGCTTAACGCCTCATGTTGAGCCATTATCGCTAGATGAGGCTTATCTCGATGTCACTGGTCTTACTGTACATAAAGGCTCAGCGACATTAATGGCTAATTGGTTAAGAGCACAAATATTACAACATACAGGATTGACTGCTTCTGCTGGCGTGTCCTTCAACAAGATGTTGGCCAAGATTGCCTCTGATATTAATAAGCCTAACGGCACCGCTATTATCACGCCAGAAGACGCTAATGCTTTTATCAGCACACTACCTATTGAACGATTTCATGGGATAGGTAAAGCAACGGCAAGACGATTACATGCGATGGGCGTGACTAACGGTGCTGATCTACGCCGTATGTCAGCCGAAGTATTGATTAATGAGTTTGGTAAGCGCGGACAGTTTTATCATGATATCGCTCATGGTCGGGATGAACGCGCTGTCAAATCTGAGCGCCTGCATAAGTCTGTTGGTTCGGAGACTACTTTTAGAGAAAACCTAAACGATGACACGGCATTACGTGTAAAAATCTATGAACAAAATGCAGATGCTTTCGCGCAACTGCACAAAAAAAATCTCATCGCTCATACTATAACGCTCAAGGTGAAGTATGCCGACTTTACTCAGATTACCCGTACGCACACGCTAACCACCGCTTTTAGTAGCGCTGAATCTGCACATTACTGGTTAGACAAGTTATTCTTAGATATTCCGCGCCAGCTCCCTATCCGATTAGTCGGGGTCACTTTTTCGTCATTGGCACCTGCAGCCCAACTATTGCTTCAATTAAATTTATTTGAGTAAAATAAGCAAAGACTAACGTAACAAACATTAGGATAGTTAAATATTTTTGCTTAGGCTATTCAAATATGTTTTGTGCACGGTGACTACTTAGTAAAGCAACCTTTTATAGCAGTATTTCTGCTACAATTATGCCAAAATTTCTATCCATTTAAAGACTGATTATGACCAACTCTCACACTGCATCTTCCGATTCTAATGCCCCGCTTGATACCGATAACAATAGTGACGTCTTAGATTATCTAAGCGTGGAAGATTACGACTATGACCTACCAGATCGTTTGATTGCGCGATATCCATTGGCACAGCGTTCTGCTTCAAAACTTTTGTACTTACCTGCTCACACTGACACGAATGCTACGCCTGTAAAGGACTGTTTGTTTTCTGAGTTGCCTGAATTGTTAGACGCTGGAGACCTAATTGTATTTAATGATACAAAGGTGATGAAGGCACGCCTATTCGGTCAAAAAGACACTGGCGGTAAACTCGAGGTCTTGATTGAGCGATTGGTTACTGTCTCAGACTTAGATATAGCAACACTGCATTTAGAAGATTTAAATAATGAGTCAGTCAACCAAGAACATATTGCCCTTTGCCATGTAAAAGCCAGCAAAGCACTGAAACTGGGACAACGCTTTCAACTGGCTGATAATCATATGAGTGGCGCGATGATTGGTCGTCAGGACAACTTATTTATTTTAGCCTTTGATGCGCCAATTTTGCCTGATTTAGAACTTTATGGTGAGCTACCTATCCCGCCTTACTTTGAACGTCATGCTGATGACACCGATAATACTCGTTATCAAACTGTGTTTCATGATCCTGCTAAGCTTGCAAGTGTCGCTGCACCGACAGCAAGTTTGCATTTCGATGAATTGGTGCTCAATAAGTTGGCAGAAAAAGGCATCAATACTGCTTTTGTGACATTGCATGTTGGCGCTGGTACTTTTGCGCCAGTTAAAACAGACAACCTACTCAATCATACTATGCACAGTGAGTATGCACATCTGCCACAAGCAACTGCTGAGCTGATTAATCAAACGCATGCAAATGGTAATAAGGTTATCGCGATTGGTACCACGGTGACTCGCGTCCTTGAAACGGCGTATCAAAAAACGGCTATTAATGGACAAGCACTCTCTAGCTGGTCAGGGGACACAGACATTTTTATTTATCCAGGGTTTAAATTCGGTGTCATTGATCGACTGTTAACAAACTTTCATTTACCCAAATCGACGTTGCTAATGTTGGTATCAGCTTTTTCTAGCAAAGCAGCGATTGAACATGCTTATCAGCATGCTATTGATAAAGAATATCGGTTCTTTAGTTATGGTGATGCGATGTTACTTGACAAGAAAATAAGCTGAACATTAAATAAACATTTATGCATTGGACGCAACAGTTGTGAAATAAACTGGTAAACTAAACCGTACTTTGTTATAACAGCAAAGATAACTTATTTTGTAAAGGACTGCTCATGTCTTGTCATTTATCTCGTCGCTTGACTCCTGTACATCGCGCGGTATCGATGGCATTACTTTATTCTGTAGGTTTGGCCGCTATTATTCCAAGCGTACAAGCTGCAACTATCGGTAAGACAGTGGTTAGCTCAGCTCAGCATGAACCGTTGAGCGCAAGTATCGTGGTCACCGACATACGAGCGTCTGATTTTTCAGCAAGCTTGGCCAATCCAGTTATCTATCAACAGATGGGATTGACGCCGACTGATTCAATGAATGTGCGTTTTCAAGCAACTTCAGCAACCAGTGGTCAGGTATTAATCAGCACATTACAGCCTGTGTCCAAGCCTTTTGCTGATTTGGTATTATCGATCAATGATAATGGACAGCGAAATATTGTACCAAAAACATTATTAATGCCGTTAAACGATAGTCTACCGATTAATAAGACTCCAGAAAACATTGTCAAAGGTACAAAAAAACCTAATTTACCTAGTGTTTCTGCAAGCACAGTCAAACCGTTAACCGTAAGAAAAGGTGCACCGCCGCCACTAATATTAGTATCTAACGCTGCTGAAAACCAACCAGCTCTAACAAACATAGCAGCAGTTGATTCCTCTATTTCTAGATCAGTGTCTAAGATACAAGCTCCAACAGTGACAGCTACTTCGCAGACTAGCAACCTTACTTACGCACCTAGTCGGCTTGATAACGGGCGTTTAAATAGTGATTCTGATATAAAAAACACTAGCAGTAATGCAAAGAATACTGATAACGGCCTTAGTTCATCGAACCGTTTAGATAGCAGTGCTTTGAGTGCGAGTAACAGCACTGAACCTACGAAAGCGATTGACAACGATAGCGATCGCGATAAGGCAAGTATAAAAAGCACTCCAATATTAGATAAAGTATTAATTGATAAACCACTCGACACTCTAAATATTCAAGTCATACGGCAGATACAGCCGAGTCGTAAAAAAACAGATGCTGATACATTACCCGTACCTACTCCAACTACTAGCATCATAGCAAGCAATACTGAGAACAATGATACTAGCGTCATTGCAGCTTCTATTGACAATACAACTTCGAAAACTCCTAATAGCGCTATTAATAATACGTCTTCAAATGACATAGCAATAGATAGTTCGACAGTTAATCAATACCAAGTACAACGTAACGATAGTCTATGGATCATTGCCCAACAGATAGCGCAAGAAAATAACCTAGATACTTCAACTGTGATGAAGCAAATTCAAACACAAAACCCTGATGCCTTTATCAATAGAGATGCAGACCAATTAAAAGCAGATGCTAAGCTCAGTCTACCCAGTTACGATGTCATACCGTCACAGAAAAATCTAGAAGCGGCCATCGATGCACAAAGACAATATATTCGTAGAGCAAATACGGCTGCAATGCAAAAAACAGCTCAAAAATCTATTAAGAAACCATCCAAAAGCACTCAAACAGTCAAGGCCAAACGTCCTAAGAAAGTAGTGATTACTAAAACGCAAGTATTACCAAAAGCGCAGTTTTCTGTGCTTGCGCCCGGGCGAGATGGTAATGCAGATGGAACTCAAACAAAATCAGCTTCAAATACTGGGAGTGGTTTGAGTACCGACATACTGGCAACTCTTAAAGCCACAAGGCAGAAAACTGCAGCACAAGCTCAGCGTTTATCAAGTACTAGTAACGCTCTTAATAGTTATACTAAAAAGCTTCAACTACAGAATCAAAAACTGGCTGAGCTACAAGCTCGTCTTAAAAAATTACGTAATCAATAATTGTCTGGTTGATCAACACAATAGATTGTGATCACAGGCGTAGGAGTAACTATGGACAATATGCTATATATCATCGCTGGATTGGTACTTATTTTATTAGTAGCTGGTTTTTTATTACGCAAAAATAAAGCTCAAAAATCGTCAGCACAATTGCCTACAAATTCAGAAAGAAACACAATTACCCCAACGTCAAAAGTAGATTATGGTGCTCCTACCCAAAATATTGCAATTGATGAGAATAAATTTGATCACGTTACCATTGCTCAGCGTTTTATGGATCAGCAACGTTATGATAAAGCAATTGAAACTCTCAAACGCGGTTTAAGTGACAAACCTAATGATGGAGCACTTTCTCTTAAGTTACTAAGCATATACGCTACGATAGATCAGCCAGAAGACTTTAATAATGTTTATGAGTCTATAAAAACGTATAATGACGAGAGTACTATTACTCACGCTGATGAGCTAAAGAGTTTATATTTCGAAGAACAGAATCCAGTAGTCGCTCAAGAACTACCAGTAGAAAATACGACTAACTTTGAAAGTATAGACTTTGATTTGCCGCCGAGTAAAGTTGATACCGATGTAATGTCTAGTCGTTCAGTTGTTGAAAGCACTAACAATACTGTAATGAATGAGCCTATCGACGATTTAGAAGTGTCAAACGAAATTGACAATGTTAGTCCTATTACCGAAAATTTGAATGATAGCTTTGATCTGACGCTTAGCGATTTGGAGAATAATTTCGATGCGCCTAGTACAACAAATGAAACGCCTGTCATACCATTGGACAACGTAAACGACAACATTTTAGAGACTTCTGCTAACGATAATATTAGTAATAATGAAGATGATGAACTCAGTGACTTTGAGTTTGACTTTGATTCATTTGATGATACTTCGAATGAATCAACTATAGACACTAATCTCTCACATAATGACAATGAGAAAGCAGTACTAGAAGAAGATGATTTTATCTTAGACTTCGACGATCTATCAGCCGATGTAGATGAAGATATAGCCGTAACTAGTGACGAGGATTCTAATACAGAAGAACACTCTATCGATACTATTCAAAACAGTGAAGATGACTTTGTTTTATCTCTAGATAACCTAGATACATCGGATAATATAGATACTACCTTAAGTGATGAACTACCTACTACTGAAACAAATAGTGATATCGATAACTTTATTTTTGAGGATATTGACTTTGAAGACAATGCCTCCGAAAACACTACTCTTAAAGAAAATAGCTTTGTAGATATTAACCTTGAGGAACCATTACTCAATAATGATATTGAAGAATCGAATATCGCACCTACTGCATCATTGAGGTTTGATGACAATACGCTGATAGACGATGATTTTAATATTGACGATGCTGATTCTCTATTTGACGCTCCATCGGTCACTACCCCAGTCTCTACAGCTGCGCCAGTTGAGAGTGACACTCCTATCACGCCTCAAGAAACTGAATCAGCAGAAGATTTTTCATCACGTTTCGCAGCAGATTTTGATTTCGTAAAGTCATTAGACAGTAATCAAGTGACGTTAGACTTGGCAGATCAATATTTACAGCTGGGTGAATATGACAGTGCAAAGCGTCTACTCAATGAGGTGATAGCTCAAGGTAATAGTGAACAGAAACAGCAAGCACAGTTACTACTTGAACGTACTGCGTAGCTAATAGTCTAGTCTCTTATCAGCAAGTACTTCCTAATCACGGGATGCTTGCTGATTTTTTTGCATTTAACTCTAATACTATCTATTATTGAACCCTTCAACCATCGTTGCTCAATCCTCTAGCGCCTCTTTTCTTCCATAATTGTTTACTGTGTTGATACTATGCCATCTTCTGTTATGCTCAAAAATCTATCCGATCCTATTCAACTGATTTATGCTGGCGGTACCTTTGGTAGCTACGGCAGACCTTTAGCGCCACTATCAGCAGAAGTGTTTTTGCCTACTCTACAAAAGCTTTTGTCTGCGCAAGACAGTACAAACAATTTACCAACAGTTTCATGGTTAGAAAACGCCCTGATCAAAGACAGTAGCCAGCTTACTCCTAGCGACTTTACGCATTTCTATCAACTACTACTAAAGGCTTATGCCAAAGGTGATAGACGCTTTGTACTCATCACTGGCACGGATACGTTGAGTTACTTAGGCGCATTTTTAGCAGAAGCGTTTGCAGGTAGTGATATTTGTATTGTTCTGACCGCAAGTATGCGTCCATTATTAGACAGTGAAATATTGCACTCCTATAACATCGATGAACATAGCGATGCTTGGGGCAATCTCAACGACTCATTAAAACTAGCCGCTGCTGGTGAATCAGGCGTGAAGGTCAGTTTTGGCGGGGAAGCATGGCCTGCTCAAACGGTACAGAAAATTCACAGCCATGATCTAATGGCATTTACTGGTCATTCTCGCGCCGCTTACCCAGCCAATAGCTATATAAAAAATCTACCTGACACGCGTAGGCAACATTGGCTTGATGACCAACAAGACTTGCTATCCAGTATTCAAACACGCGCTGAAAACGCAAGTGTTCATGCGCTATATTGCCTACCTAACGATGTTTCGATGATAAACAACCAGCTACAAGCTTTATTGTCGCAGCCACCATGTGGCATTATTCTATTGGGGTTTGGCGCCGGTAACATCCCTTACTCAGCTGCACTAGCAGAGACACTGAGCCTTGCTCATGAGCGTGGACATATGGTGATATCAGCCAGTCAATGCCCGTTTGGCGGCGTCAGCGATAGTTATGCGGCAGGCAGTTGGCAGTACGAGCATCATGTCATTGCTGGTGGACGTTTGACCATACCTGCTATTTATGCCCGATTACTATGGTTGCTACTTCGCTATGATAGTCCTGCAAGACGCAGACAGCGTTGGTTGAATAATGTCAATCAAACCGGCACTAGCATCAAAAAGCGATAAGTGACTTTTAATTAATTCCCATTTTATAAGTTTAGAAACCCTAATGTCTGAGACTGAAATTATTGAAACTGAACCAACCTACACTTTAGCGATTGCTATCGAGTTTTTAGGAACTCATTATCATGGCTGGCAACGGCAAAGAGAGGTTTTGGGTGTACAAGAAGCCTTAGAGATAGCTATTGGCAAAGTTGCTAACGAGCCTGTAGAAGTTATCGCAGCTGGACGTACTGATGCTAGCGTACATGCTAGCAATATGATTGCCCATTTTACAACTCAAGCGTATCGCCCAACTCATAACTGGTTACGCGGTGTAAATAGTCTGCTTCCCGATGATATTGCTCTACGCTGGATACAACCCATGCCAGCTGATTTTCACGCGCGTTTTGGTGCCATTGCTCGTCGCTATCGTTATATTACGCTCAACCAAGCACAGCGCCCTGCCATACTAAATCATCAAGTAACTCATATCTATGAGCCGCTTGATTTGAAAGCCATGCAGCAAGCAGCAGCTGATATTGTCGGTACACATGATTTTAGCAGTTACCGTGCTGCGGCCTGTCAGTCCAATCAGCCAGTGCGCACGATTAGCCATGCCAACCTTTTTGCTCATGGCCAATTTATCGTTTTTGATATACAAGCAGATGGGTTTTTACATCATATGGTTCGTAATTTAATGGGTACGTTGTATGCCATTGGTAGACATGAGCTAGAACCAGCAGATTTTTTGAATATTCTACATAAAAAAGATCGGACGATTGCACCACCTACCGCTTCAGGTGATGGATTGTATTTTATCAATGCCTATTATCCTGAACGTTTTCAAAGCTTATTGCCAACAGCGCCATTAACGCCTGTCTGGTTAAACCTACCTGACTAAATCATTATAATTTGGCATACATATCACTTACATGCTGTCAAGTCAAAAGCAGGTTCGTATTGCTTTAATCCGCTAACTTACGTATAA
>ENA-ORXC01002482-ORXC01002482.1-marine-metagenome-genome-assembly--contig:-NODE-2482-length-10016-cov-45.672905_pt1 | contig 10016 bp, 7 predicted proteins | sample MGYA00237865_ERZ511478 | MGnify/ENA metagenome assembly ERZ511478 | reverse complement strand
GCAGCAAGGCCAAAGGATAATATAGATCTCAATACAATACAAATGCATTATGAACAGGCGCTTGCCACGGTTGATCAATTATCTAATCTCCCAGAAAAGAAACATTTTAATCACCCTGTACTCGGTACTCTAAACAGAGACAAGACTATTAAGTTTCTCGCTATTCATACAGAACATCACCTTAAGATTATACGTGACATTTTAGAAGATAAGTAGCTTACTGATTGTTTTAAGAAGAACTCAGTTAGAAAACAATATCAAAATTTATAGTGCCCTAAACGATAGTAACAAAATCACCCCTTAAGCCTAACTAAGGCACGATAAATGTATATAGGTGCGTGTTTGATAGCAATAGCTATCTTTGTAACACATACCTATGATGATGAAAAAAATACAATGCTTATTTATATTATTCTTTGCGCTAGCGCTTAACGCGCAAGACAACTACTACGTTTTTCAAGGTGACACCTATAATGAGGAGGCTTTTCAAGCCAAACTAAAATCTATTGAGGAGGTTTATGGTGCGCAAGGAAGCTGGAAATACACAAAAGCCAACTTTAAAGTTCGCCATATGCGTGTGCGTCAAGACTCAATTATACAAGAGGTAGAAGTGATGCTATCGCAATCTAATAGCGCGCCTCTAGACATTAATGTGGGTGTAAATGGATTAATTAATAAACCCCTACCCGACTTTCAGCTGCAAGATCTTGCAAACGGACTCAAGTCTAAAGAGAGTTATAATGATAAAATTACACTCATTAACTTGTGGTTTACAAGCTGCCCTCCTTGTATTGCTGAGATTCCATATCTCAATGATCTTAAAAAGCAATATGAGGATCGCGTAAATTTTGTAGCCATCACTTTTGAACCAAAAAGCAAAATCGACGCTTTTTTAACTAAGAAACCTTTTGATTTTGAACACCTAGTAGATGGTGCCAGCTATTTAAAGCAAGATTTAAAAACTAATACCTATCCTAAGCTTGTATTTATGGATCGCAATGGTACTGTGCGCTTTGTAGAAAATGCTGTGATGGCTCAAGGAAGAGGTCCAGCAGCAGAGGTTACAGAAATCCTTAAGGAACACCTAGATTACTTACTCGCAGATAACTAATGGAAAACACCACAGCCCCAACTCCAGATTACTCCCCTCAAGAGGAACGACTTAATGTATGGACACACGGTTTTGGTTTTGTAGCAAGTGTTTTTGGGTTGATATTATTTTGCTTTCGCGAAAGCGTAACTACAACCGCCACCATAAGTCTTATTGTTTTTGGGATAAGTTTATGTGTATTATACTTTGCCTCTACAGCGTATCATAGCGCAACAAAACCTTTACGTAGAGCAAGACTTAAAATATTTGATCACGCAGCAATCTATGTACTCATTGCGGGCACATACACGCCTTTTACGCTAGTAACTCTAGATGGCACTACTGGGTGGTGGATTTTTGGGATAGCCTGGTCTATCGCTCTCTTTGGAATTATATTAAAACTCTTCTTTACCGGACGATTTGATATACTTTCTACTATCCTTTATGTGGCGATGGGATGGCTTATTGTTTTTGCATACAAACCATTACTTGCAAATCTTGATCCTGCTGGTGTGCAATGGTTATTTGCAGGAGGTATTTTATATACGATAGGTGCTGTACTTTACAGTATATCTCGCATTCCTTATAACCACGCTATATTCCACGTATTTGTATTGGGAGGATCTTTTGCACATTTTATGGCGGTCTACTTTTATGTAGGAGTTGTTTAGACCATACAGAGACTGTAGTTTTACATTATATAAATAAAAAACCGCCTGCAATTTCTTGCAGGCGGTTTTTATATGTGGTCGTAAGGTTCTAGTTAAAGATGTAACGTAACCCTACTTGTGCTTGCCATCTGTTAAGAAGGCTTGCATCTGTACCAAAAGTTTGTGTTAACTCCTCATTATAAGTATATGTAGGAACACCATCTGTAACAGATACACTTACTGGCTGTATACTGTTAGGCTGCTCTACAAGTCCCCAATCTGAACTGATAAGGTTACCTACATTAAGGATGTCAAGGCTAAACTGTAATGTGTTTTTCTTTCCTTTTACATTAAAGTTATAATCTTGAAGTAAACGGAAATCTACACGACTTCTCCAAGGTGCAAGTGCTCCATAACGCTCTGCATAACCACCTCTGTTTTCGCTCAGGTAATCATCTTGCTGGATGTACTGCTCAAATGCTTGTGCTTGCTCTGGCGTAGCAAAGTTTTGCTGTGCTAGCTCGTCTGCAGTAGGGATATAGATAAGGTCATTAAAGTTACTACCATCACCGTTTATATCACCAGCATATGTGTAGTTAAAACGTCCTCCTCTAGCCCACTCTCCAAAAGCAGAAACTGTAGTTGCAAATTTACCATCTCCGTACTCAAATTTCTTTGAAGCTACTGCGATAATACGGTGTTGATCACCATAACGAGAGTTTGCAAGGATATCATCATTTGCGTTTCCTCTTATTGCGTTTGCGTTAAAAGCATCTCCTGTAATCTCTGCATCAATAGAGTTTACATCTTTTGAGTCAAGGTAGTTATAAGCAAGACTTGCAAATAAACCATTGCTGAAAGACTTCTCTGCCTTAAACGTTGCGTTATACGTACGTCCAGAGTTTGAGTTTGTAAATACATACGCATTTGTAGGTCCTCCAAACTGGTTTGTAGCAAAATCTGACGTCTGGTAGATAGGTCTGTTATCTACACCTTCTAGTGTAGAAGATGGATCATTAAGTGCCCAGTTCTGTACGTGTGCAGCGTTAAGATCTTCTGTATAAGAAAGGTCTGCTGTAAGAACGATACCATTATCAAAACGGTAATCTGCTCCTATGTTAGATCTCCATACTTGTGGCCATTTAAAATCTTGATCTACCGTCTGGTAGAAGAAGAAATCTACACCTTGCACTTGGTTACCTAACCATACAAATGGGAAACGACCTGTAAATACTCCAGTTCCTCCACGTACTTGGAACGTCTTATCTCCTTTTACATCCCAGTTAAAACCTAATCTAGGTGACCATAAGAATGCGTTATCTGGAAGTACTGTACTGTCTAATAAGATATCTTCTCCAGTTGCTGGATCTACATACACGTTATCTGGCTGGTAAGTACCTTTTCTATCAATATTCTCTTGAATCTTGTCTTGAGTATCAAAGTATAAAGGCTTATCAAATCTCATTCCTAGTGTAAGTGTAAAATCTTCACTCATTTTCCACTGGTCTTGAGCATAAAGGCTAAACTGTCCTACGTTAGTCTCTGCAAGTGACCATCCGTTTGGATCACCTATAGGTAAACCATTGTTTTCATTAAACTCTGCCTCTGCAGCAGTAAATGTATCTTGGTAACGATCTATAAGGAACTGCTGGAAAGCATCTAGATCTGTCTCACCTGTTACATCGTTTATGTAATCTGTATCTGCGATACCATCTCCATCAAGATCTGTTTCTTGATCTATTGCTACACTCCCGAATAAGTCAAAACCATAACCTGTAAGGTTAAAAGAGTTATAGAAGCTGAATTTTTCAAAAGAAGTACCAAGCGTAATTGTGTGATCACCAGATACAATGTTTAAGTTGTTTGTGATTTGAAAAACTTCTTGCTCAAGCTTGTTTCCTATTGAGAATGGCTCGTGACCTGCAATGATATAGTTCTGACCACCTTTTGTAATGTTTATAGAAGGTGCTGGCGTAGAGAATGGCTCTCTAAAATCATCAAAGAATGTGTAACCTGCCTGAAACTTGTTAGACACGTTTGGTGCAAACTCACTATTCCACTCTAGTTGGAAAGAGTCTATGTTATTGTTTATTGCATACCCTGCATTTTCAAACTGTATTGTAGACTGGCTTGGTCCACGTAATGCAATTGCATTAGGGTTTGCCGGGTTATCTTTAGAAGATCTTAGTAAGTTATATACTAATGCAACACGGTTTTTATCATTTACGTTCCAATCTAACTTAAATAATGCCTTTGTAGAACCTGCATCAAAGTTAAATCCTTCATATCTACCTGGATCGTAAGAGCTTCCATCTGCATATGTAATACTACTTAATGCTGCAGAGACTGCATCTAGATCTGATGGTAGTACACGTGACTCATTAATAGCTCCCGTATTACGGTTAGGTGCCCAAGGTGCTCCTAGGTCAGAACGGCTCTCATCTTCAAAGTTTGCAAAGAAGAAAAGTTTGTTCTTAATGATAGGACCTCCTATACTTATACCATATGTGTTCTGGCTTAAGTCTGCCTTAAAAACGTCATCACCAGCAACTTTTCCACCAGTAAGGTCTTCGTTTCTATAAAAACCGTAAACAGTTCCTTTAAACTCATTAGTACCACTCTTAGTTACAGCATTTACAGATGCTCCTGTAAATCCAGAAAGAGTTACATCATAAGGTGCAGTAGTTACTTGAATTTGCTCAATCGCATCAAGAGAGATAGGCTGTGATCCTGTTTGTCCTCCTGGAGTAGCAGCATCAAGACCAAATGGGTTATTAAAAACTGCTCCATCAAGACTAAAATTGTTGAACTGATCATTACGACCTCCAAAAGATCCATTACTAGAAGCACTAGGCTCTAGACGGTAAAAATCTGCAGCAGATCTTGAAATAGTAGGTAATGCCTTAAGCTGGCGCTCTCCTACGTTTGTAGCAGATCCCGTACGTCCATCACTAAAAGTGTTGTTACGGCTACCTGTAATTACAACTTCTTCAAGAGCATTACTATCTTCAGATAGTGTTACCTCTACGTTATAAGTTTCTCCTAAGTTAAGAGTCACTCCAGTGTATTCTTGCGCTTGAAAACCTACATAACTTACCGTTATTGTATAAGGTCCTCCCACACGTAAATTAAAAAGATTAAAACGACCGTCAAAGTTTGTGATCGCTCCATACGTAGTACCAGTAGGTGTGTGTACCGCTACCACGTTTGCACCAGGAAGCGTTTGCTCACCAGCATTTACAACTCCAGAGATAGCAGAAGTAGTCGTCTGTGCGCCTACAGCTACTGCCATTAGAAGTGTTACTAAAAATAAAAGTTTTTTGAACATAAGATTTTTGTAAAATTATTTTGCGCGAATTTAAGAAGGTGTTAACACTTACTAAACCTTAAGTTAATTTAATTTTCACATTTAATTAACAATTGTTAATTCTCTTTTTCACCATCATTTCTGTGTTATTTATAATTAAAACTCTTGATGCGTATAATTCCAAGTGAATTAGCTAATTAGAATTAAAAAGCCCCCTACATCAAAATGATAAGGGGGCTTTAGAATGTACATAAAACTTATTCTTTTATAAATTTCATTGCGATTTGTTCAAAACCAATTGATAATTTTATGAAATAAATTCCAGCAGGTAGATTAGACACTTCCAGCCCTCTATTTGGTACAGATGTACCTTCGTATACATATTTTCCTACCATATCAAAAATTTCAACACGCTCTATTAGCCTATTATTAATTCCTCCTATTACTAATTGCGTAGAAACCGGATTAGGTGTGATAGCTATTTGAGCTTTTGCGAAAGCGGATATACTCAAAGCCACATCTGCATCCAGAAAGTCAGGAATATTATTGTTGTTTGTATCATCATCTAAGGGTGTGCCATTACCATTATAATCTTCATATATAGTAAGTAGGGTATCTCCGTCATCATCATTATCTAAGTAATTTTGAATCATATCATTATCCGTATCTATAAATGATTGGTTAATAGCTCCGGCCCCATCTCCTTGTATTTCAGTGGCGGTAATTATAGTGTCACCATCGTCATCAATATCTTGATAATTCGGCACTCCATCGTTATCTGTATCATCATCTGAAAGATCAAAATTTTGATTTATATCTTCATAAGAATCTGCAACTCCATCTCCATCAGTATCAGTTAACACTGCAATATCAAAAGTGGTAAAACTCAAGCACCCAGTTTCAGAATTTTCAACTCGAAGATAAACAGATTCTAAAGTTAGAGTATTGATATAGTTGTTAGGAGTTAAAATTTCATCCATTCCTATGGCTGCACTTTCCAAAGATAAATAATACGTGATTATAAAAGAACTAGGCGCCTCTCCATTAAAAATTATGCTTTCGTTTACTGTAAGATTAAACACTTCAAAGCCATCACCATCATTATCAAAAATCTCAAGATCTGGAGCTTGTATTAATTGAGGTGAGGGCTCCACTATAAAATTTACAGGTATTATATCAAAACAATCACCAGTTGTTGTAAATAATTTAGCATATATAGTTTGATCTGTAGATACATCATAAGAAAGGTCAAGGGTATTAGTCGTAGCCTCAGCGTCCTCTTCTGATATAAAATAAGAAACTAAAACATCTTGTTGGCTTCCTATAATAATTGAATCAAAAGTATTTAACTCAACCGCAACAAATCCATCATTATCTTCATCGCAAAGAAAAGTAGTTTCTGGAATATTAGCCACTGGAATTGGAATAAAGGAAACCATAAACCTTTTTTCTATTATGTTTCCACTCGAGTCGGTAGCTAAGCATCTATAAGATCCAGGTTGAACGACGTCTAAAGTCATATTCGTTTCTTCGTCTATTTGGACATACATATCATCTACAAGGACTTCCCATTGATATTCATAGTTTTCTGGATCTACAGGAGAAGCATCTATTTGAATGGTTTGTCCCTCGCAACTCAAGATGTTTTCTTGAAGTGGGCTACAAAAAAGTAGTGCTTGCGGTTCTGCAACTAGTTGTTCAATTTTAAAGAATCCTTCTGCTTGATCAAAATTTGTTAACATCAGGATATAATGTTCGCCTTCTTGAACATTTGGAACATTAAGATTTTCTAATATCGCGCCTTGATAACTACAGTCTATCGGAGAACCCATAGTTTCAAAATCACAAAAGTCTTCTGTAGAAGCAAAAGGGCCCCAAAATGCAAAATCAACATCTAGTGTTTCGCCTACGGGTTGCCCTTCATCATCATACTCTGTGTTTTGACTTATTTCTAATTTTAATTCACCACTTTGAGTGACTTCTAAAATTTTCCAACTCGGAAAAGGTGTAATAGCTAGACATCCATAATTTGGGCCTTCTTCTCCACTTAAAGCACATCCATCACCGCCATCAAAACAGTTTGCATAAATAAGAACCCCATTTTCTAAGCATAACACATCTGCATCTTGGCAAGTATAATTCTGTGAGGATACACAATGAGTAGATAATAATACTAATATGGCACACAATACGAATTGCAAGTAGTTTGTTTTCATAAGATTTGATTGATTGTTGTATCTAAAAGACTAAGTTATACATAAAGGTTGCGTGTTAAGCATTTATTCTTGTGATATATTTACTAAACACCGGATTTAAAATGAACTCTAAAAACATAGAGACAGTTGAAATCATTTACCTTTGTACCCTATGATAAGTAATCAAAAAAATCAGCAACAAATTCTAGCAAAACTAGGAATCACCTCACTTAACGAGATGCAGGAGGCGGCACAACTTGCCATACACTCAGCAAAAGAAGTGATCTTACTATCTCCTACAGGTACTGGTAAAACGCTTGCGTTTTTACTACCTGTAATTGCAGAGTTAGACTTAAGTATAGAAGAAGTACAACTACTTATAGTCGTACCTTCTAGAGAGCTTGCCATACAGATTGAAAACGTTGCCCGCAATATGGGTACGGGTTATAAGATACACGCAGCTTATGGTGGTCAAAGTTTTAATACAGATAGACAAGCCATAAAGCACCGTCCAGCAATATTAATAGGGACGCCAGGTAGGCTTGCAGATCACCTACGCAGGGAAACTTTCTCTACAGACTATATAAAAACCCTAGTACTTGATGAGTTTGACAAGTCGCTAGAAGTAGGTTTTGAAGGAGAGATGACAGAGATTATGAGCTTCTTACCAGCTTTAGAAAAAAAGGTGCTCACCTCTGCAACCCAAGGTGTAGATATACCACGCTTTGTAGGGCTTAATAGCCCTGTAGAAGTAGATTATTTACATCAAGGAGGTTCTAAGCTCGAGATAAAAGCGATCATTTCGCCAGAAAAAGATAAACTTGACACACTTGTAAAGGCGTTATGTCACTTAGGTGATCAACCGGGTATTATCTTTTGTAACTTTAAAGATACCATCTCTAGAATAAGTGATTATCTTAACGATCACGGTATCGCACACGGCACTTTTTATGGAGGAATGGAGCAGCGAGAGCGTGAGTTATCACTTCTTAAATTTAGAAATGGGACTCACCAGTTACTGCTAGCAACAGATCTTGCTGCACGTGGTATAGATGTACCAGAAATCAAGTTTATTATACATTACCACCTTCCTATACACTCAGAAGAGTTTACACACCGTAATGGTCGTACAGCTCGTATGCAGTCTGAAGGTACGGCTTATGTACTACACTGGCGCAACGAGCGATTACCAGACTTTATGCCGGTAATGGATGAAGAGTACTTACACGACAGAGAGATACCAGAAGGATCACAGTGGACGACCCTTGAGCTCTCTGGTGGTCGTAAAGACAAGATATCAAAAGGTGATATCGCTGGTTTTTTCTTTAAAGAAGGAAATGCACAACGCGAGCAACTAGGAACCATTGAGGTAAAAAACACACAATCTTTTGTAGCGGTGCACAAAAGTGCTGCTCAATCTTTTATAGAAAAACTAGATAACAAACGCCTTAAAAAAGCAAAATTGAGGATACGACTAGCTTAGTCTTATCCTCAATTTTACATTTATTGCTGGTATGAGTAGTTATAATTACTTCACATCCACAAAGCGCTCAAACCATTTATAAAGATCGCCACGTGTGATTACTGCGCCTTCTCTTATGAGTTTAAACTTATCTGCATTGCGGTCTTCACTATAGTCTTTACTTGCGCTCATAAATACCACATCATCATCACCTAAGTTTTCCTTAAGCCATCCATACCCTTCTGCGGTAGTGATATCTATGTTTTCTTTATTGATTTTTATGGCTATAAGTGCCATATTGTTTTCTCTTAAAAAGAAAAGGTGCATCTGGTTAGGCGAGATATGCTCTAGGTATTGAGCCTTTGTGAGTACACCTTCCCATACTAGGTCAGAAAAGACGTCTATCTCTTCTTCTGCAACGAGGGGTTGTTTTTCTTTAATAGTTGCCCACTCATCTGCAGTGATAGACTGGGTAGCTAGAAAGTTTATAAACTCTGGGTGTAATTCTTCTAGTTGTTCTTTTGTAAGGCGAGCGTATTTCATTGTGAGTGATATTTTTTCGCGAAAGCGTATTTAAAAAGTAAATTTCATAAAAAAACCGTCCTTATTAGATAAGAACGGTTTTGTATAAAGTGCCTAAGGACTTAGTTTGCTTCTGCAACTACGTCAAAAGGAAGTGTAGCTACCACATCTCTGTGGAAACGTACTTTTGCTTCATAGTTACCTAAACGTTTTACTGTGTTACCAGCGATAGCGATATACTTTTTGTCTACCTCTACTCCTTCTTTTGCTAGGTATTCTGCTACGTCTGCATTTGTAATAGATCCGAAAAGTTTGTCTCCGTCTCCAGTTTTTGCTGATATCTTAACTTCTAAAGCGTTAAGTTTATCTGCTTGCTTCTGTGCATCATCTACAACTTTTTGCTCTTTGTGAGCACGTTGCTTTAGGTTTTCTGCAAGTACTTTCTTTGCGCTAGGCGTAGCAAGTACTGCGTGACCGTTAGGGATTAGGTAATTTCTACCGTATCCATTTTTTACTTGTACTATATCGTCTGCAAATCCTAGATTCTCAACGTCCTTCTTTAATATAAGTTCCATCTGTTATCTAGTTTCTATTTGTATAAATCAGTTACATAAGGCATCAATGCAAGGTGACGAGCTCTTTTTACAGCTACAGACACTTTACGTTGGTACTTTAAAGAAGTTCCTGTAAGACGACGTGGTAACAATTTACCCTGCTCGTTTACAAAACCTGCTAGCCAGTCTGCATCTTTGTAATCTACATACTTGATACCAGACTTCTTAAAGCGACA
>ENA-ORXC01002481-ORXC01002481.1-marine-metagenome-genome-assembly--contig:-NODE-2481-length-10017-cov-24.996278_pt1 | contig 10017 bp, 7 predicted proteins | sample MGYA00237865_ERZ511478 | MGnify/ENA metagenome assembly ERZ511478 | reverse complement strand
TGGGGCATCGATCGACAGACCAACCCCCGCTGGTACCAATCAATGTGGTCCGTCGCCCATCCGACGATCGACTAGGGATATACCCTTTATAACCAACATATCCCACCGTCGACGGACATTTGGGAGTGTCGGATCCGCGCAGGTCCGGCAGTCGGACTGCTTACAGATCCGTCTGAGCCCCTGTCAGGCTGGTGACAGCGAAAAGGAGGGCATTCCCACAGGGACGGGTTTGGCGGTCTGGGTATGTGATTCGAATGTGCGGATGGGGGTCCCCCTTAATTCCATGGCGCCAAACGGCGCCCGCACCACCGCTTCCGGTATGTATCGGACGCGCCGACAGACTCGCGCCCGCGGTCGTGACCAAGACCGGGGCGAGCGCGCGCGCGCGTGTCGCTGGGTAGCCCCCGCCGCGCGGTCGCGGAGGCGCGGGCGGCGGTCCCCATCTCTCCAGCAATGAGGTGCCGGGCCCGACACCGACTCGGGTTTGGGTGGCACTGTCGGATGGCGTGGACAGCCGAGCCCGGCCGGACCACGGACGCGGCTATCTGCGTACGTGGGTGTTGTCTTCTTCATCGGTTCACGAGCGCGCCGGGCGGCATCGAGCCTCTCAGCTCTTTTCTTGGTAAGGATTGAGGGCGTGCTGTTGCGCCAGTTGAGCGGAGCGCGGGGACGCGGAGAGAAACGGCATGCAGAGAGGAGACTGCGTATTACCGCTGCTTGAGAGGCGTGGCGGCGCTCTATCTGTTGTCCCTATTTTCCCTGTACCTCACGTCGTCTCCACTGTAGCGTGTTGCAGATAGGGGGCTCGATGTGATGCATTTGGGGATAACAGGATGCAACCGGCCGTTGGATAGTCGGGCGCGCCCAGCAGGGCGGGGCACTGGGGCTTGCAGGCCCCTCAATGGCCCGCTCGATGAGCTACAGGAGCAACCCCGCCTCAAGATGCTAACTTGGATGATGTGCGCCCGATTGCTCCTTTGTGTTCGATGACGGCATTGTATTTGTTTCATTAGGATACAGCAGCAAAGACTACCGGTGGCTGCAGTGCCCAGCGCCCGTGGTCGCCAAGGTTGTCAGCGGCACTCTCACACACGCAGGCAACAGGTCACCGGCTGGTAGCAGTCGCAAACAAGGCACCGGCGTCGACGCTCCTAGACATCCCACCACCCCGCCACGCCTCCCCTGCCGAGCTCTGCGCTTTCAAAGCACCTCTACCCTTTCAACCCGACTCTTACTGGCCAATGGAGGCTCCGCCATCGCCTGCTGCCGAGACCCACGTCCCTGCCCGAGCACGTGGCGCTGGCGCTGTGCGTGAGCTTGTGTTGCCCCCAGCTGTTCACCTGCACGGGGGACATATTGGGGGTGTAGTTGCGGAGCTCTCGGCTGGTCACCATGCTTTCGTTGACGAGCAGCGGGAGTATAGGGTGAGAAACCTGGTTTCGCGGCTTTTTTTTAACCAGCCCAATGTTGGGGGGCGGCTGATTCGCTTGGGATGCCTGTTCTGTGACGCGAACCGCAATGGCCCGTTGGGGAATCGTTACAACGGGACGGGGCTCCCCGCTGGCGATGGGCGCTCCACCGCCGAGGCCAAGGCGGACCGCGGCGCGTACGAGGCGATCGTCAATATTGCCAACTACTGCGCCGCGTTCCGCATGGACAAGGCGTGCACGAGACTGGTCGTGACGCAGGCCCTTCACGTGGCGGAGCACGGCGCCCACCACTTGGTGAAGACTGTGCAGAGTGCCATCACCAACGACTACCATAAGCACACCGTCAGCGCCACGCATGGCGGCGTCAAGACCACAGTGAAGACGTATGCGGGGTACATTGACCGATTTTGCACATGGGGCGCGGCCAACATGACCACTGCCCTGTTGCCGTTGAGCCGCCACGTGGTTGTCAGCTATCTCGAAGCCGAGGCGACCCGCCGCATCCCCAGCTCAAGCAACTCACGGCGACAGCGACGGCGCCCTAATTCCTCTGCATTGGCGAGCGGGAGCGAGGAGAGCGACGGCGGGGACCTGGGTATCAGCAGTGGCGACGATGGGGCGGAAATTAATGGCGACGGCACGGGACCACCCGTACCCAAGCGCCCGAGGCGGGGGGGAGGCGGGCAGCGGACAGTCCGAGAGTCTCCGCCGGGGGGCGGACGGCGACTGCCATCGGGACTTGGAGGTGTGAACGCTGCGCGGACGGCTCCAGCGGCAGTACGGGGCGTACTGACGCCATTGCGGCGATGTGAGGGGGGCGTTGGGGGTTTTCCGTCTGTGCCCATCCCCCCCCGCCCCGCACCAGTCACTGTCAGAACAGCGTCGGAGGTCCGTCAAGCTGTGTCAGCTGCACCCTCTCCTTCCAGCCTAAGTGGCACTGCAACCACTGCCATCCAGTTGGACCACGGTCGTCGGCCGGGTTGGGCGCCGCTCGTAGGGGGATGTGGCGGAGCGGCAGGCTGCGGCGCGGCACTGCAGAGTAGTGGCAACGCTCGGCGGGGCATCACCCTCACGGGTCCTCCATCTTCTGTGCCGGGCGGCGCGAGCGGCCCGAGTGGTGCGGGCGGCGCGGGCCGCGCGGGCCTCGCGGATTGCACGGGCCTCACAGTCGGCACGGGCGGCACGGGCCATGCGGGCTCCACGGGTGGCACGGGCATCGCGGGAGGCACGGGCAGTACAGGCCGCGCGGGCCGTTCGGGTCGCGCGGGCCTCGCAGGCGGCACGGGCGGCACGGGCGGCACGGGCATCCCAGGCGGCACGGGCGTCACGGGCGTTGTGGGCCGCGCGGGCCTCGCGGGTGGCGTTGGCCGCGCGGGTGGTACGGGCAACACGGGCGGCACGGGAGGTGCGGGGGTCGCGGGTGGCTCGGGGGGCATGGGCGGCATGGGCGGCACGGGCGGTAGGGGCGTAACGGGGAGCACGGGCGGCACGGACGGTGTGGGCGACACGGGATACACGGGCCGCGTTGGTGGTGTGGGCCGCCCGGGCGACACGGGCAACACGGGTAGATCGAGCGGTACGGGTGGCACGGGCAGCGCGGGTGGCGCGGTTGGAATGGGAGGCACGGGCGGCATGGGCGGCACGGGTGGCACTGTTAGCACGGGTGACACGGGCTGCGCGGGCTTTACGGGCCGCGCGGGCCGCGCGGGTGGCGCGGTGGTCACCGGCGGCACGCGCGGCACGGGTGGCACGGGCCGCAGGGATGGCGCGGGCGATATGAGCGACATGGGCGGCATGGAGGGCATTGGAGGCTCGGGCGGGGCCTGCGAGGCGGGCGGCGCGGGCGGCGCGGGCGGCGCGGGCCGCGCGGGCCGCGCGGGCGGCGGTGTCAGCACGGGCGTCACAAGCAGAGCGGGCGGCGAGGGCCGCATGCGGGCCGCGGGCGACTGGGGCGACACGGGCGGCATGGGTGGCACGCCAGCCACGGCCGGCACGGGCCACGCGTGTGGCGCCGGCGTCACGAGCGGCACGGGCAGCACGGGCGTCATGGGTGGCACTCACGGCACGGGATTTTCGGACCGCGTGGGCCGCGCTGGTGGTGGTGGCGTCACGGGCGGCACAGGCGGCGCGGGCGGCACGGGCGGCGCGGGCGGCGTGAGCGGCACAGGCGGCGCGAAGGGCTCGGGCCTCGCGGGCGGCGGGGGTGGCGGGGCCGGCGCGGGCGGCGCGGCTAGAGAGCGTAGTGTGGGCGGCGCGGGCGGCTCTGGCAGGCTCATGAGCCACCACGTGCTGCAGGGCAACCTTAACGCGCTGGCCAAGGTCGCCCACTTGTACAACCTGTTGTGGCGCACCTCTACGTGCCCTTGCTGCAAGAGTTGGGCGGTGGATGAGTACTTCTCTGCCGGTAGCTTCCACCCAGCCGTCGCGGTGGTGGGGCGCCGCAAGAGGGACCGCATGCTGCAGGAGAATGCGGCGGGCGTGGCAAAGGCCCTTGGAAAGCGGGACGCGACGGTCTCGGACGAGCGGCGGCGCGGGGTCAACAAGGACCTCATGCTGCAGCCAACGACGGCGTTGAGCTTCCGCAAAGAAACAATGCTGAGTGCGGTCTTCACGGTGCAGTTTGCGCTCGAGGCTCGCGGGGCCACGACGCGCGACCTGACGTGGAGTGACTTGGCCGTGCACGAATTCCCTGGTATGTTCTCTGCGGCGGGGGGCGAGGAGCCCAAAGTGCTGTGCACGTACATTTCGGCCACCAAAACTACTGAGGGTGTGACGCGTTGCATCGGTGCGTTGCCGCATGTGGACCCGTGGGTGTGTCCGGTAGGAGACATTGCGGACGCACTGTTTGCTTGGTGTCACCGACCGGGCGCCGACGCATCAACGCCGCCCGTCGACTTTTCTCCCGTCTTCGTGCCCGAGGACGAGGCGCTCATCGCGGCCGGCGTCAAGCCGGCGCACTTTCGGGAGGCGGGCGCTGACGTGGGCTTCCGCATGTGGCAACGGTGCCTCGTCGTGCCCAGCCCAAGCGGCGACCACATGAAGGCCATGAGCTACCGGTACCACAACGACCGCCTCCGCTTAGTGCTGATGGCGCAGGGGGTGCCCGACTGGGCCGCCAAGACACACCTCGGCCGCCGTGCGGCGGCGCAGATGGGGAAGCAGCGGGGCGCGGTCGAGAGCGATATCAAAGAGCACGGGTTGTGGTCGGCGATGATCGGCGGCGGCACCTACGAGGCGGCCATCCCCAACCCTGCCATGGCCAATGCACTGTCGGGGCGACCCGCCAACTGCCCGTCGCCCTCCACCCCCCGCCTCAACGTCGCTGTGCCGCAAGCGCTGCAGATCACCCTCTGCCCGTGGTTGGAGGACGCCGAGAAGGTTCTAGGCGAGCGCGTGTCTAGGGACAGCAGGGCGCAGGATGAATCGCTCCGGGACTTCTTCGCGGTGGTGCGGTGGTGCCGGTCTGTGTACTTCCAGACGTGGGCCGCGCGGCTGGCCGTGGCCAGCATCCCATCTACATCATTCCTCCACCGCCACCCCCTGCTTAGCAATTCCACTTTTACATCCTACCGGGTGACGATGATGCGGGCGCTCGCGGCGGCTGGCGACATGGCCGCCAGCGCTGTGCAGCAGGTCCTTCCGTCGCTGGCCACCGCAGTACGGGTCGCGGTGGAGACCGTGGCGGTGGCGACCACGGCAGAGACCAAGGAAGTGGAGCGCCGCCTATCCCTTCAGCTGGACGGGGGAGTCGTGGCTGTGAAGGAGCATGTGGACGTGGGGGTGAGTAGGTTGCTGGCGCACAGCTCTACCGAAGCGAGCGACACCCGCTCCCACATGGACGCACGTTTTGATGTTCTGGAGAGGGACCTGCACCGGCTGCGCGAGCTGCTTGCCCGTCTTGTTACAGACGGCGTGCTGCGGGATCCCCACGCGCAGGAGCTGGTGCGGCAGGAGCTGGTCCGCGCGCCGCCCCCCCCCCCCCCTGCATCCTCGGCGGCGCGGGTACGTAACAGCGCTTCTGTGCCGGTGCTGCTTCCCGTTTCACCGCCGCCGTTGGCACGCGTGAGTGAGCGGCTTACGGCGGACCGAGACCGCGTGCGGACGCTGCAGGCGGCCGGGAAGCTTGCTGGCGTGCCAGTGTTTGAGTCTTCCAGCGAGTACGTGCCTCTCCTTCCCATGGGACACAAGCTCAACTGGGAGCTTGCACTGGACGAGTATGCGGTCGGGCTAGACGGCCGCGTGGCCATATGGGACCTGGAGCAGCAGTTCGGTGACCGCTGGCGGCTGCGCGGCGAGGCAAAGAAGCGCCTCTCCAACCTGTACTCGGAGCGCGCGGCTTTGTAACGCGCGTTCAAGGTCGAGTACGCGCGTCGCGGCAGCGCGGTGGGGGTGGCGGGCGTCGTTTCCTTTCTCAAGCAGCGATACGGCTCCGGCAGCAGCAAGACGAAGGTCTTCCTGGCGCAAATGAAGAAGGATTACCCGTCTACTACGGTGCGTAGCGCCTGACGCGCGCCCGCGCGCGCACTGTCGTCGGCGGCAGCGCGATGGTGGAGATTCTGGGCGCTGTTGGAATGCACGTCGTCGTCAATGGCGAGTGGCGTAACCACGCGGGCGGAGCGATGGTGGGGGCCGTGCACGTATCGGTGGTGGCAACTGTGGCGGTCGCGGTAGCGCTTTGGTTGCTGCGGCGTTTTCGCTGCACATTTCGTATTTTTAGCGTCCGTGGCGACCCTCATGAACCCCTGATTATTCCTGCCACGCCAACGGCTGTCAGAATCGCTAGGTGCAGGGACGACAAGGCCAATGCCAACGGCAGCAATGAGCGGCTACGCAACGGCGCCGATGAGGTCGGCGTGCTTGGCGGCCGGGCTGTCATCTGTGTCGTGGGGGCGACGGTGACGGCCTTGATTGGCTATTGGGACGACCGAGACGGCGGCCACGGCGTGTCTATGGCTTTCCGCTGCGGTATGGTCGCTGGGACGGCGGCAGCGGCTCAGGCGACCGCAGTGACGCAGCCGTTGTTTCCGCCACTGAAGCGCAATCGTTGCCGTGCGTCTGTTCGCCACGCTTTAGTGACGGGCGGCGGCCGACTCCGCGACGATCACGGTGTCATTGGAGCCGCTGTCCCCTCCACCACCATCTCGGTTGTCTGTTGTGCCGCTTTTTTTTTATTGGGCAGCAGAGACCGCCGCCACGACCGCGACGCCGAACCTGCCGCTGCCAATGTTTAAGTCGCAAACGACAGGCGCACCGACGGCGACGGAGACGGCAGGCAGACGGGCGACGGCGGGCGGCCGCGCGGCGGCGACAGGGTGCACCTCACGGTCGGCAAGCAACGCGTGCGCTGACGGCGACCGCAACGAAAGGGGGACGGGCGACGGCGGGCAGCAGAGCGACGGCGACGAGATGCACATCGTGGTTGCCAATGGCGCGGTGTCTGAGGTAGACGACGCGATCGTGGCAACCACGTGTGGGGGCGGGTTGGAGACATTGGCGTTTTCCTGCATGCGGGGCGACTGCGGCGGCGGCGTGACTGCTGTCGCTAGTGTGGCCTAATTCCTGTCGCGCGTCGCCGGCGACCCCTTCTTCACCGCGGTCGCCAAGAGCAACCATTTTCTTATTAGCCACCCCCGTCTTCCCCTCTTGGTGCACACCGCTGGCCACGGCCACAACGGCCGGCGGTGCGACCGCGATGACATTGGCGGCATGCTGGGAGGCGGCGTTCTGCCGGAAGCACGGTTTTTAGTTGCGGCGGGGACAGCGGCGGCGGCGCGACAGCCACAGAGATGGCGACACCATTGCTGTAGCCCGTCGCCGTCGACGCCTCCTTCGCCGCCCTGTCTGTTGGACGACAGCCGGCGCCGCCACGACCACAGTGTCATCCGTGCCGCCGCCGACGCTGGTGGTGCTACTCTCTTTTATGCCGACGCGGACGGCGACGGCGGGCGGTAGGATGGCGATGGAAATGTGCGCATCGTTGTCGGGGGGGTTTAGGTTGCGGGGCTGGACTCGGCCGTTTGGGGGACCGCGGATGGCGCCGCAGTGACTGAAGTTCTGATGGCTTTGGGGGGAGTCGAACATGGCCAACACCCCCACTTCTTCCCTCTCGTAGTCCTCTCTATCTCTGTTATGATGCTGCAAAGACGAGGATGTGTCTTTTTCCTTGTTGGAGTTTTCCAGTTCCAGCCCCACTTAAGAAAGCAAACGCTTCACCGTGTCTTGTTGCTCCTCAGAAAATTCCGACTCGAAGCGTGGACATGGAAACTCAGTCATCGCGAGGGGCTTCGAAGTGCTGCCGCTCGTCTTGTTCCCCATCAAATTTATCACCCACCACCTTGATCAGGGACGTCAGAAGTGCAGGTGGAAGTGGAACACGTGTAAGATTTGGTGGCAAGTGGCCGGACGCCAGCTACGAAGCCAAGACAGAAAACCGGACGGACGGTTTTCCGAGCCGAACAGAACCGGAGAACATGTTCCTGGAAAGAGCGCAAAAAGAGGCTGCAAGATGACAGCAACAGAGAGAGCAGGCAGGACACGAGGTGGCTAATATGAGTGGTACTAGGGCAATGGGACGACAAAACATGTGCGAAGGGAACGCTCGTTTCGTCTGGGAGTGTGCGACAAAAAATGTGCGAAGGGAACGCTCGTTTCGTCTGGGAGTGTGACCTTTATATGGGGGTAGAGGAGCTATCAAAACGTACGAGCCCTCTGAAGGAAACGGAATACGGTACTGGAGGCGACAGCGGTGACGCAGCCTAAGATGCTCGCTCAGAAATCTCCCCCACCAGACCCTCTCCTTCGTGTGACAAAAGAAGGACACCAGCAGCGACCGCCAACACGGCCGCCACCACAACGCCGTGACGGTGGCAAGCGCCGCCAAAGTAAGGGCCGGCGGCCAATGAAGGAAAGACCTTGGTGGCGGAAACCCCCACCGTTGCCACCATTGCCGCCGCCAAGAGCCACTAGCACCTACACCACCGCCGCCATGACCAGGTCCCGCGGCCGCCGGCTGTTGCCGTGGCTGGCTTCGGCTACTACCGCGAGCACCGCTATATGCGCCGTCGCCTCCCGACAGAGCCACCACCACAATCATCACCGAACACCGCCGGTGCCGCTCGCCGCCGTGGCCGCTGAAGCCGTCGACGGCCGCCACCGGAAGGACCCCCACCGGCGCCCACCGGCGCCGTCGTCGCCAGGCGCGACGAAGCACACCACCGGACCTGCCGCCACCTGGCGCCAACGCCGCCACAGCTCGTACAGCCGCGGTGGCCGTCGCGTCCCGCGTGACGAGGGCGACCGGGTCGGTGGCAGCGTTGACGACAGCAGGGGAGCCACGTACGCCTTGACTCCGCAGCCCTGGTGGCGGGACGAAGGGGGGCGCCCAATACGCGCGATGCCAGGGCGTGGAGGCGCGGGGGATGGTCGCGGCTCGCCACGGAAAGGGTTGGGGCTGGGGTGGCGGCGAGCACGGACTCGATCGCCCAGTCGGATGCAGGGGCAGTGGCAGTGGTGCGTGGCTGGAAAAAAGAAAGCAAAAAGACGTGGGGTACGAGTGGAGGAGACAAGTGGAGCGCAGGAGTGGGAGTGGCTAGTGGTGGCCGCGGTGGTGCGCCGCTGGTGAGTGACGGTCGTGTCGCCCAGCTGGGCACGCCACCACATGCGCCCTACCACACTACGCCTGGTATCCCCTGAAGCGGTGTGCCGCCGCATACGAGTGGCGTCGCTCACCACTGCCAAACACGCCCCAGAAAGGGCCTGCCGCCGGGCACCGGCGGCCTTGCTCTGCACTGCCCAAAAAAGCAGGCGGGCGGAGGGTGACCCTAACCCAGCCGGCAAGGCCAATGCACACGAATTCCGTCGAACCCGCCGAGAATGACGCAGTGCAGTGTGCATAGAGTATATTGGATGTTGCAAAGATGTTAAATCAATTGGACAATATCTCATGGAACACACCTCGAATACGGTAGGCAAGGGATGGCTCGTCACCATGCAGTGCACAGCCACGATTCCGTGAAGTCAAATTACAGCACGTATGGTGTATTGGAATATTGGACAGCAAACCCTGCTTTCGCGCCAGCCATAGTTGGATGAGTGCCAACCCGTGGTTCACATCTAACATGCCTGATACTTTGGCGGGGCTGCCGCCACGCGCGCATTGGACCGACCAAGGACAGCTGCGCGCACTGGGGCGCGGCGGTCGTGCCGCCGTCCGCCAACGCGGCCCGTCCCCACCCACGCCCTGCGCCCGGCCCCGTCGGTGCCCCTCAGGCGGGGGTGGCAGGGTCTCCCGGTGCGCCCGCCAAGCAGCCATGCCGCGTTCTTCCAGTCGTTCCGTGTCCGTGGACGGTTCTGGCACGACCACCCGTTGGCGGGGGCGTGACAGTGACAGCCGAGGCTCCCTGATGTCCGGGCCACGACCGGGCCACGATCGCGCGATCGGTGCGGTCATGTAGGGGTGGCCGCCTCACGGCCTGCAGGCGCCATTTTTCTATCAGGGCCGCCGTCAGACCTGGGGCATCGATCGACAGACCAACCCCCGCTGGTACCAATCAATGTGGTCCGTCGCCCATCCGACGATCGACTAGGG
>ENA-ORXC01002480-ORXC01002480.1-marine-metagenome-genome-assembly--contig:-NODE-2480-length-10018-cov-5.994970_pt1 | contig 10018 bp, 14 predicted proteins | sample MGYA00237865_ERZ511478 | MGnify/ENA metagenome assembly ERZ511478 | reverse complement strand
TCCATGACGACTCCCTCCCCCTCTGCGGATCGATATACGCCGATCTATATCTGAGGTCCACCATGTCTTGTCCGAGATGGACAGGCTCCGAAAGCGGCGCCGGGTGTTGGGCGGCGGCCACATCGGCGCCCGGATGAGCGCGGCCGAGAAGGCCGTGCTACATGCGGAGAAGTTGGACTACGGAGAGGGGGGCGACGACTACAGGCACTGGGACTATTTTTGGACGAAGGACTTGATTGGGGATTCCATGGCACTCGACGTCCTCGGCTACGTCGTTCTCGGATTCTACGGCGAGTAGTTCGCCCGGTGGGCTGACCAGTGGGCGTTGGGCGAGCTCGTCGAGCTCCACACCAGCCACCCCAAGATCGTCATGATGGCGGACCACGAGTGGGAGCTGAGCCACCACCTTGGGGACGAACAAGTAGCGCCGTCTGACTTCTTTACGCATTCCTGTTTTTTTGTGTATGAGGGCGGTGCGCGCTGTACGTCGAAGATGGAGCGAGAGGAGCGTGAAGCGGCGGGCACGATTTTCGACACGCACCACGCCGGCGGTCCGGGCGGTCAGTGAGTAGCTCTTTGTAGTGCTTTTTCTGTTTTCATTCGTCTGAAAAAGCGTCAGCGCTGTACACGGTGTACCAGCGGACGTAAAGGCGGCGGTGCGGCGGGGGAGCGTGGGTGAAGCAATCGCGCGCCTCTGCTACTCTCTGCTGCCGCTGCCGGAGACTCACGGGTCGGCCCGGCCGCCATGACTAGAGTAGCGAGGACATAGAGAGCGTATGGCACCAAAGCTCTGATCCTGACTACTGATCGACACATATCAGTAGATATCTCTATTAGCGGTATGCACCAGGCTTTCCATCTGCTGGTCGATGGAATCGGACGCGAATCTGATCGCTAGAACAAGGGGACGGTGGCAATGTGTTTGAATTCGCAGTAGAATTACGCCTGAAAAAACACAGGATCTGTGAACCGTGGCCACTAAGAGCTTCTCTTCCGCCAATTGTGGCCCGGAGAGGAGCCAGACTTCAGAGATATACCATAGATTCCGAGAACTATTGCTGAGCGTTGAGCTTTATCGGGGGGACAGGGACTAAGAATGAAACTGACTGTATGCCATGAATAAGATGCTCCTCCGGGACAGACTCGGGCCTGCTGACGGCTACAATGTGCTGGTACATCTTGGAATTGCACATCAGCGCGTCAGCTTGTTTTGCAATTCTTCATGTCAAGCATTGAGAAGAATCCAGATCACGCCATGATCTTGACCCAGGGATGAGATAATCCAGTTCCAGACAAAGAAGCAGTGACTTCTGTTGTGTGCAAGTCCCTCATGACGAATGCTCACATTCTATTGGATGAAACCGGATCTGACAGCGATTCTGGGACAATAGATTGCCCTCAGTCACAGTCGGTCTCAGTCTTTGTTCCCCGGGACAAACTTGGGCAACCAGCAATAGCGCATTTTGAGGGACCTCGGCTTCAGGGTGGGTACCCCGTCCCTGTCCCCTGCTCGGATTCTCTCGCCGCCTCCTCGCAATAATCATTGCGCCTGACGCTGCTCCTGCTCCTTCCATACTCCCGTACGGGCTGTAGGCTTTAGTAGGCATCGTCCGAGGACCAGCTTATTGGGCGGCGCCATCGGAGCACGCGTGACTGGAAATGAAACCCCTTTCACGATTCTGACACGGTTTGACAGAGCCCCCACCTGGAATGCCCTCGGAGCGTTTCCAAAATTGGGTCGCGACTCAATGTCCTTCTCGGCCATTGGTGAATCTGCACGTTGCAGGATCGCCTGTGAACCCTTTTCGTAGACCAAGAGTAAAGAGAAGAGCTACAGGAGCGACCTTAACTTTGTCTGCGTTGGCCCCCCCTCGGCCTCAGATCCAGTTCACCTCCGAATTGATTCCAGTAAGGAAATTGGGTCTGTAGTATGGTGCGTGTCCAAAAAATGAGACATGCTCGCCTTCTGGAGAACGGACACGTCACTGCACGGGGCCGTGCGGGGCTGAGAACAGGAAAAATATTTACTGGCCCCCATGGAGAGAGTATGTCCCGAGGCGTTCTTGGCTGACAGCTCGGTAGCACACATGCCGGTGGGCCTTGTTGTGTGGACCTCTTCGTAAATCACGGTCTTGGAGCCAGTCTTTTTCAGGTTCTTCGGGTTACAGGATTGCAACTCATTGACCTCTGTGCTAACAGAGGCTTCAATGTGGGGTGTCCCAAATCGTTTTTTCCGTGTAGGGCGCTACAGGCCGGTCTTTTTCAGGTGTTTATTGGCGTGAAACCACTGTTCGTTTCTTGTACTTTATGTCAGGTCGAGCTGGCACTATTATCCTTGGAAATGATTGGCGAGCAAGCTTGTCATCGTCAAACCAGCACGGCATGGTCATGCCTTGCATGAGTGGGGCCGCAGTCCGTCAGTTTTTGTGCGCGGTTGACACCACTGTAAGCTGGACGCAGAACTGGCAGCGGGCTCAACCACCAGCCGTGCAATAGCGTGCAGAACGCAGTTTTCTGATTGATATTACTAAGGGATGCCGTCTAAGAAGACGTTCAGCTACGCCATGACGTTTTCGCAGAAAATCCGCCAATCATCGGATGTCATTGCTGGTCCCAGGACGCACGAGTGAAGCCCAGGGATGGCACCGGCGCCGGACACCGCCATGACGGTGCTCGTGCGGGGCACTGATCTTTTGTCCCGATCGAAACTCCCAGCATTCCTTGACGGGGAGCTCACCCTTTTAGATGAAAAACGACAGCGCCGTCCGCGTGAGTCTCGTCGACTGAGACAATGCATCTGCTGGAAATATGTCGCCGCGACTGACAATGTTGAGCTCGCGCCTCCTCATTCCGCTTACGGAACAGGCGCTCGATTCACTTTCGAGTGAAGCCCAAGCGCCGCAGGCATCTTGACACCGCGCTTGTCGAACAGTTCAGGTCGCCGAGAACCGCAGGATCAAATTGTCTCTGGCTCTGCAGCACAGCAGGATGCTCACTGAGCAGAGACAACGGGTCGTGACGAGCTGTGGCAGTAACGGCGCTCATCAAGTCTTCGTTATATTGAACCCCGTCACGATGGGTGTTTTCGCAGTCAGCGTCCGCCCAAACCGTCCCGTTGAAGCGGTAGTTCGTCTGCCACCTCGCCAGAGTTGTCCCCGAACAGACTATGATGTGACAGACACGTTCATAGGAGTCGCCGCGGGTGGCCATTGCAATAGCGGTCAGGCGTAGCTCGACAGCGAACATGGAAGCTCTCGAGGCGCTCGCCTCGTCGAAGGCATGGTAATGATTGCAGAGTGACGGTCAGTGAAGTAACGGTCTGCAACGATTGAGGAGGGTGAAATTGCGGTGAAAAGCGGGTGTTTTGAGCGTAGTGTGGATGATGAGGTGGTCTCGGAAGGTGGCGACGAGAAACACACAGTTCCTTAGGCCTCTAGCTTCCCAGATGTCGGCGTACGTCTGCACTGTTTGACGCAATCCCACTTGCACAGTGTGCCATTCCGCTGTCTGTGGCCACAGATCGATTCAGTCCCCGGTTGTCGCCGCCCTTCCCCCTGCAGTGGGGAACGGTAGCTTTATTGAAAACACCGGCCTGTTCTGGTCAGTCCAGCCGCACTCAGATAACTTAAAATAGTTCTGGCTGGGCTTGCGCTTCAGACTTCTGATTCTGATCAGGACCAAGTCTGTGGCAGACACCGCGAGAGTTGCTTCAACATGTCAGAAACCGGTAGAGTTTTGTCAAGCGTGCTCAAAATGTTGTGGCGTGACGGCGCCGCTGTCCTTGATGAGTGACGACCTGCAGAGTTCCCCCTCCGAACGACAGGCGCTCAACATTATGAATCGGTCCGCGCCCATCGCTGAACGCTTTCCACGTCATCCAATGACTGTGTCGATCGTCGAAGCATCGTCCCATTGTGTGCTGAGATCACCCCACCACTTGACAAGCAGCAACACAACGTTTCCAATCAGCCACTGCCCGTGACAGCACGCTTTACACGTCACGCAATCACTCTGGCAGTCGCGCTCCAGTCTCAAAACAGCTTCTTGACAGTGCACCAGCATTCGAGAGGCACTGCGGGACCAACCGATGAAAATGAGCAGAACTCGAGGTGTCGGAAGGGGAACTGACAGCTCCTGGTGCATCTGGAGTCAGCGCTTGGAGACGGGAACCGGCAACAGGTCATGGGTTTCCACTTCACCCGCTACACTTTAACCGTTTTAGACAGCATGGAAGCCGATCATGTCTTCTGGTGGCTTGAAAATACATACAATGCTGATGCGTGTACGCATGTGTGTGATCTGTCTGCAGTCGCCTGTAGGTTTGCCCATGTCATCCGAATAATATTCACCGGGATTGTTGTGCTGCCTCATAAGTAATGCTAGCCAAATCATTCCTGGATAGCATTGATGACATCAGCCAGATGTTGTCACTTGGATGAGCGGCTCTTTTTTTTAGCATCGCGATGAATGAACGATTTCCATGGTGCACGCAGTGATCTAGCTTGGGTGTGCAAGCACATACATTTAGTTTTCCTACGCAACTGCACCCAAGACCTATCTTCTTCTCAGTCGGACAGAAGCCTGTGAGTGAACGTTGGTTGTGATTGCCAGCATGTGATCGGAAAATCTTGTATCATGAAGCTGCCTGGCTGCTGTTCTTGTGGGGATGTCAGCGGTACACTCTGTCCATTCCTGGAACACGCCAGTGCGGCCATCTCAGAGCTTCCGCACAGCCGACCGCATCGTTTGGTGGGCCTCGGCGCGCGCGGACCATCGCCACCACAGCCGGACTCGGCCCCCATTGCTGATGATGCCACTGCACAATTTTGCGATTATGTGCGCGGCTGTTATGGGTGCAGCGGGAGGGTGCTCAGCATCTGGCGAGGCGCACGCGGTTGGGGGACTGTGGCCCTGATTGAGGGCATGGGTGGCGACCATCTGCTGCCTGCGGACGCCGACAGGCGTCCCGTAGAAGTAAATTATCATCCAAGGCCACCATTCACACAAGCGCAGAGGGGGCCGCCCTGCCGAGGCGTGTCTATCCCTACCTTCCTTCTTCTGTCCCATCCTCTCTGCGCTCCGCCGAACCATTCGCGGGCTGCTCTGCTATGGCTGGGGTCCCACTCTCCTGGTCAGATATCCCCGTTGCGGTGTCTGTGCGCCGCCTGGCGTGGGTCACCATGAATGGCCTGGCTAGGGTGCCCCTGGCATCGTGAGATGACGTGGCCCCGTCGGGGGCCGCTGTAGGTGGTGTCAAAGGCGGCCCGCTGGCGATGGAGCCACGATCCGACGACGGGCCCGAACGGGTGCGATCGTCGAGCGTTGCACCCGCGACGCCGGCCGTCGTAGACGATGCTGACGCTGTCGTTGTCATTGCGGATGGGAACAACACTGGCGGGGCGGATGGGGCTCTCAGCGAAAGCTCAAAGCGCAACAAACAGCGCAACGCCAGCCGCCGCCGCCTGCACATGCCTTCTGAGTTGGCGGTGCCGTCGACCTCGCAAGACAAGGTCCTACAAGCTGATGCTGGTGTACGTGTGAAAAACCCTTTTGACTGCGTCAACGAAACCGGCAGGCCTCATCTTCGCATGAAGAGAAAGAGCGCGCCGCGGCCAACGAACCGGCCTGAATAATGGCGGCGCCGAGTCGGTATCGGAGCTCTGGTGGCGTTGTTGCGGCCTTTTTCTGTCGCGTGTCTTGTCTTGGCACTCTGTTGATGGCCAGGGCGGTCGCGGGGGGGGGGGGGGGGGGGGGGGGGGGGGGGGGGGAAGGCAGACGGTGTCTCTGGGGAGAGCTTCTTGGAGAGGAAGATGCGTCTATGAGCGGAGCTGCTGCAGCCCAGGGGTCCTAGGGGACGCGGACTTGGTCACAGTGACGGTGGCAGTACTCCCATTTCCCGACGGTCGGTCGTCTGTGGCGCGTCGCCATCGGCCTCGTTGTTTTCTGGTTCGTGTAGCAGCCGTTTGTAAACGTACGGGTGCATAAAGGACGGTCCTTGTAGGACCCTCGACAGAGTAATAAGAGAAAAAAGCGACGCCATGCGAAAGAGACTCCCGTCTCAACTGTGGTATGTCAATTCCATATCTGGAGCTCGACGTTACCCGTATATGTCCGCTGGAACAAGTGGTCAGACATATCCCACCCTCCAGTACACATATCGGTACTGCAAATCCCCTATTTTCTTCCTGGGGGGCAGAGACAGAGACTGACTGTGAAAAATAGCCTTCTGTTGGTCAACAACGCCAGTAAGGGGGCATCGAAGACATTACAAAGCCAGCGTTCGGTGCTAGGACCTTGCATCCAGCAAAACTCACTGTTTGTTGCCGCTTGATTCGCGTTTGTTGGCACGGAGCAAACTGCCCAGGCTAGATGTTGAGATTGGCTGCTGCTTCCTTTCAAAAAGTGCGGAAAAGAAGAGGAGCTGATGTCGATTTCCACGCAGTATGGGCACATGTAAGCAATCAGAAGCTCCAAGCCAGTCCTAGAGGTGCATCTGACTGGTGGAGAGAGTTGATCCGTAAGTCAGACTCGGTCCGTTAAGACAAATTTCTGGGTTTTGCCATTTGTCTGAGTGTATCTACACTGCCAGGACCCTCTTCGCGATCCTTTGTGGACAGTGTGGAGCGGAGCCCATCCCGGCGTCTACGTAGGACTTCAATTTGCTCGACGCTGTCAGCCTCACCGGCTGCTTCAATTAAACTAATTACACGTTTACATTTCTGCAATAGTGCCACAGCACACGCGTATCGGACCCCGGCCGCGTGCGACGCTTGAGTGACGTTCTAGCAATGGGCCACACGGCCTCGCTGAAATGGTCTTCTTGCTACGGGATTTTGTACAGTTGCAGCATGCTCGTGTCAAATCTGATGCACAAGCAATCCAATTTTACGTAGTGGACCTGTTCCATCAACTGCACTAGGGAGATCTTTCAAGTCGTACACCAATGTGGTCTGAGGAGCTGTCTGGCCCGCGGTCGTGACGCGCGATTTATAAGTGGCAGAGACCTTGACACTTTGGCAACCACTCTGGATGTGTCCTGGATACCAACCAGGGCCCATAGAAATCGGGTCGTGGACACGGCGGAGACTCATCCAATTTTCAGGCGCCTTTAAGAGGGACGCATCATGGGACTTGAATTTCCAACTTACGACATTGCGCTGTGCAGTTCATGCGGCATCTGTGTGAGAAATCCACTCACGGCCGAGAATGGATGCGGAAGAAGCCTCGTCGTGGCGCGCTCTCCGCGCTCACTCCCATACGGACTGACAAACCTCCCCTGCGGAAGAGTTAGAAGGACCCACGGTAGCCTTTCTATCCGCTGTCGTGATGCTCCCACAGGTTCTTGCATTTGTTTTCGCCCCCTCCTCTGCCCCGTAAACCGCGCCCATGGGGAGGAGAGAGCGGGAGGTTCCGAGCCTCCGAGACTCAGAGCCCAGGTGGTGGCCACCCTTTTTGCGTTGGAGTACGGTTTGCTGGGCAGCCTCCTGTTCGTACCACCCTCTTTCGATACGACCTCGTGTTGTCGGAAAGCGCATGTGCATCCCAACGCAGACCGCACCCGCACCCGTGTCTGTCTGCTCTTCCCTTCTTTGGATTTTGACGTCTGATACACCCACTCAGATCATGGATCCTACTGGTGGCTCCGGTGTGGATGGCCAGACTGTGGGTGGACATGGACACCTTCCACAGGCGCTGCAGCATGCGCTGCCCCACGCGCTGCCCCACATCCCGTACGCTATGGTTTCCCCTTCATTTTCGAATGCCCGGGCCTCGCTGTCGGCGGGGTCACCCTCTCTGTCGCATCTGCCACCGCCGAAAGCTGCGAGTGATCCCGGCTCTTCTCTTGCCTACTACCATTCTATTCACCAAAGTGAGAGCATACGACCACAGTCCGTCTCGCGTACCCGCTTCACCTCCCCCCCAGTCCATGGAGCGCCGCCGCACGTTTCATCTCTGCCTGAGAAATCTTGAGCTCCCTCCACGGCTGCGACGACAGCGGCCCCGGAGGCGACTGTGGCCTCTGCCGCAGCCGCTGCAGCAGCTCTTTCGACGGCCTCCGCTGCCGCAGCGCCGACGGCTGTAAAATTGGCGCCTACGGCAAGTCGCACTGCTGGGGACGGCGTGCTGACGACGGCTGCGGCTGAGCTTTCGGCAGACGACGACCGGTTCGTCTGGCCGCCGTCTTGTAGTGAAGTGCCAAACGAATGACAGAAGAAACGGGCGTTCGTGCGCTGGGTACCAACTCCCGACGAACGTCTTTTCGTCACTCGCTGACACCCTCTTCTTCGTGACAGAGCAAGAGTCAGACGCCTGTGAGACAAGTTCTTATCCACTCATTCTGACGAGCTTTTCAGTTGGTTTGTTGTCGTGCCTGACATGCTTTGAAGCTTTCAAGGCACATGCTGACAGTTGCACGGTCGCGACACATTCAGATAAGGACGTGGCAGCCGCTTTGCAGCCGACGATACCTCTTACGAAGAGTCGAGTCTCTCTCGCTTTCACCAACGTACCACTTTGTCCCAAGGTGCCTCTAAAAGAGCTAAACACTTCAAAGAACCTGTTGTGGCGCTGCGGCACGACTGACAGAGTAATTGCATGACGCGGAAATCTTGCAGACGCGGTCCGTGGCTGCTTGGAAAGTTAAGAACCACTTGGTCGCAAAATTTCTGGAGTTGTTGTGTTGCTGCTTCTCAAGTGGTAGGGTGTTCGCATGACACATGGGGATGATGCTTCGACGATTGACACAGTCAGTGGATGACGTGGAAAGTGCTCAGCAAGGGGCACGGACCGGTTCATAATGTTGAGCGCCTAACGTTCTGAGAAGCACTTCTGTTGGTCGTCACTCATCAAGGACAGCGGCGCCGTCAAGCCACAACATTTTGAGCACGCTTGACAAAACTCTACTCGTTTCTGAAGTGTTGACACAATCTGACGGTGTCTGACACAGAATTGGTCCTGACCAGCATCAGAAGTCTGAAGCGCAAGCCCAGCCAGAACTAATGAAATTGATCTGACTGTGGCTGGACTGGCCAAAGAAGGCTGGTACTGTCAAAGAAAGTACCGTTCCCCAAAGTTGGGGGCAGGGCGGTAACACCTGCGCACTGTACGGATCTGTGGCCACAGCCGGCAGAAGCGCACCCTGTGCGTGTCGGGTTGCGTCTCACCGCGCAGACGTACGGCGACATCTGGGAAGCCAGAAGTCTATAAAACTGTGTTTTTCTCGTCGCCACCTTCCGAGACCACCTCATCATCCACACGACACACATCGCGCCTACCTAGCACCACACTCTTATCGGCCCCCGCCTCTGCACTCAGTGGTCCGGTGGACCACCGCCTCTACACCACCCCGCCCCGTGCCCACAGAAAGACTGCCGGTCACGGCACAACTGCCAGCCCCAGCCAACGCGTCCGTCACATGGCTCTCGTCCCGTTCGTGGACATGCTTCATGCTGTCTGTCGTCAATTGGCCGTCTCTGTCGGTCCCTGCGGCCCGGTCTTTGTTTCCATGAAGGGCTACCAGTGCGACGCGGTCATGCCAGATGGCCATGCGCAGCGTACCTGAAAGCTTCAGGAGTACTGCTGTCGTCACTCTCTGCCGGAAGGCCACCCACTACGTCCGTCCAGGGCGGATGTCAGCTGCACATTTTTATGCTGTTCTCATCGAAAGACGTGTTAAATATGCAAGAAGTCTGGGCATCAACACGACACATTGGCGCTACTTCCCGGTCGGAATCATATTACCAAGGCGAGAAAAATTCTACGACTCCCCGGTGCTGGTCCCTCAAGGGCCGCGGTTTTGTCTGTCATCTGATGGATGACACGCGTGCTTGATCTCAAGTCGCCGCGAAGCGCCCTGGATGCCTGGCATGCCACGAAGTGCGGCAGGCGACGGCGATCTCATCCGGATTTTTACAAGGCAGCGTCTTCCTGTCCAAATCTACTGCAGTCTGCCCAATTTTGGCCGATCCGAACAGGAACATGAGTACAGCGAACAATTATACAATTCAAAAGTTCAGGG
>ENA-ORXC01002476-ORXC01002476.1-marine-metagenome-genome-assembly--contig:-NODE-2476-length-10040-cov-4.947506_pt1 | contig 10040 bp, 12 predicted proteins | sample MGYA00237865_ERZ511478 | MGnify/ENA metagenome assembly ERZ511478 | reverse complement strand
CCACACGCGTGGATCCCAACCTCAAACGCCGACGCACCGCCCGAGGCGCTCTCCCCGCAACCGAGTCGCCCGCGGCCGCTTCCACCCCGCCCGTGCCCGCCGACCGCGGCGGCGCCCGCAGATTATGCATACGCGCGGCCGACGCCGCTGCGCCACATCTTCCAAGCGCCGGCGTGCGTCAGGAACCACAAGGAGGTTTGTCTCAATTCTTATCCCGCCAGAGCTGGCTCGGTCCGTGGAGCGTCTCGGGAGGGTGGCCAGCTCGTGGTCGCGCCGCCCGCCGTTGGCCAGTGGCCAACGCGCCATTGAATGGGCGGCGGCGGAAGACGCAGCGAAAAATCCCGACCACAGATTCAAACGCGTCGGCGGGGCCAAGCCCCCGCCCGAACGCGCCCAGATCGTCTGACAGCCACTCGAAGCGGCGGCGCCTGTTCACGGCCGAGGTCGGTGGCCCCGCCGACGAGCGCGCAGGGGGCCCCCCCCGAGGGCCCCGCCGGTCGACTGTGACTGGTCGTTTGCCAAGCGCAGAAAGAGTGGTGTGCTGGCTGGTTGGCAACGACGCTGCCCCCGCGGGCCACGCGCGTGGGGCCTGCGCGTGCCCGCCATGGGACCGACGCCGGACCGTCCGTCCCGGACGTGGCTGCGTCGCACGTGCGCCACGAGCGGGGGCATCTCTCGTGGGAGCCCGCTGGCCGCTTCCGCCCCAGAGCCGAGCCGCGGACGCCCGCGCGGTATGCATAGGCCCCCGCCGCGAATGATGTAGGACGAGGAGGGGCAGATCGGTCGCCCCTGGCCAGTGCCCGCCACGCTTGTCTGATACACATGGCGACAGCTGCGACCGCTCAGGACGCTTGAACGGCCGTTCTGTTTGTGGGTGCGACGAGGCCGGGCGCCCCACGCTCGCCGTCGGCCTCACACAGTCTTGTGCGGCGCAGGGAGCACGGCCGCCCAGCCAAGCCGCGGGCCATGTAGGGTCTTGCAGAACGAGGAGAGTCCCGATTGAGCAGGACTGATCTCTCCGCTGCCCGAGCTTTGCACGCCAGCTGTCTTGGTCAGGGCGGCGATGCGAGCACCTCTTTGCCGTCTGAAGCGACGAGTGCTTCCTTGTGAGTGCTTGCTAGAGTCTGCCCTTTGAGTCCATGCCGGTGCTTCGCTCTGATCGGGGCTCCCTGGCCATCTGAGTAGAGCGCACTGGGGCAGCTGAGAAAAGTGGGCAGCTGAGCTGCAGCTCAGTGCCAGGCCCACGCTGGCCACGTTTGCGCGGAACAGGGAAACTCAACAGACTCGGAGGCCGACGACCGCAAAGGGGGCGCACAGGGCAGCAGTCCTACTAGAAAGCCCGTCAGCCGTCCCAGAGAGTTTCGAGCAGGGACGATCACCCGAGTGCGCGGCTGTATCAGGGGCTGAGCTGCTTCCGCCGTATCGTCTGCGAGCGGTCCTGACCGAGCGCATTTATGACTTTCCGTCCCCATCACTTTGTCCGACCCCCTTTCAATGCATACAACAGGAGCCAACAGGCGCTACGGATCAGGCGCCGTCTGCGCGATGCAACGGACCTGGGTCACGGCCCACATCGAGACGGTCTGCTCGTGCGGCACATGGGGACACCAGTGACTCGCGCGGCGCCCCTCACTTCTTGTTTTCTCGCACGGGTCAGTCACAGGCCGACGCACCGCTTCCTGCGCTTCGCGGCTGTAGCTCGGCGCCGGGGCAGCCCACAGGTGAAGAGGAGCGGCACGGTCTGGTCTGCACGTGGTCGCGTAGTGAGGAGGCTTGCTGTTGTTTAAGTCGTACTTCGTTGATGATGGGATAATTTTATAGGTGCGAGATGGACTGCCACCATCCGTGATCCGCGTGGGCGTCTCCTCGGCGCTGTGCGCACACCACGCTTCGAAGCTTGGCGGGGATCTGACGCGACCTGACTTGTGGACGCTGGCGTTGAACAAGAGGAGTCCGCCGCTTGTGCCTGAACCGTTGACGCTCTCTTGGTTGTCTTTTCTTGGGCGCGCTGCCTTGTCCGCGTTGCTCTCATGTCATCCAAATTTAAGACCGTCGCGTTCCTCCCCCCGTTTCTAGCCCGTTCCCCTGTCACCTCGCACCGCTCCGGCGGTGGTCGCCGCTGCTATCGAGTCGGCCCGGCCAGTGCGTTCAAGCATTTTTCCCGGCCGGCTCTCCTTAACCGCCTGCCTGTGGCTGACCTCCGCCCCACACCCCTCTCTGTCCGCCTCGTCTCGTCGGTGCCCAGCACCTCGGCGGCGGCGGTGACCATGGCCACGTCCCCCCCCCCCAAGGTGACGCTGGCGTTGGATGGTTTTTGCCTGCGGCAATTTGATGACCCTGAGTACGCTGGGACGCGGCTCGACTGGGACAAGGCGGACTTTGAGGCGCGGGTCAACACTGAGTACGAGGCCCGCCTGGCTGCTGCGGACGGCGACGCTGGGGCGGTGCTTAAGGACGGGTACGCACCCTTTTGCAAGCACCTCTTCATGAATAACTTCATCCCGTCGGCGACGCTGACGACGCTGCCCATCACCCCCGACAACGAGCACCTGCTCCGCACCAAGTACGCAGCGCGGACGGACAAGGAGCTCCCCGTGCTCACCCGCTTCTTCCCCCTGGCATCGGTGGAGGCGGGTGGGCAGGCCGATTGGCTGGACGTCATCCTGTACAGCCGGGAGCAGATCATCAAGGAGCGGGCGTCCCGCCCGGGCGATGAGCCAGACGGTGCAGCGGGAGAGGAGGCCATTGCCGCGTCCATGGGCGACGCACCCTGGCGCATTATCAGCGTCAAGGCGCAGGAGGTGGACACGGAGCTACCGATGCAGCCTATCACAGTTATGCGCAACGCTCTCATTGGGGAGGGTGGCTCTGGGGTGGGCATCGAAAGGGAGGCGTACGAGGCGAGTGTGGCCTACTGGAAGGACCGGGCTGTTGTTTTGTAGGGAATGGCTTGGTGATGGTCTGTGTGCACCACACGATAGTTACGGTGATGTGTTCCCTTGTATATGGCTCCTGCAGGTTGTCTCGTTCCTTGCGCTCGCATGTTTTTGTCTTGCGCTTGAGAGCTACCCAGTTTCTCTTCAACGGAGCAGGCAGCAAGACGGTGGTCAAGACTGCGTTGACGACCTCGGACTGGACGAGTCTGCCTCTCGCACCAGCAAGAAACCGTGCGGTGCGCGGTCAGAGTGCAGCTTGCATCCGCGGCAGCGTCGTGTCCGGACATCTCCGGCACATTTAGTCATGAGACTGGGTGACTCGTGAAAGCAGCCAATCACAACAGTTTGCAATATCCTGTGCAGGTGTGATCCGTATCTGTGGCTAGGTTTGCAGCAGCAGCCAGCCAACGACCCGTGTCAACTCGTCCGCCGACACTGGCAGCTCGCTCAACGTCGACCCCCTCACCGGTTTGCTCCTCCACGCCTGCGCCGTAGCCCAACCTCCTGCGCAGCACCATGGACGACGAGGTGACCCCCGTACGTGCTACGGCGCCCGGGGCGTCGCCTGCTGCGGCAGGTGAAGACACGCCCCTGTTGCCAGCGCCTGTCACCAACGGTGGCTCGTCCAAGAAGAAGAAGAGAGGGTCGCAGGATGCGACCGACACCCCCACGTTCAAGGATGACGAGTACGTTGCCGTGAATGGCTGTGAATTGTGTCGTTGGTCATGCTGTTGAATAGGCTTCTTCATGGTGCTGTCTGAGTGTGAGGGCCGCGTTATCTGGTGTTTGCGGTATTCTCATCCTCAACAATTCTGGCATTCTGGCTCTGCGGTCTCTCTTCGCACTGTTTCTCGACCACAACCGCATCTGTTTTGTGTGTGTGCACTTTGCTCGCTATATGGACCGACGCTCTCTTCTCATGGACTTGTAGCATTAAGACTGCAATGGCCAACGAGCGGACCTTCTTCAAGTGGCTATTTTTTGGCTTCCACATTGGCGCGGTATGTTTGGCATTGAATGTTGTACTGTGCTCTCATAGTTACATTTGTCCTACCCGACCGAGCGCCGCGTGGTGTCGTCCTGGTTTCCAGGAGGATAAGGCACTGGTCTCATCTCTGTGGGCCTCGTAATGTTTGCTGACGTGCCCCACGAAAGCCGTGTGGCTTTTGCGTGCTCGCTACATTCCCACTGCGTCGCTATTTTCATCCTCCCATGTCTTCCCGTGTGTGCTGGTTTCGGATGCGCAGATGGGTACCTTCATCCTTACGTTCTTTTCCCCGGCGGCGCCGTTCCGCGTAGTTATGGTCCTCTTTACATGGGCCGTCGCGTTCTTTTTTATTTTTTATGGGCTCGCTCGATACTACACCCGCAGGACTGCCATCCGCAATGGGCTGCGGGACCCCGCGGACTGGGAGGACGCCGCGGCGCCCGCGCTGATGGCTGGTGCGCTCCTTCTTGTCGTTGGCAGCATTGTCGTGTACGCGTTCGTGACCGACCAAGTGCCAACCAAGCATGCCAAGTAGTGCTGTATATCGGATATGGGCCGAGCTGCCTTGTCGACCTACCACGCTCCTCTTGGCTGGCTGCGCAGCCCCTGCGTCGCGGACGACCAGCGGTCCCCGACCTGGGGCGCACCCTGCGGGTTTTGATTGCAGCGGTGCTCTGCGTCTCGTACCTTCTTTGTTGCGGATGGGTGCTGACACCACCTTGTCCTGTGCTGCCGCACGACAACATGCTGGCTTTAGGACTAGGCCAGCGCGAAGACTGTCGCGACGTGACAGAGGTGACCAAGCCAATCTTGCATGTGCTTGGCTGGTCCCGGGGAGAATCGACCGGCGTTCAACTAGTCATCATCGTTGTGCTGTGCCTTGCAGACCGCGTTACGCTGAAAACTGCAACGCTGGGTCCATACCGTTTCCGTATTGCCTTTTGCCATGGCGAACACAGAGTGCCATCACTTTTCGCGTACGAGCTCTACGACGAAACACCAGCGCATTGCTTCGCGGCGGCTGTCCTCGGAGCCGCAAGCGCGGCGATGTGCGCCTGCCTCTGCCTCTGAGGTTGGACTGTCAGCTGCAACCCCGCTTGCCCACGAAGTGGCGCTGGTCAGGGTGCCCGCCGATGCTGCCCGCGACGCCCTTGCGGCGGTCGAGGTTGACGACAGCCACGTCGCCATACCGTGTTTCGCTCGGCGATGCGCACGAGTGGACGGCCGTGATCCCAACGACTTGCGCAGCGCTGATGTGGACGACGGGCGCGGCCCAAGGCTGCACCTTTTTCCCCTCCGACTGTTACGCGAGTGCATGACGGCTCACCGTGTCTGCGCGTGAAGGAACTGCATACAATAACACGCAAGCTCCCACCGGTGGGATAAACACGCGGCCGCGTTTGTGCCGCGCGAGCTGCGGCCGAGCGGCATCGCTAGCGGTCGGTCTTCGAGTAGCGCCATCAAGCGGTGCTTGCTCGGCAGTGCACGAGACAGAAAGAAAAGATCGGATCAGCGCGTCGGGCTGTTGCTCGTTGGGGCTGCTCAGCTGTGATTGGCTTGTTAGCCGTGACCGCTTCTTGCACGGATGAATCTCTGTTTGGATGCCGTTGCCAAGGCGAGCGGCGAGCTTTTCACGTGTCCTGTGTGAACCGGGCCACACGTTCAGCCGGTACCGTTTCGCGGTCATCTCTCCTTATTGTATCGTCTCTTGCGTACCGTTTCCCCGCTTGCTGCTCTCGTGTAGCTTCCCCTTGCTATCCCCATCTGAGTTGCTCAGGTTGTCAGCGACACACCGCATTTCCCTTGTGCAGCTTCCTGTCCAGCCGCTGCCAGCACGCGACGTGGACGTGGTGCGGGCGTCACAATCATGGACGCGTCAGCACCGGGCCTACCGAACCTGCCCCTCCCTCCCATGAACTACATCGAAGTGTTCCACTCCAAAGAGTCGTGGCGCATCTGCACCATCTCCTACTCGGCCGACGGCCGCCCGTGGGTGCCCTTCAACCGCTTTTGCCTCATCGACGCGTCGGCGGTCCGCCCCGGCTTTCGCGTCTTCCGCATCCGCGCGTCGACGCTCAGCTTCCGGCTCTCCAACGGGCGTGGCACGGGGGACTCGGCCAACGATTCGGCGTACGTGGCCCCGTCGCCCGGCCGCTACGTGGCCGACAATGGGCTCACGCGCGTCGGCGAGGCGGACGTTGGCGCCTGCCTAGCTGCCGAGCGTGCCGCCGCCGGGGAGGCCCACACGTGGATCGAGGTGGCGGTCCGCCCCGACGCCAAGTGGCCCCAAGCGTGGGCGACCGTTGCCGTGGACGGTGGCGAGTGGTCGGCGCTACCGGGCTTGCGGCTGCGGGAGCGCCTCGTCGGCGGGGAGCGGTGGTGTTGGACGCGCGTCCGTGGCACCCGCGCCGAGTTTGCGCTCCACGATGGGGGTGAGGAGTGGGATAACGCGGATGGGAGCAATTATGTGGTCGGCTGGCCGGGCAAGTGGATCGTCGCCGGCGGCCAGTGCCAATATGCGGGGCCGGCGGATGCGGACGTGGCGGCAATTGCGGCGGCCAAACGGGGGGACAAGATGGAGCGGTCAGAGGGGTCGACAGGGGTGAATGCTGAGCGGGCGACGGTAACGACATGAAGGTTACTATTGCAACCTTGGAGGGCGCGCACGCGGGCGCGAGAAGTAGAGGCAGTGGGAGCTTGTCGTGTTACTTTGGTCGGGGACGCGGGTATCGCTAGGGGATACCTTCTGTATTTTTTCTTGTCAGTTGCTGTTTCTGCGTGTGCGTGGGTGTGAAGCGAGTTGAGCTCATGACGTGGCCTGCTTCTTTTTGTCGAGTGACGTGCCTGTGTCTACCGTCACGAAATTCCTCTTTCCGTTCTGGCATAGTGGATAGCAACCAGTGGCATAGCCAGGTGACACAAGTGTTTTATCGTGTCATCGAACACTATACACGGGAACACTGCTGACCGGGAGGAGAGCAGTATATGTACACTCAAGCGCGGCGTCCTCACCCCGTCGCGAGGACGAATCAGCTGCAGTAGCAGCAGCATCCGCAGCATCAATGTCGGGAAGGCTCTGCCTGGACCTAACTCCGCGCCAACACGCAGGAAAAGAGCTTGTGCACGCCCGTCCCGTTCTTGGCAATGTCCTCAACGTTGGCGGCTGTGCCCGCCAGCAAAAAAGCGGCCGCAATGACCACAACCCCCAGGTCTGCCGACAGCAACAGCGTGGACGAAAAGCGACCGCGGATGACGGCGCAGTCGCCCTGCGGGTCTACCCCCTTCATCGCATGGCGCTCGTCGTCGACTGGGTCGCCGACCGCGTCGCCGGCTGAGTCCAAGCCCAACGCCGTCCGCCAGCCGCGCCACCTGACGTCGGTGCGCCCCCACGCCAGCGTCGACGGCCACGCAAGGGATGTTTGGCTTGCAATCAACGCAGCCGCGAGACCGCACAAGTCATCGAAACTTGGAATCGCGAGGTCCAAAGCCACAATCGCTATCACCGTCAGAGCCGACCAGAGGGCCCACCACAAGATGGCCGGGGGAGTCCAGTCTGTCGTCGGCGCGACCTGAAACGTCGGCACATGGTCACACGCACGGGGGGGCAGCGCGCCGAGGCGGCCCGTGATCGGGCGCGAGGGCGTGCCCCCCGTCGGCGCCACGCGCGCCGCCTCCTCCGCGTTAGCCGTTGCCGCAATTGGCCCGCTGGCCATCGCCGCCGAGGCAGGTACCGACGAGGGCCCATGCTTAAGCCGGTGCAAGAAGCGCTGCAGCACCGGCTGCAGGTGTCTTTGGACGGCTCGGATAAACACAGTGCCGTCAACAACCATCTCAGACGTCACGTGCAGGATGACGAGCGAGTGGATCGTGATGGCGGTGCCCCGGGACGTGGCGGGCGAAAGCGACAAGGACAACGGGGACGTGAGCCAGTCGGCCGCGCCGACTGTTGCGTACACGACCGCGCCGACGACAATATAGGAAAGGAAAAGGACGGCCTGCGAGGCGTATAGGGCCTTCGGGAAATCCGCAGGCTCTACCATTTCGCCAACGAGCCTGGATGAATTGAAATGGGGAAAGAGGCGGGACACTCAAGAGTGCGCAAGAGGGCCGAGACAGGTTGGGCGACCATTGCAGTGCGAGTCTGTTAGTCAAACGCTCAAGAAAAGAGAACGTACAAGAATCGGCGACTCGCGTTCACGCACATAATGCCCAGGCAAAAGCAACAGTATCCGTCTGGCAAAGTCACCCGAAAGAAATCTCCTCGATAAAACGTACTCGAGAAAAACGGCGTGACCCGCAAACGCAAACAGCAGGTCCATGAGAGCGACGACCGCCCCGCCCCCCTCAGCGCCCCGCACGCCGCCAAACCATAAGCTCGTATCCCCGGGGGCGCGGGCGCCACCGAGCACATCCGCCCGCAACACGCCAATGACCATCACGGTCGGCACGACGGCACTCACCACTGCGACACCGCCGAGCACCCCAATGGCCGGCATACTCCGCGCCTGCAACGCAATCCACGCAACGACGCCAACAACGCCGACCCAGACGGCGCCACAAATGCTTGGGAAGAGCGCCCGCCACGACGCTTGGGCGACTTGCAGGCTGCCCGCGACAAACAGGAAGAGCAGCGCGTGCACACAAAACGCCGCATACGCCCGCCCCGTCGGGCCGAGGTGAGCATGGAAGAGCCCGGCGTACGACGAGACGCCCGGTAGCCGCAGGCTAAACAACCGGATGCCCGAGTAGGTCGTCAACGCAAAGAGCGCGACGATGGCGGTCGTGGCGGGGATCCACCCCAGCTGCGTGTACGCGTGCGGCACAGTCAGAAGACCAGTGCCGAGGAGGTCGCCCGTGAGGATGAGCGCGAGGACCTGCCAGTTGACTTTACCCTCTGTGCGGCAGGCGGCCGCCGCCGCGGCGGCGGCCTCGGCCTTGGGGTCGAACGCCGGCGACGTCGGGTCGACTGCTGGCGCAAAGTCAGACGACGGGGGCACCGAGGAAGAAAAGGACGGCTGTCCACGCTGCGGCACGTCGACCACCACGTGCGAGTCATCAGGCGCCGGGAAGGTCACGACACCGGGCTGTACAGACGGCGGCCCGTCGACTGCCATCCTGGTGTAGGCGTGCGTTGGCGACGCCGTCGCAGCCGTACGGGGGCAGCAAGACGCCGCACACCGCCAAGGGAGGGTCAGCAACAACAGTCGATGACCGAGAAGGTGGTGGAGGTGGCCGCAGTGACGGTCGTCGCGACGGCGGCGGCCGCAGCGGCGGCACTCCCGTCAGCCCCGCACCGACCGACGCGGGCGGACGCGACCGGCGTCGCCCGCAGCGCCGCCCGTCCGCCACGCGCGCCCCGACTCCGTGCCCACGAAAGGTGACGGCGCCCCCCCCCCTGTCGGGCGCAACGGAGCCGAAAAAAGAGACTGGGAACCAACCGGGAACGGGCAGGTGCGCCAGTGACGACCCCACGGCGAGGGGCAACGCGCTGCGTGTCAGCGACAAAACGGCCGGCGGACGCCCCCAGTGCGGCAGCCCGCGCGGGCGCGGGTGTCAGGCGCCGACCCAAAACGCGCGCCCGCCGCTCCTCGGCGGTGGCGCCCGCGCGCCGCCGCGGAATTCCCCCGACCCCGACCGGGACCCCGACCACGACCGCCGTCGTCAGGGGCACCAGGGCGGCAAAAGCAACGTGCCGCGCGGCGCCCGTCGTGCAGTGGGGGGGCCCTCGCATGAGCGGCCCCCGCGGCGCCGGCCGGCACGCACGCGCGCGTGCGCGCGTCGCACCACGCAGGCCGGCGAGGGCGCCGTCGGCGTCGCGGGGCAGGGCGAGCACAATTGACAAGAAAAAAAAACAGAAAAAAAACGCTTCCACCCCCGCGCAGCAGATGGGCGCGCGTAACGCTGCCGCTGCGCTGCCGTCTCGGGCGCGCCAGAGCGCCGCAGCGCGGCGCCGCCGCGCCATTGCCACCGCGGCGGAACGAGGCCGGGCGGCACCCCAGCGCCGGTAGAGCATCGCCAGACAGCGCCACGGCCGCTGCAGTGGCGTTCGCGGCGCAGCGCGTCTGCCGCGCGGTGGCGCGCCGTGCACTCGTTGCGGGACAGGGGCTGGCGGGGGG
>ENA-ORXC01002475-ORXC01002475.1-marine-metagenome-genome-assembly--contig:-NODE-2475-length-10042-cov-4.525740_pt1 | contig 10042 bp, 9 predicted proteins | sample MGYA00237865_ERZ511478 | MGnify/ENA metagenome assembly ERZ511478 | reverse complement strand
CGGTGGTCGCCGTCTCACTACAGAACGGCGCGGGGGTCGAGGCGGGGGGAGCGAACGGTCCCTCGCGCCGGGGTTCGGCGCTGGCCACGCGGAACTGCCTGCCGCCGGAACTCGGCGGACGCTCGGCCCCGAAGACGGCGACCCGCTCGCGGATCGTCAGCGCGCGGCTCTCGGGCGAGGGCGCGGCGAGGGCGGCGGGGGCCGATTGCTGCACGGCGACATAGGCGGGCGGCGCGGGCTGAAGGCGCGGGGCCGGGGCCGGGGCTGGGGCGACCCGCGCGGCGGGGGCCTGAGCAGCCGGGGCCTGCGGGGCCTGTGCCCGAACGGTCGGTGCCCGTATGACGGGGTCCTGCACGACCTGTGCCTGCGGGGCCGGGATGTAGAGTTGCCGGGATGCAGTCTCGGGCGGGCGCGACTGGGGCAAGGGCGACTGGGACACGCGCGACCGGGGCAGGGCGGCGCTCGCCCGATAGGTCGGTGCGGCGGCGACCGGGGCCGGAGCCGGGGCCGCGACGGGCGGCGCATAACGCTGCAGCGCCGGAGGGTCGTAGCTGGCCGAGGTCGCCCCGGTCGTCAGGGGCGGGGCATAGACCGGCGCGCTGACGGGAATCTGCGTGCAGGCCGTTGCGGCGAGAAGGGCGAACCCTGCTGAAAATCTTGTAACCGTCACGAAACCGTTCCTCCCGAACGTGGCGCGCCGGTGCGATGCGGATCGCGCCGGTCGTCCGATTCTATATTGTCCTGCCCTGTTCAGGCCGAAAAGACCCGCCGGCACCCCCCATGGTCGCCGAAAGGCCGTCGCACTCCGATGCGCGTGTCCTAGCATAGGACAGGAATGCACCGGCAGGGTATCACGTCAGCGCGATAGCCCCGTCGGGGTTTCCCTCAAGCAAGTGTTGCGCCACGGTACCGCTTCGCGCCAGATACATGCCGGAGGCACGGATGCGTGCCGGTGATCGGAAGGATACCACCGAATGTACATCGCCATGAACCGCTTCCGGGTCGCGAAAGGGTCCGAGCAGGATTTCGAGGCCCTGTGGCGCAACCGCGATTCGCACCTCGCGGATACGCCCGGCTTCGTCGAGTTCGCGATGCTGCGCGGGGCGGAGGCGGCGGATCACACGCCCTATATCTCGCAATCGCGCTGGGCCGACGAGACCAGCTTCCGGGGCTGGATGACCTCGGACAGCTTTCGCCGCGCCCACAAGGACGCGGGCAGCGGCAAGCAGATGTATCTCGGCCCGCCGGTGTTCGAGGGGTTCGAGGTGCTGGAGGGGATCTAGGGCAAGACGCGACGGCGCGGGAGCGTCCGCATATCCCGCCGCAGGAGCTGTCTCATTCCGCGATATCGGGGGCGAACGAGGCGGGGGTCAGCACCCGCCGTCATGCACTTCGAGTTCGGCCAGCCGGGCATTGAGCGAGAAATCGAGATAGTCGAGCACCAGATCGGTGACGACGCCGTTGTCGTAGAGCGTGGCCGTGAACCTGAATTCGGGGATCGAACTGGCGACGTCGCTGGCATCCGAGGGCGGGAAGTAGACGGAATCGATCCCCCACCGGGCGTGGCCCTCGATGTATTCCGCCCCGTCCAGATCCTGCGGTTCGGCATCGCCCTCGATCGGGGTGATGCGGGTGACGGCGTAGAAGACGGGCTTGTCCACATCGCCGTCGAACACGGTCGCCGCATAGCGGTCCTCGCCCGCCATCGCCGCCTCGATGATGGCGCGGATATGGGCGAGGGGGGGCAGGACCGTCTCGTCGAAACTGACATCCGCATTCTCGTCGTAATCGACTTCGGCGCTTTCCTCCTCGACGCTGAGGTTGCCCGAGGCGGATTGACCGGTGGTGCCGTTGAACTCGGTTTCGGTCGAGAAGCGGTAGAGGTCGCCGTTTTCCGTCTCGTAGGCCGACAGGCGATAATCCGTCAGCACCGATCCGCCGTCCCGGGCCAGGCGCACCACGAGGCGCTCGTTCAGCGTATAGCCCTCGCACACATCCTCCAGGTCGAAGACGTAGCGCCCCTCGGCCCCCATGATCGCCGCATTGCCGCGCGTTTCGCCCAGGGACAGCTCGTAGACGGCCCGGTGGCCGGGCAGCCGCATTTCCGTTGTTTCGGGGGAAGGATCTTCTGCGGATACAAGCGTCGGTAGACCGAGAATGACGGGAAGAGCCAAGGGGAGGAAAAAGCCGCAAAATCTATTCATTTCCAAGCCCTTGTTGGTTCTTTATTCATGTTACGGCTTTGATCGCCGTGGTCAAGCCTTGAACCTGCATCGAAACATGTACGTTGCGCACCATTCGCCCGAACTCCGCAAAATTTCGTTAAGCGGGATCGAAAACTCCCCGTGCGCTTTGATCGTGACGAAACTAAGATCGTTCCCGAACAGTCAGGGTGGAGAATGGAATGGACGCGGACGAAAAGACGATCGAGGAGCGGCTGGCCGATCTGGGCGTGTCGCTGCCCGAGGCCCCGGCACCGGCGGCGAACTACGTTCCCTATGTCGTGACGGGGCTGCTGGTTTTCGTTTCCGGGCAGTTGCCGATGACGAACGGCGAGTGTGCGAATCGCGGATTGCTGGGGCGCGATGTCGATCTGGAGGACGGCGTGGATGCCGCCCGCACCTGCGCCGTCAACGTGCTGGCGCAACTCAAGGCGGCGTGCAACGGGGATCTGTCCAAGGTCGTGCGCTGCGTGCGCCTGGGCGGGTTCGTCGCCGCGACCCCCGATTTCGAGCAGCACCCGGCGGTCATCAACGGCGCTTCCGATCTGATCGCCGAGGCGCTGGGCGGCGTGGCGGGTGCCCATGCCCGGGCGGCGGTCGGCGTGGCATCGCTGCCCTTCGGTGTTCCCGTCGAAGTGGAGGCGGTTTTCGAGATCATGGCCGCATGAGCCGCCTCGCCCCCGCGTTCCGGGCGCGGCCCTTCGCGCATCGCGGCCTGCATGACGTGAAGGACGGACGGCCCGAGAATTCCCTCGCCGCCTTCGACGCCGCCATCGCGGGGGGCTATGCGATCGAACTGGACGTGCAGGCCAGTGCCGATGGCGAGGCGATGGTCTTCCACGACTACGAAATGGCTCGTCTGACCGGACAGGCGGGCCGCCTCGACGCGCACACCGCCGCCGACCTGCACGGCATCGACCTGCTGGGCGGGGGGACGATTCCCGATCTGGAGACGGTGCTGCGCCGCATTGACGGCCGCGTGCCGGTGCTGATCGAGCTCAAGGACCAGACCGGGGCTTTCGGTCCCACGGTGGGCGGGCCGACGGAGGGCGGGCTGGAGCGGCGGGTCTGCGAGGTGGTGCGCGGGGGCGGGCAGGGGGATGCCTGCGCGATCATGTCCTTCAATCCGTATTCCGTGCTGGCGGTCAAGACCGGCGCGCCGGGGGTGGCGCGGGGCCTCGTCTCCTACGATTTCGAGCATCCGCACGACGCCCATGTCCCGGCCGCGCATCGCCGCGCGCTGGCCGCGATGACGATGGCGGGCGAGGTGGAGGCGGATTTCGTCTCCTACGGCGCGGGCAGCCTGGCCGCGCCTGCGATCGTGGCGCTGCGTGCGGGGGGAATGCCCGTCTTCTCCTGGACGATCCGTTCGGCGGAACAGGCGCGGGCGGCGCTGGCCCGGTGCGACCAGATCACGTTCGAGGGGTATCTGCCCTGAAATCGCGATGTCCTTGAATCCGCCCCGTCCCGCGCCACCTGCATGACTACAGCGAAAAGGGACGGATGTGGACGACGAACCGCGAGTACGGATCAGCCTGCTGAACGGCATCGGCAGTATCGACGCCGCCCGCTGGGATGCCTGCGCCGCGCCCGAGGCGGCGGACGGGGGCCGCGCGCGCGACCCCTTCGCCACGCACCGGTTCCTGAGCGCGTTCGAGGAGAGCGGGTCGGCGGTCGCAGAGGCGGGCTGGGACGCCCGGCACCTGCTGGCCGAAGACGAGGCGGACGGGGCCTTGCTGGGTGTCATGCCGCTCTATGCCAAGGGCCATTCCCAGGGCGAATACATCTTCGACCACGGCTGGGCGCAAGCGTATGAGCGGGCGGGGGGGCGGTACTATCCGAAACTGCTCTCCGCCATCCCCTTCACCCCCGCCACCGGCAAGCGGATGCTGATCCACCCGGATGCCGATGCCGGGCTGGCCACCGGCGCGCTGATCGCCGGGATGACGCAGGTGGCCACCGATAACCGGCTCTCCTCGGTCCATGTCAATTTCTGCACGGCGGAGGAACAGGAACTGCTGGTCGGGGCCGAGTTCCTGGGGCGGCGGGGGCAGCAATTCCACTGGCAGAACCGCGACTATGCCGATTTCGACGGCTTCCTCGCCGATCTCGCCTCCCGCAAGCGCAAGACGATCCGCAAGGAACGGCGCGAGGCGAATGCGGCGGTGACGATCCACGCCTTCACGGGCGACGAGATCCGCCCCGAGCACTGGGATGCGTTCTGGGTGTTCTATCAGGATACCGGCGCGCGCAAATGGGGGACGCCGTACCTGACGCGCGAATTCTTCGAGATTGCTCAAGGCACCCTGCGCGACGACATTCTATTGGTCATGGCCGAGCACGAGGGCCGCTGGGTCGCGGGCGCGATGAACGTCATCGGGCGCGAGGCGCTCTATGGCCGCTACTGGGGCTGCACCGAACATCACCCCTGCCTGCATTTCGAGATCTGCTACTACCGCGCCATCGACTACGCCATCGAACACGGCCTCAGGACGGTCGAGGCGGGCGCGCAGGGCGAGCACAAGCTGGCGCGCGGCTACGTGCCGACCGAGATGCACTCCGCCCACTACATCCCCGACCCCGGTTTCCGCGAGGCGGTCGGGCGCTTCGTGGAGCAGGAGGCGGAGATGGTGGGCGAGGAGATGGCGCTGCTGGGCGAGTACACGCCGTTCCGCAAGGGGTAGGATGCCCCTGCCCCGGACCCGATCCGGGGCCTCTCGCAGTCGGGCGCTCAACTCTGACAGGCCCCGGACCAACCGCTACGCGGCATCCGGGGCAGGCGCGTCGATATCACGAACACCGCTGCCCCTGCCAGAAGGGCCGCCGCGCCTCGCATTGCGCATCCCGGCGCGTCAGGCCCATATCCGCCAGCGCCGCTTCGCCCATGTCGCGCAACCGTGCGCGCTCGGATGCGATGGCATAGCGGTCGAGCGTACCGCGCAGCGTCCCGCGCAGCGCGTTGGTCAAAAGGGTCGTGAACCAGGCATCACGGATCGGCATGGCTTGTCTCCACAGATTGGAATGATTGGCTTGTCTATCATCACTTGACGGAATGAAGATGCCTTGCGACGGTGTATAAGGGAAACGAATTGATGTGATGCTAAACATCACGGTTAAAGATCGGATACGCCATGTACCGCAACCTCGATACCGGCACCCTGCGCAGCCTGCTGGCCGTGATCGACTCGGGCGGCGTCACCCGGGCCGCCAACCGCCTGCACCTGACGCAATCGGCGGTGTCGATGCAGATCAAGCGGCTGGAGGATGCGCTGGACCTGAAGCTGCTGGACCGCAATGGCCGGGGCGTGACGGCGACGGCGGAGGGGGAGCAACTCGCCACCTATGCCCGGCAGATCGTCGCCCTGAACGACGCCGCCATCGAGCGCATGGTCGCCCCGCACTTCGAGGGCGAGGTATCGCTGGGCCTGCCCGTCGACCTGATCTATCCCCATGCGCCGAAAGTGCTGCGCCGCTTCGACAACGACTTTCCGCGCGTCCATGTGCGCTTCGTCAGTTCGTACACCACCAGCCTGCTGGCCGATTTCCGGGCAGGCAAGCTGGACGTGATCGTCACGACCGAGGATCACCCCGACCCCGACCCCGATGCCGAGACGATCAACGAGATGCCGCTGCAATGGTACGGGGCTATCGGCGGGCGGGCGCATGCCGGGCGGCCCCTGCGTTTTGCGTCCGCCTCGCATTGCTCGTTCCGCCCCCTCTCGATCCGCGCGCTGGAGGCGGAGGGCATCCCGTGGGAGAACGGCGTGGTGACCGAGAACGACGACGCCGCGCTGGCCGCCACCAGCGCCGACATGTGCGTGACGACCCTGCTGGGCTGCGGCGAGGCGGTGCAGATCGAACCGGTCCCCGCCACCGCCAGACTGCCCGCCCTGCCGCAGATCTCCTGCAACCTCTATTGCGCGCAGGATACCCAGAACGCCGGTCTGGCGAAGGAGTTGTCGCGCTACGTGAAGGATGCGTTTTCTTGAGGGGGTCAAGTCGGCGCGCGATAGGTCGAATCGAGAAACACTCTGCCCCGTGCAGCGGTCGTTGCCCGGGGCGGAGCGGGTCTTCTTCCCCCTCATCCCCCATCACGATCCCGACAGAGCCGCCGCCCCCGCTCGCATCGCGCCCCCGTGCACCCTAGTCTCCCCGCACACCAATACGGGAGACCCGTCGCCATGATTTCACGCCTTGCCCTTGCCGCCGTTCTGGGCGGCACCCTCGCGGTGACGCTCCCGGCCCGGGCCGACCCGTTGCCCGGTGCCGCGCCCTCCGCCGAATTGCAGAGCCTGACCACCGTCCCCGCCGTCTCGCCGCCGCGTACGAAGTATATCGGCGCGGGCGGCGCACCGACCTATCGCAATCGCCTGATCCTGGAGCGTTCGCCCTACCTGCGCCAGCACGCCCACAACCCGGTGAACTGGTTCCCCTGGGGGGATGCGGCGCTGGCCGAGGCCAAGCGGCGCGATGTGCCGATCTTTCTCTCCGTCGGCTATGCCACCTGTCACTGGTGCCACGTGATGGAGGAGGAGAGCTTCGACAATGCCGCCGTCGCCCAGGTCATGAACCGGAACTACGTCGCCGTGAAGGTCGACCGCGAGACCCTGCCCCATATCGACGCGCAATACATGCTGGCGACCCAGATCCTCGACCAGCGGGGCGGGTGGCCGAACAACGTGTTCCTGATGCCGAACGGCGAGCCGATCGTCGCCATGGGCTATGCCCAGCCCGAGACGTTCCGCATGGCGCTGCTCGGCATGGCCGAGGACTGGCGCAGCCCGGAGGGGCGCAGCGCGATGGGCAGTCAGGCCGAATCGGTCGCCGAACTCGTGCGCCTGATCTCCCTGCGCCGGACGGCGGCGGGGGAGGTGGACGAGACGGTGTTCGCCCAGGCCACCGCCGATACGCTGGCAGTGTACGACGATTTCGAGGGCGGCTTCGGCGAGGCCCCGAAATTCCCCAACGAAACCACCATCCTCTTCCTGCTCGACCGCTACGAACGCACCGGCGACCGCGCCTCGCTGGAGGCGGCGACCACCTCGCTGCGCCACATGATCGCGGGGGGCATCCACGACCACGTGGGCGGCGGGTTTCACCGCTATTCCACCGATGCGCAATGGCTGACCCCGCATTTCGAGAAGATGCTGTACAACCAGGCCCTGATCGGACAGGCGCTGGTGCAGGCGTGGCAACTGACCGGCGACCCCGCGTTCCAGCGTGCGGCGCGGCGCGCCTTCGACTACGTGATCCGCGACATGACCGCGCCGGAGGGCGGTTTCTTCGCCGCGCAGGATGCCGACAGCCGCGTGGCCCCGGGCGGCGAGATGGAGGAGGGCGCGTTCTACACGTGGAACCCCGACCAGATCGCGGCGGCGCTGGGCGGCGACGAGCAGACGGCCAATGCCGTCCTCGGCCTCGCCCGCCCACCGACCGTCCCCACCGGCTCCATCGCCCATCTCGACCCGGCGGGTCTGGCCGCCGGCAGCATCGACTTCGCCCGCCTCGACCCGATGCTGGAGCGGATGCGCGTCGCCCGCGAGAGCCGGCCCCACCCCCTGACGGATACCAAGGTCATCGCCGGGTGGAACGGGCTGATGATCCGCACGCTGGCCGATGCGGGGGTTGCCTTCGGCGAGCCGCGCTACACCGCCGCCGCCGCCCGGGCGCATGATTTCGTGACGACGCGCATGCTCAGCGGACAGGGCGACCTCGCCCGCGCCTATGCGAACGGTCCGCTGGAGATGGGGGGGCTGCGCGATTACGTCTGGATGGGCCTCGGCGCGCTGGCCCTCTACGATGCGACCGGTCAGCGCCGCTATCTCGACACCGCCGCGCGGATGGCCGACCAGACCCATGCGCGCTTCTCCGACGGTCCCGGCGCGGCGCTGCGCATGTCGCAAAGCCCCGGCCCGCTGGGCGGCAGCTACGACGTGATCGAGGGGGCGACCCCCACCGGCAACGCCTCGGCCCTCGCGCTCTATGCTCGCCTGTCCAAGCGGATCGCCGATGACAGCCGCGCGGTGGACTATCGCGACAAGGCCGACGGCCTGCTCGGCGCGCTGGCCGTGTCGCTGCAGGAGGCCCCCGGCGCGCAGATGTCCGCCGTCGATGCCGCCGCGATGCACCTGAACGGCGAAACCGGCCCCGCGCGGCCCCTTGGCAACGGCGTCGCCTCGGCGCGGATGTCGATGCAGGGGGATGCGCTGCGCGTGGCGCTCGACTTCGGCCCCGGCTGGCACGCCAATTCCGACCGGCCCCTGAACCCCGACCTGATCCCCACGATGCTGACCGGGCCGGGCCTGTCCGACGTGCGCTATCCCCCCGCGCGCATGGTGACGCTGGGCTTCCAGAGCGAGCCGCTCGCGGTGATCGAGGGCCGGACCGCCATCACCGCCCGCACCGCCCCGGGGGCCGGCAGCGCCGATCTGACGATCCAGATCTGCAATGACGCCCTGTGCCTGCCGCCCGAACGGGTGACCTTTCGCCTGCCGGGGGCGTAGGGCAGTACCGGTCCTGTAAAAATCCCCTAAAATTGTAGACAAAGCCCCGATGGCCCGGCCCTCGGGGCTTTTTCGTGCGGTGTGCGGTAATACCGGGTTCAGATGCGGGGGCGGTTTTACATGAAATACGATGTATGAGTACATGTGCGAGCGGGTTTGAATAAAATGCGCTGCTTTATACAGTGTCCCTTTACATGCGTTAACCCCGTTCTACAGGGTTATATTTACCGCCGACGGGCATTGTGTCTTCAACGGCCGGGGGGCCACAGAGCAGACATCCTTCAGGGGGACCACACCATGATCCGCATCGCATCGGCCACCACCGCCTTCGCAATCGCCCTCGGCGCCACGCAGGCCACCGCAGGCACCCTCGCCGATATCAACGCCGTCTCCTGCGGCACCGACCCGGCCTCGATCCGCCGCGTGGGCAAGCCGACCGGGGCGGTCTACGACATCGGCAACCCGGCGCATATCGCCGGGGGTCTGGACCGGGACTTTCCGGCGATGGTCAAGCTGAAGATGGTCTACCAGCACGATGGCTATGCCGAGATCGAGCATTGCGGGGGGACCGTGATCGACAGCCGCCACATCGTGACGGCGGCGCATTGCGTGAAAGCCAAGGACGGGATGCAGTGGGATCGCATCGAGGTCGTCGCCGGCGATTACAGCCTGGAGAGCGCTTCGGTCGTCACCCGCACCGCGCACAAGGCGGTGTGCCATGCCGGGGCGGACAGCTATCTCTCGAACGACATCGCCATCGTGAAGCTGGACCAGCCGCTGCCGAAGGAGATCACCCCGGCGAAGATCGACGATTTCCGCCGCCCGACCGTCAAGCCGGGGGGCATCGCGGTCGGGGCCGGGTGGCCGGTGACGGGGGCGAAAGCGGGCCAGATGACCTTGCAGAAGGTGGCGCTGTCGGTGACGGATGTGGAATGGCCCGGCTTCATCACCGTGACCAGCCCGACGGGCCGCATCGAGGGCGTGTGCCAGGGCGAGAGCGGGGGACCGCTGATGAGCCGGATCAATGGCGTGCAGTCCATCGCGGGGGTCCTCTCGGGCATCGAGCCGGGCACCAACGACCATACCGGCGAGCCGTGCATGAAGGCGGGCTACGACATGTACTACACACCCATCGCCGCGTATCGCGACTGGATGGAGACGGTGCTGGACCTGTGCTCGAACGCTCCCGACGCCTGCCGTGGCAAGGGCGCGAGCGACAGCTTCTTCCTGTCCGCCATCCCGTCGGTCGAGACGGTTCGCCGCGTGGCATCGGTGGGGTCGTATAACTGAGGGAAGAAACGCTCTGCTCCGGGCGCA
>ENA-ORXC01002474-ORXC01002474.1-marine-metagenome-genome-assembly--contig:-NODE-2474-length-10046-cov-6.120273_pt1 | contig 10046 bp, 9 predicted proteins | sample MGYA00237865_ERZ511478 | MGnify/ENA metagenome assembly ERZ511478 | reverse complement strand
CGGGCAACAGAGGAGCGGGAATGGGAGCGGAACGGTCTGCACCGAGGCATCCGGAACGTGTGAGCGGGTCACTTCCCAACGCGGGGTGATGGTGCAGTTGAGGGGGCCGCTGCAGCGGCCGTCCATCGCCATTGGCCTTTGGGCAGGGCCGCGACATGTTGTCAATGCGTGGGTGCCGTGCGGGCAGCCAGGGGAGAGTGAGTACTCCACAGACTCGGTACGTACATTGAGCTTGAAAGAAGTGCCGCAACCACCAGAGACGTCCTTGACTTCCTGTGAGGTGAACAACAAAAAGGAGAAAACAGGAGGGAAAAACACCAAACGAAGAAACGCAGTATGACTGGCCAAATCGTCGGACGCGGATGTTAGTCAAGGTGCAAGGTCGGCACCTGGCGTCCTTGAACGAACGGCTCGAGGCAGGCAAACATGCCACAAAAGCGGTGCGCGACGTTACAAGCGGCAGGAGTCCCGCACAAAACGGCAAACGCATGTGGGCGTACCACCTGGGTGGGCTTGAGGGCGCTCGTGAGGAGCTCCTCAACAGCAGCGATGGTCACCGTGGGAGCCGCCGTTGCGCTCATCGTGGTCGACGGGCGAGGAAAACAGGGCTGAGGTTAACGGAGATAATCGCAGCAGCAGAAATATTGCTGCTGCAAGACACAGGAGGGAGGAGCTCCACCTGTGCCAGGGCCGAAGCAGGGACGAGTGCGTCCCGGCAAAGACGACGTTCAGGCCATCGGCAACACACCACACCAAAGCCCTGGTGTTGGTTTCCCCGACCGCACGAATGCCGCAGGAACCGAGCAGTGAGCCAGAGACACATGTTATCTCACGAGTAAAATGTAATTATCAAACAAAGGACCACTACAAAATACACTACGTCGTGTATTTCCACATCTGGACGACGTCAGTACGTGCAACCTGCGACAGCAAAGTCGACGCTACAACCAGTTCCACTGATACATATCGGCCTCTACGCCCTGGTGGAGGCCGAATTTTGACAGGCGTGCAACAGTTGCTGTGTGGGGTGTTTGAAAGAACAGCTGTTCAGCATGTCACACCACCATTTACCATGTTGCATCACCTGAACCAGGGCCCTGAACACGTGCGATACGCAACTGTATCAGGCGCAGTCCATGTCTGGCACGCGATTCGCTGCAGAGACAGCAGCTGCGAGGCATAACAAGGTGCGCGAGCAACAGAGCAGGCCACACAGACACATGAAGAGACGTACGAAGCAATATGCATTGTAACCCTTATATACAAAAACGATCGTGTGCTTCAACTCCCCGCAGACAGCAACCGAAAAATAAATGAAGAGGGAAAGACGCCCCTCATGGAGAAATAGAAAGAGGCGGCCATCCATAGCAGCGTAAACAACATTAAACTCCAGGGCAACCACCTCCAACTGCACGTCAAGCAGGCAGCACGTGCGTTGGACACCAAGCGCGACACAGCCGCCATGAGGCAACGGCCCTCACATTAACAGGCGACCAAACGCCTCGGAGCAGGCGCGAAGCCCGCCGCCCGTTGCCCACAAGCCCCACCCCACCCCGCCAAGGAGGACGCCCAGCCCAACGGCCGCGCGGGCACCGACAGCCCCATCGTCCTCGACCAGCTGCAAGCCGGTCAAGTCACCGAGACCCTCCAGGGCGGCGGCCAACTCGCCCCACTCGCGGGCCGTGGCGGCCGCCTCCACCGCGTCGAGGCGGCGGCGCAGCTCCGCGTGCTCCGCCGCCAAGTCGGCCGGCCGCATCGGCGCGTGTGCAGCAACCGCCAGTGGCTCGTCGAGGGCGGCCTCGGGCGGTGGGGAGGGAGGGGCAGACGTCACCGACACATCGGCGGGGGTGCCCCACGGGGGCGGCGCCACCCCCGTGGACGGGGGGTGCGACCAGCCGCGCGGGCCGCCGTGGGCGTGGCTGACCGACTCGAGCGGGGCGCCCACGGGGGGGCGCGCAGCGGCGGGGGGGGGTGGGGGAAGCGACGCCACAGGTTGGCGTGGCCGCCTCCGAGTAAAGCGAGACGCGGTGGGGGGATGGAGAGCGCCCGTCAGCGGTGCGTGTGGGGCAAACGCCATGGTCAAAGTGGAAGAGAACCGAGCCGTCCCGCAACGACGGTGACGAAGACGAGGGTGGCTGTTGCAAGTGTTAAGGTGGTGTCGATATGGATGGTTGGGTGACGTAACGACGTTGGGACCCTGGTCAAATGCGAGGGACGCACGACGTCGCGCCAGTGTCGATGTGGCTGGGGGAACTGGTGACGTTATCAGCAAGGAAGGACGAGGCCGTCTGTGTTGACGGGAAGCAGCCCTCACAGGCACTGTGGAGGCCCTCCAACCGAGTGCGCCGCCGTCGACGATTCCACCTTCCACTCCCTGCCACGGCACGGTGTGCGGTCAGGGCGCACCAACAGAGCCTTTCGTGGCAGAAAGCCATGGCCAACGAGCGCCCCGACACCGCATCTGGAACCGACACCGTTGGCAGGCTTGGTCCCGGCCCCCCATTCCATCTCGTCTGGCGCCAACGGGCCTGTGGAGGGCATTCTCGACGCACGTGAGAGGTGGCATTTGCAGCGCGGCTCGACGAGTGGAGCCGCAAGCGCCACCATCGACGCCGGCTGCTGTCCATTATGGCCGCGCTGCCAATCGTTTCTATGCTCTTCAGCCAATGATAATGTGGGGATAGTGCGGTCCTGGAACCATGAACCGCTCCACAACAACTGCAATCCGATTCCAGAGGGGTGTGCTTGGAACATCCGAATCTGGCCGACTGCACAGATGCTGACAGAAAATCGAACGACCTAGAAAGTCGATCGGACATAGTCACACGATCGGAACAATCGATCTCTGCGGAGATCGATCGGCGCTGGAACAGGCTCCTCCGACGCGCGTCGACGCGCGTGCCGATGGCGTCGCCCGCTCTGCCCGCACATCGTCTCGTTCGGGGACACACGCCATCGGATTGGGATTTCCGATCATTCCCCGATGAGGCCTCACGGTGCCATCCGATGAGGCAATCCGATGGACATTTTGCCATCGGATGAGCGAGCCCGATGAGCCCAAAATTCTTGAATTGGGGCCTGCTCATGCGTGGATCTGCTGACCAATACCAAATCGCCAAGGGTCGACATTCCACAGGAGAACTTACCATGAGCACAAAGACTTGAAACTTACATTGTAGGATGAGGCAAAATCAAGACGTCATGGACCATGTACCGCGGCAAGATTCGAACCTGTGACCTCGACGTACGACGCTAAGTGCTCAATCTGAGTCGCATCCCATCTGCGCTACGAGGCATCTGATTGTGTCTGATTGTTTCTTCAGCCAATCTTTGATTTAGTTGACACCACGCGGATTTTTCTTGTGCTGGAGCAAGTTATGTTTCCGTCAGTATGCGATCAGGCGATGGTCATGCAGCTCTCAGTCATCCTGAAGAACAAATAAAACCTTCCTGTCTCGCCGATATTGAGCCAATCTTCTGGGTCCTCTTCAGTTTCTCAGCTCTCTCTCAGGTGCTCTCCCGCCGATGCTGCGTCACCCTGCGCAGCAGCTGTGCGGGCACCCCGGCTCTCCATCCCGTCTGCACCAGCAGATTTAGAGCAGAGAGCACATCTCTTGCCATGTCCGCAAGGTCAAGGACCGACAGAGAGTGTGCTGTCTATTGCCTCCGCACGCGCCCTTCAGCCACTTCAACACCGAATCCGCGCGGACTCGGCGATGCGGTTGCAACCGCCCACTGCAGAGCCAAGTCCAAGCCGGGAGTCAATTTGTGTGGGTTCGTTGTTGGATTGTATAGGACAGATCAGTCAGCCAATGAGATCTCCGAATACATCACCTCTCGTGGCAGGCCGGGACCAAATATCACTTAGCCCCCCCTCATCAGAGCCTCATCGGAAACGGGCCTCATCGGAAGAGCACCATCGGAAAAGGCCTTCCGATCAAGGCGCCCCGATCAAAAATCCGATGGCGATTCCCCCATCGGATTCGTCCGATGAGGGTTGTCCCCAAAGGAGACGATTGTGCGGCGACGGCTCGCCGCCCGCACCGTCACCGACGAGTGGGGAGCGCCGCTCGGCGGCGGCGGCAACGGCACCGGCGCCGCCACCGCCGCCGCCGCGTCCGTGTCGGTGCGCAACGTCGACGGAGGGTTTGGCCTCTCCGTCGGCGCCATTTACACGTCGACGGTGCCCGCGTCAGAGGACGCGGCGTGCGCCGGCCGCACGCTGCAGATTACGGGGGTGGACTTCCGCTTTTACACCCAAAAAGAGGGCCCCCCCAACCAAGAGTTGACGGTGCGGCCCGCCCACGTGCTCCTCTCTGACGTCCCGTGTGTGCGGCCGTGATTGGCGACGCGCACTTTGAGGGCGCCAGCGGCGGCAGCGACGGCGCCTTTGAGCGCCTCCTCCACCTCACCGTCGTCGACGGGGGCGTGGTGTGTGGCGGCTCGGCGGGGCAGGTGGCCCTCCCCGAGGGCGCGCCCGTTGCGTTTGGCGTCTGCGCCGCCGACGGGGTGCCGGTTGCCACTGTGGGGCCGTGCCGCTTTGCGGCGCCGTCGGGCGCGCCGCGCGGCGCCCCCCTCCGCAGCGGCAACTGCTGCCCCGCCGACGCGGTCGTGACGACCGCGGCGGGCGTGGCGGTGCGCGACGCGTCCGTCCGCGGTGGGGACGTGGTCGTGACGGGGCCGGGGCGGACGGCGGCGGTGTTTGGGTTGAGCCACCCCGACGCTGCCGCCGCGGCGCGCTCCGTTGTGGGTGGAGGGCAGGGACCTGGGAGGCAGTCGCGGGGTGCGCGCTGGCCGAGACCACCCCCGCTGTGCCCGCGGCGCACCGCATTCGGAGAGCTGCCGGCAAGCAAACCAAAAAAAAGCAAGATCGAGCTCAATGCCCACGAGCACAAGCCACCCGCGCCCGCCACTGCGGTCGTGTGCCGACACCCCTCCCTGTGCTCGAAAACCTAATACACACGTGCTTTGGGGGGGAACGGCTTCTGCTCTTCCGGGTAGAGCGTCTCGTTGATGACCGGCCGGTAGTCAATCTTGACAAAGCCCCGCGGGTGCGCCGCCGGCTCGTCGTGTGGCGCCACCCAACCGAGCGTGTGCTTGCGCCACTCCACGTCGTCCCGCTCCGTAAAGTCCTCCCGCGCGTGCGCGCCGCGCGACTCCTTGCGCGCTTCGGCCGAGTGGATCGTCACGACCGCGTTTTGCAGCAGGTTCCGCAGCTCGAGCGCTTCGATCAAGTCCGTGTTCCACACCATCTCCCGGTCCGAAATCTTGAGGTCCCCATACTTGGCGTAGACGGCGTCGAGCTTGTCGCACCCGGTCGCGAGCGTCTCTTGCGTGCGGAAGACCGCCGCGTGGTTCTGCATCGCCTTTTGCATTTCGAGGCGGAGCACCGACGTGCGCGTGCCGCCGTCTGCCCACCGCACGTCGTCGAGGGACTCGACCGACGCCTCGCCCGTCGTCTGGGGGGCGTTGCCGAGCGGCTCGTGGGGGGTGTTGGGCTTGATGCGCTCCGCCACCCGCTGCGCGCAGGCCCGCCCAAAGACGACAATGTCCAGCAGGCTATTGGCGCCGAGCCGGTTGGCACCGTGGACGCTCGCGCAGGCGGCCTCGCCCGCCGCCAGTAGGCCCGGCACGACCGCGTTGGGGTCCTCCTTGGTTGGCGAGAGCACCTCCCCGCGCCAGTTGGTCGGGATGCCGCCCATGTTGTAGTGCACCGTCGGAAGGACGGGGATGGGCTCCTTGGTCACGTCGACGCCCGCAAAGATCTTGGCCGTCTCGCTAATGCCCGGCAGCCGCTTGTGCAGCAGCTCGGGCGGCAAATGGTCGAGGTGGAGGAGAATGTGGTCCTTGTCGGGGCCCACACCACGCCCTTCCTGGATCTCCATGGTCATGGCACGGGAGACCACGTCGCGGGAGGCCAGGTCCTTGGCCGACGGCGCGTAGCGCTCCATGAAGCGTTCGCCGATGGAGTTCTTGAGGAAACCCCCCTCCCCGCGGGACCCCTCGGTGATGAGGCACCCGGCGCCATAGATGCCCGTGGGGTGGAACTGCACAAACTCCAGGTCCTGCAGGGGGAGCCCCGCGCGGGCGACCATCGCGTTGCCGTCGCCCGTGCACGTGTGCGCGCTCGTCGCCGAAAAGTAGCAGCGCCCGTAGCCGCCCGTCGCCAGAATCGTCTCGTGCGAGCGGAACCGGTGGAGGGTGCCGTCCTCCATGCACAAGGCAAGCACGCCCCGGCAGCGGCCATCGTCGTCCATGAGCAAGTCGAGGGCAAAGTACTCGACAAAGAAGGTCGCGTCGTGCTTGAGCGCCTGCCCATAGAGGGTGTGGAGCATGGCGTGGCCCGTGCGGTCCGCGGCGGCCGCGCAACGGTACGCCTGACCGCCATCCCCAAACTCCCGCGATTGCCCGCCAAACGCGCGCTGGTAGATGTGGCCAGACTCCGTGCGTGAGAACGGCAGACCATAGTGCTCCAGCTCAATGACCGCCTCGGGCGCGACCTTGGTCATGTACTGAATGGCGTCCTGGTCGCCAAGGTAGTCGGAGCCCTTGACGGTGTCGTACATGTGCCACTGGTACTTGTCCTCGTGCATGTTGCCGAGCGACGCATTGATGCCACCCTGTGCCGCTACTGTGGGACGCAACGCGGCTCATCAACAAGGCGACCACATCGACATCATTCACAAATAGAGACAAAGAGACCAGACTCTGGCGACAAGTGAACCAGATTGTGGAACGTCAGCGTCAGCACCGCCGTATCCATAGCCACACTGGTCGCTGGCGGCCCTCGTACACGCGCCCTGTCCAACCCCCCGCATCCCCCATTGCTGACACCACTTTCGCGCACGGCGCCAAACACCCTCCGTGCACCCCGCTCACGCCGGCAACCCCACAGCACCTGCCCACCGACAAAACATACCCGTGTGACTCCTCGTCGGGAAGAGCTTTGTGATGCACGCAGCCTTGAGACCACTTTCACACAACCCGATCATCGCACGGAGGCCCGCGCCGCCCGCACCCACAACAATCGCATCGTACTCATGGTCGATAATCGGATAGGCATGCGGCGACTGCGCCGCCGTGGTCGTTGCGTCCTCTCGCGCCGCCTGCGCGGCGGCGCCAACAACCGCCCGCGGGGCGGGCGTGGCGTGGAGGCCCCGCCGACTGATGCAACCGACGGCAGCCCCACCAGTGGGGGTGGCGGCCGCGACGGCGCGCGTGACCGCCGACGAGGCGGCGGCGACGCCGCTGCGGGCGGCGGCCAAGAGGCTCATGCCGGCGTGGTGGGGGGGTGGGGAGTGGGGCCGGGAGGGGGGTCAACGCTGTGGACAGGTACACAATGTGGTCAGTGACGTTGCCGAACGGGAAAGGTAGAAGTCAAGTCGAGTCCGGCAAAATCCGGAACCAGGTCCACCCAACGACGGGGGGGGAAGAGCCGCGCCGCCGTGGGTGGCGTCGTGTCGGTCGGGTCGGATGACGGTCGGTGGTGGAACGCTCCAGCTGCTGCCTACGACCAGCCGAAAGAGCACCGTACAGTGGGCGATGACAGCGAACTTACAAAGGTGCGTTTTGGCAAATGGGATACTTGACGACATGCAGCGTGAGAACTTACTGGAAGTGAGGTAAGTTTCGAGAACACTTGGCCAAATGAAAACGCTTGGGGATGTACAGGAGGGCCACGTAACTTCGAAATAATAGGGGACCGTCACAGGAGACAGAAAGGGCTCTGCGTTTCACCGCGCCTCCCCATACTCCATACGATGTAGCGCTGGAGTCCTCCCCGGTCCAGCTGTTCTCGTGCCCAGTTCAAGAGACTGCGAATAACGAGCGGGCGTCAGAGCCTCGCCCAGCTCGTCTGTGCCGACAACCATTCTCTCGCGCGACAGATTGCGTCGAGCGAGGCCCTAATTCAAGGGCTCGAGACCCGGAGCTCCTATGCGTTGCCGTACGGCTGCTTCCGCGACCAGTCCTTCTTCTCCCCACACTCTTATCGGCTGAGGTGACCAGTCATTTTGTCGCCGTGCGCCCCGCCTTGCAGCCGAACAATGCCACCGTCGCAAAAGAGGTATCACATGTCCTACTGCTCTTCTGCGCTACTCATCCTCTCCTTCCATCAGCCTCTCACTTGTGTGACCACTTCGATCCCACCTCTACCGCCATTCACGCCCACGTCTCTGCGCCGAGCGCCCACCACACCGCATACGCGGCTGCTATTGTGGTAGGTGTGTCTGCGAGGGATGGCGCCACCCCGTTGTCATTTACCACCTGGGGTGCATTCCAGAGCTACAGTGGCAATGCCGTAGCAGGACCAGGCGACTGCAGCGTGCCGTGCAAAAAAGTGTACGTTTTCCATCCCGTCGCACAACACCCCTCTCGCTGCCACCCCTCCACTCACCCTCCAAGTGCACTCCGTCAAAACGAGCCAGTGACACGGCTCGTGGGCATTTCCTGTCAAGCGTAGCTTCGCAGTATCGGTTCCTTTCCGCTTTGGGTTGGAGGCTACGCAGGGTTCCCCATGCTTCAGACGTGAGCCCTTCACGGCGCCCGCTCCTTTCAAACAGCTTGAACGGCACGTGGCCAGAATGAGATTTTCCCCTCTACCACGCTGCGCCTCTCCACCACCAAAGCCGCCAGGCGAATGGCCTCTCGCCACTGCGGCGCTCAACATCCCCGGCTTGGTGTCTGCCGTCCTCCATTCTCCCAACGAACAGAGAAGCAATAGAGCAGAGTGGCCGACCCTACGACGCCACTTTCGGCGCTGTAGGGGAACAGGAGACCAATGGAAGATGCGGCGGAGCGCAAACAGTGCGGGGCCCGACCACTTCTCGCTTTCACCCCCTTGCCCACGCCCGGGGTATTTATGGACCGGACGACCCGTGACTGCAGCTGTATGTCCATAGCATACACACACGTCACAGAGGCAGCTGCCAGCCGGCACGGCACCCCTGACAAATCGGCACGTGGGGTTGCCGCGGTCTTCCACCGCGCCAGCTGGGCCGCTGCACCGTTCATCCGCACGCGGTCGGCCTTCCTCCTCGCCTTGCCGACCGCAGGGAACGGCCCGGCATCCTCTGTGCCTGGTCCGCCACCCATGACAGCGCGTCGACAGCCGTGCAGTGCTCAGCAGTCTTTGCCGTCGGTCCAGTACCCAAGATTCAAATTTAGGTCGCCTGTCCCAACACCTGAACAGGAAGGACGCACGGGAGGCGAGAACAGGCCTCCATGCGGCCCAGACGAAACGGGCACTGAAAGAATGTGCCCTACAGAATAGGCTACTTGTCATTGCCGGGCTCGGTCAGATCTGACGGCTCTGCAGAGCCGCCCTGAATCACAAAGCAAGCTTGGGACGGATGGCTGACCTCTGTCGGAAAGCAATCCCGGGGGGGCCACACGCCCCACCAATTGAGACACGCAAGTTTCGCTGGCCCCATCAGCCGCCGCCTCTGGGACACGGCGACACCTCTCAGGGTCCACCACCCCGCTGCACACTGAAGCCTGCGGCGGTCGGGCGGACCAGCCTCTTTGAACCGATGGGCCCCCAACGTCGGGGCGCCGCGTCCAAATGTGTTGTTCACCCACGGGCGGCGACCGCGCCTGCCGGGCGCTCGCGGTGCCCTTTTGGGCACTGCCGGTGCGCGCCACGGGCGGCCGGCGTGCGGCGCGCAACCCTTTTGCGACGAATCACCCACCCACAAGACTGGCAGCGCCCGTGAGCCGCCTCCACGGCGGCGGCCCCGTCCACGGCCCGCTGCCGGCGCCGCACGGGCTCCTCGACAGTTGACTGAGCGGGCGCTGCGCGGCAGGGGCCCCAGGACGGTGCACCCCGGGGGGGGGGACCCGCACAGGCGGGGCTGGTCAAGGCGGCACGCCGCGCCGCTGACCCCGGTGGCGGCACGGACCAAACACGCGCGGCCGCGCCGGCGCGCGAGCGCGCCCCGGCCGCAGCGCGCGCTGTCGACGGGCAGCCCCGTGGCCGCCGGCCCCACAGCGGCCGGCAGAAACTCAAAAAACCAAAAAGCGGGCGTGAGGGGGCCCGCCCCCGACCT
>ENA-ORXC01002473-ORXC01002473.1-marine-metagenome-genome-assembly--contig:-NODE-2473-length-10050-cov-7.628397_pt1 | contig 10050 bp, 11 predicted proteins | sample MGYA00237865_ERZ511478 | MGnify/ENA metagenome assembly ERZ511478 | reverse complement strand
AGCGGCGGAGGTGGCATGCGGTGGCGGTGCTGGCGGTGGCGGCTCTACCGACGGGGGCGACTAGTAGCGGCGCCGGTGCGGGCGACGACGTGCCCACGCGGGCATCTGGCGAGCCGCGGCCGCTGCGTCGGCTCTACACCGCAGCCGCGCCTTTGGGGAGCGGCGGCCACGGCTTGGGCCAGCGGCGGCCACGTGCCGGCCCCGCCGCGCCGCCGACGCCGCCGCCGCCGCCGCCGCTGGCATGGCCGTGCTTGTCCACCGCGCGCCGCCCGGAGCCCCTTGGACGTCGCGCCAAGACGGGCCGCGGCGTGGAGGCAGAGTCGACAGGCGGCGGGTGCGAGGCACCTTAAACACCACACGCCTTGCTGCCGGCGGCGTCGCCAGCGCGATGGGGAGGGGCAGGAGGGGTGAGAGGGTGTGACAAAGGGACCGCGCAGATGGGGCTCGAACAAACCTCTCAAACGCATCGACGGTGCGCGCGCGGCGGCTTCGGGTGTCTGAGGCGGGGGGCGGAGTAGGTGGCGCGGCTCGGGCGGCTTGAAGGAGGGGCCGCTGTACACTGTACTGTAGACTTTTTTGGTGGTGATGCTGTGTTGTAGGCCCGGCGGGAGTGGACGGGGGGGGGATAGACAATGGTGGCGTGGAAGGGCATATGGGTGGGTGTACTGTATCTGGCTTTTTGTCCAGACATTCTTGCTATTTTTTCATTTCAGTACACTCTCCGAGTTGACTCGTTGCGGTCTGCGCCGTATCCCGTTGATTGGTGGGTTCTGCAAGGAAACTTGGGTGGACATCGTTATGCGTTTTAACCCCATACAGGAACTCGCTGTACCATCGGTGGGCTTTCTTATCAGAGACAGCTAAGAAGCTTAGTCCCAACCGATGCAACGCGCCCGGTCAACCAGGCGCGGTTGCGGTTGGTCTTCCGAGAGGTTCTGATCGCCAGCGGTGACACCTGCACAGTGGGGCTTAGACCATGTCCCTGGACGACCTTGTATTAATATCTGCTTGAATGCAATTGGATACAAGCTGATACAAGCCTCGATTTCTTGTACGGATCGGGTGGTTTTTGTACAAAGTTTTTGTATGACACATATACGACACTTGCACGGAGGCAGGCTGGCGACAGGGAAATTGCATCGATTCCATGCATTAACCTTGCACCGGTGCCGTGCAGTCTGTCTGTATCTGGTCGCACGGCGGCGGTGCAGGCGCCGTACACGAATCGTGCAGCGGCCGTACAGGCGCCATGCACAAATCGTGCAGCGGCCGTACAGGCGCCATGCACAAGTCGTGCCGCGGCCGGTACAGTCTGCGCGGCGCGCGTGCACAGTGGCGCCAGTTGCTCAGAGGGTGCGTATGACAGCGACAGAGTCGAGTCAACCCGTAGCGGGATGTGCCCACGGTTGCTACAATAGGGACGTTTACGTTTGTCCGCCGTGGCAACGGACAGTGGAGCCAACAGAGCACAGCACAAAGCCCCGAAAAAAACGCGCGCCGCAAAGAAGCACAACACCAACAGTGGGGACACTAATCCTTCATCACGAAGGAGTGCTGCTCGCCCGCCAATGGTGCGACTGTGGGGAAGCCAACTGCAATCTGGTTGCGATCCTGGAACACGCACGACGCCTGTGCGGTCACGTCCAGGTCCTTTGGGTAGTAGAACGGCAACTCTAGCTCAAACGGGGACGGCGCCGAGCCCTTGATAAAGCGCATCCGCACGACCGACCCCGCTGCCACGCCCACTTGGGCATTGGTCATGCCGAGCGCGCTCAGGTACACGTCGTGGAGGCCGATAGAGACGGGCAGGAAGCGGGTAGCCGCATGAGACGGTGACGTGTCGCGCTTCTCCCCCACATAGGGGGGCGGGCCGCCGATACCGCCGTCACCACCGCCGCCGCCGCTGGTGCCGTCGTCGCCGGCACCACCCTCGCGCGCGCCGCCGTCCCCTCCCTGTGACCCCCCCTCCTGTGAGCCATCACCAACGCCGCTGCTCCCGCTCCCCTCGTCTCCGCTTCCCTCCCCCGCGTCGTCACCCTCAACACCGTTTTTCTCGGCAGCCCCGTCGTCGGTACGGGCGGCCTCATGCTCTGCTTCTCCCGAAGCCACCGCTCGGACGGCGTTGGGGTTGTAGAGCCACACCGCGGCGAGGTACAGGCCGCCCCCAACGGCGGTGCCCGCAGGAACGACGAGGCGCCACTTGGCGTGCGAGTGAGTCAGCGACTGGCGCCACGAGTCGTTGATGGCAAAGGGAAACTGGACGACCACCAAGACGCCGCCGTGGGCCCACGCCTTGTTGGGCTCCACCTCCCTGACCGTGTAGGGCGGCGTCACGACGTCGGCCGCTGCCTGCCCCTGCAGAAAGGCGTCCGTTGCCATCTCCTCGGCCGCCACCAGCTGCACATTCTGCTCCTCGGTGCGCACGGAGCGGACTGACTTGGCCACCCCGGCGCCCCGATTTCCACGGCGGGGCTTGGCCACACCTGACGCCGGTGGCGTGGGTGGCGGGCGGGCGCCACCAGCGCCACCCGCGGGCGCTCCCCCACCGCGACCGCGGCGGCCGCGGCCACCCGCGGTGGCCGACGACGCCGCGTCGGTCGTCGCCCCGCCGGGAATCATACGCGGGCGGAGGGTGTCCAGCAGTGGCGTGGAGCAAGGGTCCGCCCTGTGCGCATCTGTCCAGTTAAAGGCGACCTTGACGGCAGCGGGGCGGGTGCTCCCTGCCACCGGGGCACTGCCGTCACCCGACGAGTCGTCGACAGAGGCCTCAATCCGCTCGGCCTCGCAACAGGAGGGGAGCCCCGTGCCGCTGTTGCCCAGAATTTCGGACACATTCTTAGCCACCGCGGCCGCCTCGGCCACGGTCAGCGCCGGCGTCGTTTCCGGGCGGCCGGCGGGCGCGGGAAGCAGCCAGCCCTCTCGCCCCCGAATGTTCTTGCACACCCATGCGCGCTCTTTCTTGCCGGGGTTGACGAGCGCCACCGCCTCGATGCCGTTGATGAGGAAGGGCTAGTGCTGCACGTGCTTGCCAATCTGTTCACACACAAGGCCCCGAGGGGACGCGGTACACAGCAGAGGCGCCCAAAAAACGAGCAGTATGCAAATGAGAAGCGGTAAGCTGTGGTCATCGTCTGCCCGCGTGGACGATCATGCGGCACATGTATCACTCTACAAGCTCGACAACAAAAGGAGAGATGGAACGGAGGTGCGGGGGTAACAGGAGTGGCACAATATACCACCACGCGTTCCTTGACGTCCAAATTTTCAGCTTCGACCCCTAGGTCACCGGCAAGGACGGCAACAGCTCCTTTAACGTTGCACTTCTCGAAGAGGTCCTGCATGTACTTGGCCAGGGCCGCCTTGTCGGCGGCCGAGTGCACCTTGACCAAGTTGCGGAAGTGCATGACGATGTGGAGGAGGTAGAGCATCGGGACATTGGACCCGTGCACAGAATCAATGGGGGTTACCTCAAAAGCCAGGCGGAGGGCGACAGAGAATGTCTCGGCAGGCATCATGGCGGGTGGGGAGGAGGGGGAGAACGGAACACAAGCGATCATTGGCCGTCGCACTCGGTCCTTCGGCAGTCGGCTGGTCGTCGCTTGGGGCTGCCCTCTGTCTCTCGACAATCGACAGAACGGCTTTCATGTCCCATTCCCCAGAAGGCGGCCGCCGACCGAACAGGACACGCTCGTAGCCCGGCGGCCGGCTTCTGTTTTCCGCCTCCCTACCCACTCTCACATCCCTCCACAAGCGCCCTCCACCATCGCCCTCCACAAGCGCCACAGCCAGTGCCCTGCACAGATTCGACGAAGACGTACCAGCAACTAAATGCCCGCCTCTTGCAGGCAGGTACGCCCGTAGCCCGGCGGTCGCTCGTTGGCCAGCTACCACACCACCGCGTGCTCAGGGGCCACCGCTAGCCGTACACGGCAGGGGATGGCATTGGAGCCACCGCACCTACCACGTGCCCGGCAAGCGGCCGTTGCGCTTTGGCCCGCCTTGGTGGCGGGAGCGCCCACACTGCGAACGACAATGGCAATCACAGATCCTCGTAGCGCCGAGCGAAAGAAAAGGGAGAAGCCATCCACCAGTCGTCATCCGGTGACCTCGAATTAGAACCGCGAAGTCGCGGCCACAAGTACCACTGAACCAAGTCCCAAAGTTGGCCCCGCTTACAAACCTCTATTAATGCCATCTACGCTGCTTTTGCGTCCCTAAGTGTGTCCCTTGGGACTTTTTACATCGTAAGCCGGGTGGCTTGGAAAAAAGGGGAGGTCTCTGCCTCCTCTGGCCGTGGTTTCACAGCACCTCTCGGCATTTTGAGATCCGTTCCTATTGCTTTTCGAGACCCGTAGCCTACCTGCCAACCGACACTCGATTCCGCGTTGGGCACGTCCACTGGCCGCCACGTTCGCTGCTCCGCGACGGACCGCTGTCGTCGCCACCGCGACGCCGCACCGCCACCCGCCGTCACCCTCACGTCCTGCTCCCGACCACCGCCGACCTCTCCCCCCTCGGCCCTCCCTCCCCCGCTCCGCTCACCTCCAGCAGTCGGTAAGTTGGTAGCAGCCGCCGTGGCCGCACAGAAGACGTCCATAGTGATCCCGCTGGCCGCAAGAGCCTGATGCGCAGTCTGGCTGTGGGTGGACGAGCTGCGATTTGGTAGGTGGCGTGTGGTTGGGGGGGCCTTCTTTGTGCCGCTGGCCCACACATTTTTTTGTATGCTGGGCAGCTACTCTTGTCTGCTCTTGTCGTGTTTCTCTGGTCAGTATGCGCGGGCGGGTGGGTGGTAGGGTAGGTGGACGGGTGGTGGCATGCTGGTGTCCTACATCTGCTTTCTAACTCTCCCCGCTCGTGTTGGTTGGTGTGTGCTTTTCGCTCGTTTGCCCTCCTGTTGCCACATTCCGCTTTACGGTCGATTGCGTTTCTTCCCTCTTGGCCAACCACAAGGCGGCCGTGAGTGTCGTGGCGTTGACAACCTGCCCCGCCCAAGGTCGTCGTCGCGTGGGTGGCGGCGGGCTGTGACAACCTTGGGTGTCGCCGTCACCAGGGCGGGGACCCCGAGCTTGAGTGACGTCGACACCTGTAAGGGACGGCGACGACTGCGGCTGTGGCGTCTGCGCTTTTTCGCCCGTCTGCGTACGAAGACTGCTCAGACGGCGGCGGCGGGGGCGCTCCCCGCCCGCGCCACCCCTCCCACCAGCCGCGGCGGTGGCATCACGAGGTTGATGCGCCCCAGCTCCTCCACCCACAGCCCCGACGCCAGCCGTCGCACGCACACGCTCAGGCCGTCGGCGTGGACGACGGCGACCTGCCCCCCGCACGCCGAGGAGGTGACAGAGCCGACGCCCCGCTCCCATCTGTCAAGGGCGGCGGCCCACTCCACCGCGGCAACGTGGAGCACGTCGACGCGGCCGCCGGAGAGGGAGATAAGGAGCAGGCGTGTGCTGCCGGCCGGAGAAAACGCAAGCGCAGCGGATCTGGCGTTGACCAGAAGCGAGTACTCGGCGGCGAGGCTGTGGTTGCCCGTCACGGTGAGGCGGGTGCGGGAAGGGGGGGGTGCCAGTGGGGGCGCGGGCGCGCCTGGGGGAGGAGTCCCTGGGAGGGGGTTGCCGGGGGGGGGTGCGCCTGGGGTGGGGGGGCAGGCCAATGCTTGTCCTCCGTAACTTTGACGGAGTCTGTCGGTTGCGACTTCTGCTGTTGCATGGCGGCGGCTCATGGTGGTCGAAAGAGAGGGATATGTCTCACTGTACAGTACAGTCTGCATTGAATGGATTCGCCATACACCACGATCTCGCGCAAATGTCGTTGTTATGCACCGATCTCATATTTTCGGTCGTGGGGGAAGAAGCCCAAGGAATCCCTCACTAGGATCAAGACGAATTGAATATTTCGAAAGAAATGGCACAGTATAAATATGCAGAATGCAGCGGAGTACCAAACTGCGAGGAAATCGCATGGGTGGCCTCGTGGTAGAAGAGGCCCCTGACGTGTAAGACGTAAGCGTGGGCCATAGTGCCCACGGTCCGAAAATTGGGGGTTCGATTCCCTGCAATCACCTGGTTTCTTTATTTGTTTTGAGCCGCGGCGACAAGCATGCCCGTTCAGCACGTTTTGCTTCTTTGCTACTGTTGCTGGTGGTATTCCATATCTTCCCGCTGCTGGTGGTATTCCATATATTTCCCGACACTGGACTGACCATGCCTTCGTGTTGCTCAAGCTCCCCACACTTTCTCACCGCACGCAGCCTATCTCTTCCCCTGCCTTCTCCCCGAAAGACAGTTTCATGTCATTGCCGACGGAGCCTTTCTCTGGCAGCAGCTCGTCCACAACAGCACAATGGGCCCGTGGCCCTCGTCCACAGCAACACAACCGGCCCGTGGCCGGCCGTCGGCGACGACGAACGCGGCCGACACACGGAAACGCAACCGCCTACACGGCGCCACACGGGCGAGGGCCACTCCGCACCTACACGGCGCGCCGTCGCCGACGGGAACGGCAATGCCGTTGAAGATGAGCTCCCTCCTACCCGAATTCCGCGTTTGCATCGACTCCGCCGCCGCAGACCAAATGTCGGCGTCCCCCCCCCGCCTGCCCCCGTGCTCTCCGGGGCTGGCCCAAGCTCGGCCGTAAAGCCACCGCCCCAGACATAGTGGACCGCGCCGACGCTGGTGCGGCGACGGCTGCGGTGAAGGCGGTGGCGGCGTTGACCCGGAATGGGCGCCGAGCGCCCACATGTCGCCCGCGGGCGTCGTTGGCGCCCGCCACCCGCGCGGTGCCAACGCCAGGAGCCCCCCCAAATCCACCAGTGGGAGGGCGGCTGCCCAAGGGTGACCGGAACGCCGCCCGTCGGGAGCGCGGCGGCGATTGTGGCGAAAAGGAGGAGGATGAGCCGCCCCCCGCCGACGCGCCGGCCAAGAGAAATGCCCCTCTTGGGTCCTGCAGGTCTTTCCCACCGCCGTGATCCTGAGGCACAGCGTGGAAGCGGTAGTACAGCCCAGGCCATCAATGGAAGAATCGCAAATGTAACAGGCAGCAGGATATCCAGGGCGTCCTAAAACACAGTCATGAGAGATAACAACCGTCAGCAACAGTCCACAAGCCCTGCCAGCGCCCTAAAAGCTCATCCGACCATTGTACCCCGTCACTATGCTCCGAGCTACAGAGAAAACTGCGCTCCTCCACACGTACAGAGGATCCAGGAGCGATAGGCCCCGACATGGGTGACAGCTCAGGAGGGGGGAGGCACGGGGCGACACGACGCGGCAGGGAGGGAGCATCCGGGTGCCGTGTCGGGGAGGGCGTCAACATCCGCGGGCCACCATGATGGGGCGAGGATTCAGCGGAACAACCACGGCCGCGCTGCCCCGTAGCAGCCGGTGGCGACTGCTATCACGACACCCGTCCAGTGTCGCTCGCCGCTGGCGCCCGCCACCCACGTCACGGCCAGCCTTGCAGGGGTGAGGGGCGCTCGGAGGGCGCTGGGGAGGACGTTGACGGTGTTTACGGTCTTGGCGATGGTGACGATAGCGGTGGGGACCATGGAGGGGTTGGGGACGGCGATGGGGACGATAGCGGTGGGGACGATGGAGGGGTCGGGGACGGCGATGGCCGTCCGTCGTATGTGTGAAGCGGCGACGAAAATTGTCAGTATCGGCAACCTACGCGTTGGGTTCTGGCTCATTCATTCGGAAAAGCAAAGGGTACGCCCCATAAAAAGCGCTGGCCGACCGTAAACATTCATGCGGGGCTCCCTGTATGGCCGACCTTTTCCCGCCCGTCCCCTGAAGCGTGCCCACGGAGGAGAGATTAGGTCCAAGCCTTTGAATGAGGCCTGTAGTGCGGTTAGATAAGTTAACGAGGGGCGCGGGATGCACCAAATCGCCACAGAGTGGAGGGGGAGTTTCAAGGACATGCCCCAATGGCATTGACCAATTGAGCGGCCGCAGTGTCAATGTCTGCTACGCACCGCTGTTGGCGCGCGTGCAGCGGATCGTTGTGCCCCGACTGCTGTCTTTCCTTCCTGTCTCACACACGCCGCACCCCCCCCTCCCCCACCATCCCGGCCATGCCGGACTCCCCCACGGACGACGATGACCTGACCGACGCCTTTTCCGCATCGTCGGAGAGCAGCGGTGCAGCGCCGACTCACCCCTCCGTCGATTTCCGTGGCGCCGCCCTGGTGCGGAAGCGCAACGAGCGCGGCCAGTACACCTCCGGCAGCCAAGGCCGGCGCAGGTGTCAGGCGCCAGCTTTTCGGGTCGTCGAGGTGGAGGGCGTCGAGCCGCCAGCCTGCTCGGCGGCAGCCACGAATGACCACCCGTCGGGCTGTGCGGCCGCAACCCGCTGCGCCGCCCACCGCGGCACACAGTGTCGACGCTGGATCATCCGCGGGCCACTGTCGGGCTGTTCGGATGATGCGGAGCGCCTTTCAGCGGTCGTGGTCGTCAGAGCGGCGGCCTGGATGCCGCCCCTCGAGGTATACGTGCGGGCTCTGTCGCACTTAGTACCTGCCATATATGGCTCCCGTGCTGATGCCATTCAGTCGGTCGCTTTCGTCGCGTCGGCGTGGGCTCAGGAAGCTGGTGGGTGGCATACAGGGGAGGCGTGGTCTTCCTTTCGGGGGCTGGGCGAAGGGCAGGCCTTGAGCTCGGAGGACCTGCAAGACGTTGCGAGGCGCGCGGCGACGGCCACTGCGACAAGCCGCTCGGCGGTCGCGCACGGCCACGTGTCATTTGTGCAGCGGCGCAACGTGACAGCCGACCCCGTCTACTTGGCCGCCACGAGGGCGGCAAAGCGGCGGGCGTCGCGGGTCGGCGCCCGCACCTACAAGCGAAAGGGCGAGGAGGCTGCCCGCGGCCGGTGGGCGCAGCTGCTGCGGGACGGACACTCGGCTGGCTCTGTGGCGCGCACTCGTGCGTGGGTGGAGCTCGACCACCGAGGCGACCGTAGTGGCCGCTCCCGCGCCGGCCGGCTAAGGCTATCACACGGCCTCTCGCAGATGCATCTGTTCCCGACACGCGCGGAGCTGCGGGAGGAGCGGCGTGTCGCTTTTGAGCGAGATGGCGTCGGCCACTTTTTCTTCACGCGAGCGGTAATGGGGGGGCTCCTGCGATGGGACTACATTGGTGGCAGCGGCGCGGCGGGTGTACGGCGGTACCAGTGCCGATGGGGGCAGCAGAAGCGCCTCAAGAGCCACGCCAGCGCCTACTGGGAGGACGCCGGTGCGATGGGCGGCACCGGTGTTGGGGTCCGTGGCGGGAGCGAGGAGGTCGTGTCGGAGGACGAGGACGGGGGCATCTTCTTTTTCAACGCCAGCACAGAGACGGAGGGATGCTACGCGGAGGTGCCGGACGACCCGAAGGCGCTGGCGGCGCTGCAGGTGCACGCCGAGTCCTACTTGGAGGACCTCGACGGGGGCAGCCCCCTCAAGATTTTGGCGGTCGCCTTTGACGTGCAAGAGGCGCTCCAGTTGGCCATTGACCAGGCAGCGGTCGCCGGGGCCACCGTCTCCCGGATTGCCACCGCTTCGCCGGCGGTCTTGACGTTTGCAGCTGACGGAGGGACCATCAAACGGCGGCAGCTGACCGCCCTCACAGTCTCCTTGTCGTCGCCCCTGCTCGCGCACGGGCGGACAAACCTGACCCCCGTCGCGTACGTGCTCTCGGGGGAGAAAGTCTTCGACCGCGGCCTGTGGGCGTTTGTGTGGGACACCCTCAAGACGCTCATCCAGCACACGTTCACTGTGGCTGCCACGCCCGAGGTGGAAGGATCCCAGGCACTTCAGAGCGTCGACGCCTGCGGCGGGCGCCGACCCCTGCGGCTCTGCCACACAATTTCTGTCTGCTGTAGGTCAGCGAGCCCATGGAGGGTACGAGCAGAGTGAGGGGGGCGCCGCCACGGGGCGTGTACTGGGCCTGGCGGGGAGCACGCTTTCCAGCGACGGAAACTAACGCTCTCCTCTGCGTCGGCCAAAGCGCGATGTCAGGTACCCTTTTCCTGCTGAACGCCACGCGCCCGCCCCGCCCCGCCCCGCACAGCCGACGCAAT
>ENA-ORXC01002470-ORXC01002470.1-marine-metagenome-genome-assembly--contig:-NODE-2470-length-10060-cov-6.009616_pt1 | contig 10060 bp, 8 predicted proteins | sample MGYA00237865_ERZ511478 | MGnify/ENA metagenome assembly ERZ511478 | reverse complement strand
GGGGGGGGGGGGGGGGGGGGGGGGGGGGGTACCGCCAACCGAGAAGGAAGCGCAGGTGAGGCGCCGGCGGGTGAGTAGTCTAGTGTGGGCGTGGGGCTGTGTGGGATGAGGTCAGCGGATGGGATTGACGGCGGCCGCTGGCAGCCTTCTTGTACTGGCGCCGGTCATGGGCGAGCGACCCCAACCGCCTCCGCCGGGTAACAGACAGGGGGGCGACGGCGCGCAGCCGCTGCTGGCGCCGCCCGCCACCCGCCCCGTCTGCGACGCACCCCCCCCACGGCGTCCACCGCAGCCCACGCTCACGCCGGCAGCCAGCCGCAAGACGAGCGCCTGCCGCAGCCACCGGGAGCGCGGGGCACGGGAGGAGTCAACCCAGAGCGCGCTCATCCTACCACTTGAAAAGCAGACTGCCACCGCCTCCGCCCCCGCCGTCGCCGTCGCCGCCGCTGCGGCCGCAATGCATTTCGGGCACCCCAATGTCCATGGATGTGGTGTATCCGCCGCCCCAGAGGCGCGCCATAGGGGCCACGCGCGACACCGTTAGCACCACGCTGGGCGTCGGGCCGGCTCGGCGCGCCGCGACGAGTGCGCGTCCGGGTGCCCAGGAATACGCGCACCGCAGGGAAGATGGGAGGGGTGTGGCCCCGCATTGGTATGAAGCGCCCCGCGGGTGCCATGCCGCCGCCTGCCGCCGTCAATGCAGTCTGGGTGGCGGCGGGGGCGACACGGATGCGTTGCGCGTCAAAGGCAGGGCGAGGACGCGGATGCGGAAGAGGACTTACCCGGATGGACTTCACATGCATCCCGCGTATTGCGCTTCCATTCCCAGATCATAGACATAGGAAGAGAGAGGAGAGCCGTGGCCGTTAGGTCCTGATTGGCCTCGCTGGGCGCGTCGGCCGACCAAGAACGCGGCGTAACGGCTGCTTCCACCTGGGCGTCTGCCCCGTGACGTGGCGCCCCCGTGGCCGTCGGCACGGCGGCCGCCCGCGGTGCCGCACGGGCGGTCAGCGCGGCTGTACCAGTGCCAGTGGGTCGTCTGCCCTTCCAGCCGCCCGGCCGCGCCCTTGTTCCCCGCTACGTTGTTGCCGCCTCGTTCACGCGCCGGCGCGGCGCGCTGGCGCGCGGCCTGTGCCGTCCCGCCGCCATTGCCAACGGGCGGGCGGCCGGTCGGCCGGTGCGGCCACGGTCGCCGCTCCGCCGGTGCTGATCCCGCTCCGCTGGGGCGGGCGAGCGGGGACGGGTGCGGGGACGCTGCCGTCCGCGTGAGCCGGCGGACGGCGGCTGGGGCCACGTCGGCCGCCGCGCTGCCGCCGCCATGCGTGCGGTGCAGTACCAAGGGGGGGGGGGGCAGCCGTTGGGGACGTGCGGTGCAGCGCGGTGCACTGCGTCTCTGTGCTGCGGATGCGCACGTCCCCGGTCAAGACTGCTGGCGAGGTCGGTGTGGCGCTCGTGCGGGACCGGGCGGGGTGCTCTCCCATGGCGTGGAGGACCTATTGGCTGCTTGACGGGGCTGCGACGGCCGTGTAGGTGTCGGCACTCCAAGTCCCGCCAGGTTGCCAGTGCGTGGCGGACAAGGAGAAGTCATGAACGGTGGCGGTGGCGGGGGACAACGGCACTAAGGGCTGCCGCTCCCGCTCCAAGCTGATACTCGCACGAGTGTGCCTTTCAGGGTGCCAACTAAAATTTTAGCGCCAGACGGTCACGATGCGGACATGGTTGACAACGGGGGCGGTCGGAGGGGACGATACGTTTGCGTGCGCGCGTCGGCCAACGACCGTCCAGCGGGCTGTGTCGACATTTTCGTCGGTGGGCACTTGGCAGGTGGTCACCAGAGGGGCATTCCTGGTTGTGTCGCAAAGCTGCTGCACCCGGCGGGCAGACAGGGGTATGTGCACGGAGCCATGCGCACTGTTTTGTTTCTTCGCAGTGCTGCGGTTTGCAGCAGGCGGGGCTCGACTGCGTGGCAGCATGCCGTCCCATGGGCACGTGCAACGCATTGGGGCAGATCTCTCGGCCAAGTGGTGCTGCCAAGGTCGAATTTAGCGTTTTGATCTGGGACATAAATTCCACGGCGTCGGCTGGCTGTGGCGTACAGGCTGTCAACAAACCCACTGTGTGCTGTTCGTGTGCTGGGCAGTGGCATTGACCAGTTCACCATGGACAGGAGCCGCCCGAGCTGCCCTTGTCGGGGCAACACGCGCGTGGAGCGAGAATATATTATTTTGTTGTGTTCCATGTCGTACGACAGTCGCACCGCGGGTGTTGGATGCAATCACACTCAGGCGGCGGGCGAGACAGCGGCGGCAGCAACTCTCCTATGCCGGGAGCCCTTGGCCGCGAACGCTGCTTGGCGGGCCACCGCCTTGGCGGCAGTGACCCGCTTTGTTATCCGCACCCCGGCGTCGGCCGAGGCGGCGGCGGCGGCGTGGACGGCCGAGGCGGTGGGGGCCTCGGCCGGCCGCGCTACAGCCTTGGCGGCGGGCGCCGTCGCCGCCTCGGCATCGGCATTGGCGTCGGCAGTGCGGTCGGCCGTCACAACCGCCTCGACGGGCAGCATGGGCGGGCGGCCACGGACAAACTTCCCGGCAGCAAGCCGCGCCGCCCGCGACGCTTCTGGCAGCGCCATCCGCTTCGAGTTGCCAATGAACTGAGACGGAACGCCTCCGTCCTTGAAAAAGACAATGTCTGTCGACAGGTAGTCCTCGTGCTCTTTCGGCCCAATGGCGCGGGCGGTGATGAACATGCGGCGGTCGGTTAGGGCGTGCTTCATCTCATAAAAGCGGCCGCGAAAGTCACCCGCGATCGAAAAGGGTGCCCCCGTATCCTGGTGCGTCCTGCGGCTGTTGATGAACCACTCGACCCGCTTGACGGGTCCCGACACCTCGGCCATAATCGACAGCTTGGCGCCGTAGCCAAACTTGATCGGTTTGGTCAGGTCCGCGAACCACATGATCTGGTTGCTGTTAATGTCGACGAGGCGGAGCTCGAGGACCCGCACGGAGCTCCCAGCGGGCTTGACAGCCGCCTCGGAGAAGACGCTCTGGGTGGCGACATTGTAGTCATAGTCGTACCGGTACTGCGTAGCGACGTTGGGGAAGTTCGAGGCGTAGATGGGCGGCGGGCGGCGTCCGCCCTCAAACTCGACGGGCACCCGCCGCTGGACATAAGGCATCGGCGTGCAAGGTTCCCGCTTGCAAATGCCGGGCCGGTTGACGGTTGAGAGGCAGGTGCCAGTCGCGTCACCTGAGAAGGTCGGGATGTGTTTGTCCGCGAGGGTGTTGCCGCCCTCGACGCGCACGTACGAGCAGTCATAGTAGTCGCCAAAGATGGCCTGCTTCCCCGCCGGCCCTTCACCGCCCCCATACCACGTCCAACCGAGCACGTAGTCCCCGTCGGGTAGGTTGTTGGGGATGCGCAGGTGGTCCTTAAAGCCCACGTTGGACCGGTCAAAGTAGCAATCCCGGTTGTGGTTCATCGCCCCACACTTGAACCGGTTGATGTTCCAGCAGCTCCAGTGGAAGGCATTGCGCTCGTGGCTGCCCATATCCCACATCTCCGAGACGGGGACCATGGCCCAGCGGACAATGCCGCCCTCATGATTGTTGCGCGTCCACCGCACCTCATACTTGCTGCCGCGGCGGTAGATGGCGGCGGGGTTCTTGGAGCTGGTGTCCAGGCGGAAATCAGAGTTGGGGCACGGGCCGGGGCAGTTGCCGGGCGTGCCGCCTACGCCGCCAATGCGGCAGCCGTCGAGGCGGGAGATGGGGAGCGGCATGGACAGGAAGCTGTGGGCAGCCGCCGGAGCGGGCGCCGACGTAGCCAGCGCCGTCACGGTTGCAAGCAGCACCGCCGTCGCCATCAGCAGCGGCCGGCGGCCAGTGAGGCGTGGAAAGAAGGCCATGTCGAGGGGGAGACGGCAGCAGGGCGCCCGTAGGGCTGAAGAAGAGGCAGGGCGGAAAGTGTGGGGGAGAGTGCCAACGCGCTATCGGCAGTGTGACAAGCGAGACTCGCACCGAGAAAGAGAAGGAGATACGACGACGGTTAGGGAAGTCGGTGGATATTTGTGAGCATCACAGGGCCCCGAGCGCACTGCGTCGAGCTTTGGTGGAGGCGGACGGGGCACGGCATCGCTCCCCAATGGCCGGCGCCCCTATTTGTACTCGTGCCGCCCGGCAGCGCCGGGCCGTCGGGGCGGGGATGGCGGCCGCACGCGTCACGCATGGCCGCCGGGCGCCAGTGTGGCGTGCCGGCCGCCCGCCGCCTGGTGTGTGGCGACCGGACCACGGGGTGGGGCACCAAAGGGGAGCATACCACCCCCGCGCACGGCGCGCGGGAGAGAGTATCAGCCCCACGCCCCACAAGGCCTCTGCCACTCTATGCGGCGTGCTACACCCCCCTCCCCCCGTCCCCAAACGGTCCCCAGCGGCCGCTACTGGAGCGGCGGGCACATTGCGTAGTGGTGCGTGGGAGTGCCGACCAGCGCACGGCAGGAGCGGGTGCCATGCGCAAGCGCTCCCCCGCCCGCCCCCCCAGCCAGTCCCCAGCTATTCCAGTGCCGCCGTAGCCGGCGCCGGCGCCGCTGGCGCCGCCGCCGCCGCCGCCGTCGCCTCGAGCTCCAGTGACTTGTTGTGCGTGGCCGCCGGTGGGCGCCTCAGCGTTGCAGATGCCCCGCACAAGTGCGTAGCGGCGGCCGGCGGCGGCGAGGAACAGAGCCAAAGGAGGAGCGGCTGGGAACGCGTTGGCCCCTCTGCCCGCCCCCCACCCACGTGAGGTGGCGGGCGGGTGTCAACAAGAGGCGGGCGCACGAGGCAGCCGCCGCCTCGGCCGCCGCGACTCATCCAGCGCCAGCCAGCGGGGCTGCCTGCGTGCCCCCTCGTGCCCCAGGGCGGGCGGCGCCGGCACCGCCTCGTGGGCGGCGTATAGGTACCCGGGTGGCGCATCCGGCGGGCCGTCGCGTAGCCAGGCGCTGCGGCCGCCCGCCGGGCGGCGCAGGCCGCCGCGCCGATCGTTTCAAGCCCCCCCAGCGCACGGGGGGGCCAGACGCGGTGCCCCACCAGTGTGCGCCCGCGCTGGCCAATCCCCGCTGTGGCGTCGAGTGAGTCGGCAGCCGCCGCCGGGATCGGCCCCATGCGCCACCCGCCACTCAACGGCGGGCGGGTGGTGGGAGCCGTGGCGGCGGCGGCGGGACCACCGCCACCCCCGTGGGGCTCCGCCACGGCGGGGGGACCGCACCGGAGACGCTCCAGACGCGCGGGTGGCGCGTACTCCAGGCGAGTCCGTGACGGGAGGAGCTAGGTGCCACGCGGCGGCCAGAGCACCGCCACGCAAAGGCAAATCGAGAGGTGGGATGACCACGTGTATCAGGCGCCTGCGGGAGGGCAGCGCGGAACCGGGGGGAGTCCGGACGAGGCCGGAGGAGGGGCGTGAGGGAGATGCAAGGCCGACTCTCGCTGCATCCGTTGCGAAGGCAGCTGTGGTCGACCACTCACGCCTGGGAATCGACATCGTCTGTGATCGCGGCAGCCTGAACAGAACGTCCTTTCGTTCGGAAGACTGTGCCCGAACATGCCATCAACAGCGGCGATTTTGTTACATACATGTTCGGGTGCACGCCTCTTGATCGCGAGTTTGGACCAGAAACGGACCAGAAACGGGCGGATCAGCCGAGGCCCACGGACTCGGCGGCCTTGATTAGAGGCTCAGAGGGAAACGGCTTAGTGCGACCCAATGCATTCACTGTCTGCATTGGATACACATTCCGACTCGTTTGACAGGAGTCAGAAGAATTGCACCGTGCTGACCACCGCGGAGCTCGAGTAGTATCGATACTACGCTATAGAAAGAGCGCTGCGATTCTCTTTTGTATGTATGTCCCACTTCTATGCTGCGAACACTACTGTGGTCGACACACCAGCCCAAAGCACGACAGACAGGGACACTCGCTACCACGAGATCAGTCGCCCCACGCCACAGGCCCACATGGTCCAACACAAGAGCAAGCCACAAGTCCAAGCGAGAAAGCAAGCAGAGCGAGACGATTGTCGTACGTACTGCACGACACAGAGCGACAACGCCACTAACAGAGAGAAACGAATGAAAACGACAAAGAAACAGGAGCGAACTAATCAACCTGGCCAGCGCGAGACGACGGGGTCCACGGAGCCATCGAAACGCCTGAGCGGCAGGAAGGACGTACGTCGACACGACTCAGCCGCGAGTGGCACGGTACGCCTGCCACTGGGCGGCGTACTCATCGGAGACGGGACGGATCTCCTCCTCCTCGTCATCAACAGAGTCTCCCTCGAGCTGGCGATGGACCACGCGTGCAGCTTCAGACCCCGGCAGGACGGGGATACCGACCGGGAGCGGGGCCAGACGCATGGGATGCGGCGGGGTGGGCACAATGGAGCCGGGAGGGGTCCCGAGGACGATGGGGGCAGGGGGAGGGGGAGCGACAGCCGAGGCAGCAGGAGGAGCCTGGACAGTGGGAGTAGGCGGCGCGACGGTCTCCTCCCCAGGGGTACTCGGGGGCTCCGCCAGGTAGCGGTCGGGATCGGTGCCGTCAAGCAGCTGCAAACCGTCGTGAGCGTCGGCATCTTTGGGTAGAACGTCGTGGAGGTAGACGAGCTCGCGCTCGAACAACCCTCGGTGGCCCTGGTTCATTACACCGGAGCCTGTGTGAGTGGGTGGCAACCCGGCGCGATTGCGGAGGTAAGCGCGCACCTGTCGAAGGGTACACGAACCAACCAGCGATGAAGGAGCAGCACGATAGAGTCACGGGGTACAAACAGTGAAACGGTCAGTAGCTCGAACAGGACAGCTTGTCACCAGGTACATAGAAACCACAAGATACCATACTTGCACCAAAGAATCCGCGAAGCAGCTCTCGTGCTAAACACGACAGCATGTGCCAGACGGTACGAACTTACTCGGAACGTCACGTTGGCAAAGTGCCCAAAGAGGCACCGGATGATGCGCGAAGCCTTGTTGGGGCCCGACCAGGCGACCATCTGCGGCGTGCCGCCGATTTCCTCGATGACCTTGGTCAGCGCCTCGAGGACGGCGAGCCGTCCGTACGCATCGGATATGAACGAGTTGCCGTGAAGCAACTCCGTACACTCTTCCGCCGAGAGCTTGAGGACGCGCCGCGTCGAAGAAGCCGAGGGGGAGCTCCAGGTGCCCATCCCCTTGAGCGTGTGAAGATGTTTGACGAAGGCAGCGACCGCAACGGAGGTCATCGAGGTGTTGAGATGGCTCACCACGCGCTTGATATACTGGTACGCGACGACCATCGCCATCCCCTTCGCCGGCTTGCGCACCGGAAGCATCATCTTCTGCTGAAGCTTTTGGGCAGCGTCTGCCTCGGACACCTTCATAACACGGGCGGCCACGCGCAAGAGGTGCGCGTTAACTGCCCCCGTCACTGGATACACAGCAGCGGAAGAGGTGGCCCCGCGGATCTCCTCCACCAGTGCCACGAGAAACAGCCCCTACGCGATAGACACAGTGAAGCCACCAAGACATAGACATGGAAATGCAGATGGGAGAACGTACAGGTCATACACACACACTGTCAGATGAATGCCACGGCCACGTGAGTTGCAAAGCAAAGAAAGCACGTCACCCGCCTGCACCAGGAAACACGGGGGCAAACGACTCTGCTTGGTCGGAGAGATGGCCAGACACAGGCCCCCCCTCGCACATGTACATAGAAATCAAGAAAGACACACAGACGAACCTTAATATCCTGGATGACGCCAGAGCAGTTCTGCTCTGCACCACCGGCACGAGTAGCCCCTTCGCTGGGCAAGGTAATGCGGTCACCCAGCTTGTTCAGCGCATTCTCCATCTGCGACAGACGCTCCATCATCGCCCCAGAATCCACACCGGACCCATCGACGGAGGCTGCTAGCCCGTCCATGCGCCGCAGCGTCGACGCAGCCTGGGTCTTGACGACTACCAGCTCGGCGCGGAAACGTGTCATCTCGCGACGCACAGAAGAGAAGCCGTTCCGGATGGCGACGTGCACGTCACGCAGCGTCAGGGTTGACTGTGAGTCCCCATTAACCACAGCAGCGGCAGGGGTCGCAACAGCCACCGCTCCACGCGTTGCGCGCATGGCTTGCGTGCCGCTCGAGCGGGGGCGTCTCCCAGACGACGGGTGGCTGTAGCGCGGCGAGGCCGCCGGTGACGCAGGCGGCGTGATGTACGCGGCGACGAGAGCGTCGTCGTCCATGTCGCTGCTACTCTCTTCGCCAGCGAGCGCAGGCGACGGGGTCGGTACACGTACCTGCTCAGCGGGGGGGGGTTGCGAATGTGGCGGCGGCGTGCCTGCACTCAGCGGCAGGGTCCGGGTATTGACGCCCGCCGGTGCAAAGCTGCGGGATACCACCGGTGGCGTCGGCACCCGTGGCGCCGGGGGAAGGTCGACACCCGTGCGCGAGGATTGAACGGCGGCGAAGACGGCTTGAGCACCCGGCATCCAAAACCCGGCAGGAAAGAGGTGTGGGTTTCGGCTGCGCGCGGCGAGCTGTTCAGCCATAGCATCGCTTGCGCTTGAGGCACGCACTACCGGCGACGCCGCCGCCGCGGCAGCACCTTCAACATCCCCGGCTACCGCCTGGGTCGCGCGCGCCATCTTTGCAGCATCGTCTTCGACCAGCTCCGCGTCTTTGTCAGCTGCATCGGAGACGCCTTGTGCATCACGATCCTCGTCGCCGCCGTCGTCGTTGTCATCTCCGTCCTCGACATCGGTTTCATACCCGTACTCGGGCGGGGGTGTCGGGGGGTCCGCGTACATCCGCGCTGCGACCTGCATCACAGGCGCTTTGCGCACAAATGCATGCCGCGGAGGCAGGCGTCGGGTGTGCTTACTGCGGAGTGACGACCCCCGCGGTGGCGACATCAGCACTGTGCGCGCCGCGGCAGGTGAAGCCGACGCCGCCCCAACAGCTGACACAACGAAACCAGCCGAGGTCGCACCACCAAGAAGCGACGCCCCACGAGCCGGCGCCGCGCCGCCAGCCGAAGCCACAACACCAGCCGACGACGCACCGCCAAGAAGCGACGCCCCACGAGCCGACGCCGCGCCGCCAGTCGAAGCCACAACACCAGCCGACGACGCACCGCCAAGAAGCGACGCCCCACGAGCCGACGCCGCGCCGCCAGCCGGAGCCACAGCACCAGCCGACGACGCACCATCCGCGAGGGACGCCCCGCCAGCAAAAGACGCCCCGTCAGAGAGCGACGCCTCGGCAGGCGGTGACGCCCGTCCATTCGACAATACACCTCCACCAGACGCCATCCCACGAGTGGGTGGCACAATATGCCCGGCCTTGGCGTCTTCCATGTTGGCCTCGATCTTCTGGCGGTACAGGGCGACGCCTAGGGCGCCGCCAAACTTGAGCATCGGTCGGTTAACGCGAGCACTCGAGGAGCCCCCGGCAGGAGAAGGCGCCGGAGTCTGCCAGGAGGACGGGTCGTCGACGTCAATGGGCTCGTTGACCGGGAGGGCGAGCGTTGCCACGCGCTTTCCCTTGGTAGACGGAGCCACTGGGACAAACTCAGACGCGTCGACGTCGAACACGGCGTCCTCAAAGGCGCGCTTCTTCGAAGACCGCGACAAGTGACCTCCACGCGAGTTGTCGGAGCCACCGGGGTCCATGACCGGGCGGAGCCTAGGAAAAGGGGAGTAGACGGGGGACTAGGAAGGCAGGAGAGGTGTGGTTTGGTGTGCGCGTGTACGGGGAGTGCCAGTGTAGGATGTGACCAGGTGCGCAGGAGGGAGGGGGGCGACCGGGCGCGGGCGTCAAACTAGCCGCGACGACACTCCAGTATGTACCCGCTGGCGCCGGCAACAAAGGCACCAGACAGTAGCACACGAACTGCCCGCACCGAGCACCAGGCCATGCACACCCGCGGCCACAGGCAGCGGACCGCAGTGAGGGTCGTACGAACTCGCTGACCCCTCAGGGGAGGTGGGCGTGCATGAGATCGGAAGAGCGTCGTGTAGGGAAAGAGTGTAGATCTCGGTGGTCGCCGTATCATTAAAAAAAAA